>ENA-UOJE01002778-UOJE01002778.1-human-gut-metagenome-genome-assembly--contig:-C23-NODE-2778-length-12730-cov-5.863353_pt1 | contig 12730 bp, 11 predicted proteins | sample MGYA00242341_ERZ723888 | MGnify/ENA metagenome assembly ERZ723888 | reverse complement strand
ATGGAGGGCGGCAGCTCCTCGCTGGAGCCGCTGCCGGCATCGTCCGGCTTCTTGTCGCCGTACTGTCCGTCCTCGGTGCGGGAGTCCACCTCGTCGGAGGAGCCCACCTGATCCGACACGTCGATGACCTCTCGCTTCATGGGCTCCACCGTCACCACGGTGTCCTCCGGCATCAGAAAGCCCGCCAGCGTCCGCAGGTGGGCCGTATAGTCCCCCTCCGGCATGGCCTCCGTGGTGATGACGCCGTCCAGATCCCAGTCCTTACAGACCGTTTTCTGCCCGTCGCCGTCTATCAGCTCCACCACGAACAGCGCTCCCCGCACCGGCTCCTCCGTGTCCGCTGCCAGGACCCGCAGCACCAGCTGTTCCTCCTGAGTCTGGCTCTCCAGATGCACCGGCACCGGAGCCGTGTCCGTGCCGAAGCCCACCGGCTTGGCCTGTCCCCTGCTCTCCGCCGCCGCAGCCACATACTGCGGAGCCTCCGCCAGTTGCCACAGGCCCAGCGCCGTGGCGGCCACCAGCACCGCCATCATGCCGCACAATATCCGTACATACTTTCCCATGGGTGTTCCTCCCTATCTGACCACCGCATATCCACCGGGGCACCGACAAAATGCCGACCATGCCCCCATTTTTCTCATGATAGCATCATCATATCCCATTTATTGCATTATGTCAACGGGGAAGTTCACCGCCTGTGGAAAAAATCAGCGCCGGAAGGCCACATGGTGTTCCCGTCCGGCGCACAATTTTGTTGTCAAAGCTCCACCACCAGCGGCACATGGCCGGTGTGGGGCAGGAATTTCTCCAGCACGTCCTCTGTCCGCAGCCGCAGGGAGCTGGTATTGCGGCAGGGATGGCAGCCGAACCACCGACTTTCCGCCACCACCCGATCCAGCACCAGCGTCACCCGATGCTCCGTGTCGTTCAGCAGTCCCAGCACCGACGCCGAGCCCGGCTGCACACCCAGCAGCTGCTCCAGATCCTCCGCCGTGGCAAAGCTCAGCCGGGAGGAGCCGATCTGCTTAGACAGCTCCTTGGTCACAAAGGGCTTGTCCCCCGGCATGGCCAGCAGGTAAAAAGCCGACCGGTTCCGGGGCGTCAGCAGCAGATTCTTGCAGATGTCCGCCCCCAGCGCCTGAGAGATGACGGCGCAGTCCGCCATGTCCTCCGCCGGATCGTGATCCACCCGGTCAAAGGGGATGCCCAGTTCCTCCAGCGCCGCATAGGTGCGGTCCTCCACCGGCGTCCGGCTCTCCGCCGGGGCGCCGTGATACACAGGCGATACGTTCATGCTCTCACGCCCTTTCCAGCAGCTTTTCCCCGGCCCGGAAAATGTCTCCGGCCCCCACCGTCAGGATCAGGTCGCCGGGCTGGGCCAAAGAGGCCAGCGTATCCGTCACCTTCTCCAGACTGGAGCAGTAGATGGCGCCGGGGATCTCCCGTGCCAGATCCTGCGAGGAGATGCCGATGTCGTTCTGCTCGCGCGCGGCGTAAATTTCCGCCAGCACCGTCACATCCGGCAGCTTCAGCTCCTCCACGAACTGGGAAAACAGCGCCTTGGTGCGGGAGTAGGTGTGGGGCTGGAAGGCGCAGATGACCCGCTGATAGCCCATGGTGCGGACGGTGGTCAGCAGAGCATGGAGCTCACCGGGATGGTGGGCGTAGTCGTCGTAGACCTCCGCCCCGTGATATGTCCCCTTGTGCTCCATGCGGCGGCCTGCGCCGTGGAAGGTCTCCAGCCCACGGGATACCGCCTCGCCGGGCAGACCCAGCACATACGCTGCCGACGCCGCTGCCAGCGTGTTGAGGATGTTGTGCTTACCGGGGATCTTCAGTTCCACATGGGCATAGACCTCCCCGTGGATCACCACATCGAACACCGGGCAGCCGTCGAAGAAGGACACGTTGTCCGCCACGCAGTCCGCCGTCCGATCCTGCACGGCGAAGGTGAACACCGGGTGCTGCAGTCCCTTCACGGAGTCCCGTGCGCCGGCGTCGTCGGCATTGGAGATGACGTAGCCCCGCTGGGGTACCAGATCGGCAAAGGCATGGAAGGAGTGCTCGATATCCGCCAGATCCTTGAAAAAGTCCAGATGATCCTCCTCCACGTTAAGGATCACCGCCACCGTGGGGAAGAAGTTCAGGAAGGAGTTGCAGTACTCGCAGGACTCCAGAATGATGGTGTCCCCCTGCCCCACCCGATAGCCGGAGTGCAGCAGCGGCAGCGTACCGCCGATCATCACCGTGGGGTCGGCCCCGGCCTCCATAAAGATATGGGTTGCCATGGAGGTGGTGGTGGTCTTGCCGTGGGTACCGGAAAAGCACACGGCATTTGCGTATTTCTGCATGATGGCGCCCCAGGCCTGCGCCCGCTCATATACGGGGATGCCCCGTGCGATGGCCCCGGAGATCTCCGGGTTCTCGTCGTGGATGGCGGCGGTGCGGATCACCAGATCGCAGTCCTTGAGATTCTCCGCCGAGTGGCCGATGGCCACGTCGATGCCCAGCGAGCGCAGGTGCCGTACGGTATCGCTCTCGGACATATCCGAGCCCTGCACCGTCAGTCCCATGCCCCGCAGCACCTCCGCCAGCGGACACATGGACACGCCGCCGATGCCCGCCAGATGGACCCGGACACCGGGCTTGAGATACGTATGGATATCCACAGTGGGATGGATCATATTCAGATTCCTCCTTCATTTCCCGCCGAAAACCTGCTTTTCGGCAAGCGCTTGCGGAGCTGTATGCTGCGCCCCGTCATTATAATACGCCGCTGCGGCGGATGCAAGCCCCTTACTCCCTCCGGCGCAGCAGGCTCTTCCAGTCCAGCTCCATCACCAGCAGGCTCACCATCATCAGCGCCGCCCCGATGTAGCCCCGCAGCTGCAAAACCTCATGGGCAAAGAAATACGCCACGATGGCAGAGAACACCGGCTCCAGCGTGAAGATCAGCCCCACATGGCTGGCGGAGGTGTACTGCTGCTGCACCGTCTGGATGACGAAGCCCACGCCGGAGCAGAACACCCCCAGAAACAGGGCCGCTCCCCACACGGCAGGGGTCTGTGGCAAGCAGGGCTTCTCCAGCAGGAAGGCCAGCCCCAGCATCACGAAGCCCACCACCCCCAGCTGCAAAATGCCCAGCTGCAGGGCGTTGACCTGCGGATCGTGGACCGCCCGGTCCGTCAGCACCAGATCCCCGGCGTAGGCTACGGCGCATAGCAGGCAGATGATATCTCCCAGCGCCGGGCGCAGCGCCCCGTTGAGGGTCATGAGCCCCATGCCCACGGTACACAGCACCAGCGCCACCGCCAGCCGCCGATCCGGCCGCTTCCGCAGAAACAGCCACTCCAGCAGCGGCGTCACCACCACCGGCAGAGCGCAGATAAAGCCTGCGTTGGAGAGAGAGGTATACAGCACACCATAGGTGCAGCCGATGTACGTCAGCACCAGGCACAGCCCGATGGGGATGCTGGCAAGCAGCGTCCGCCGGGAGAGGCCCCGCAGCTTCCGGAAGAAGATGGCCCCCAGCACGAAAAACGCTGTCAAAAAACGAAAGGCGTTCAGGGTCAGCGGCTGCAGCTCCGTCAGGCACAGGTCCAGCAGGTAGTAGGACACTCCCCAGAATGCGGTGGCCAGTACCAGCAGCAGATCCGCTTTACGCTGCCTGCTCATGTCTCATCCCTCCCGTACAGCATATCGCTTACGGGACATTATATCACACCTTTTCCCCAGTGAAAAGCACTATTTACATAGTCGGAGAATCCCGCTGTCTTGGAGCTTCTTGACAAATTGCTGCGCTTTGGGACACAGCACCATCCCAGCCACGCCGAAGGCGCAGAAGCCCACATACATGGCCGCCAGCGCCGCCAGCGGCGGCAGGTCCACCTGCGCCGCCATGATCTTAGGCTCCAGCACGCTCCGCACCAGCGAGATGACGCCGTACAGGGCCAGCAGCCCCAGCCCCTTGGGGACGTTCCCTGTCAGCAGGCACAGCGCCCCCCACGGCACCAGCACCGTCCCCGTGCCGAACACCGGCAGGGCGTCGATGACGGCGATCAGTGCCGCCAGCAGCAGGGCATAGCCCTGCCGCATCAGGAGAAGTCCCGCCAGCAGCTCACAGAAGGTGACCCCCAGCAGAATGCACTGGGCCTTGCACCACTTTCCCAAGGTGGCCAGCAGATCCGCCTTGACGCCTCTGGCCTGCCGCAGCCTGTCCTCCGGCAGCTGCCGCCGGAGGAACGCCCGGATGCGGGGATAGCTTCCGGCGGTGAACAGCACCGCCAGCAGCGTGGTAGCGCAAAACAGCACCGCCTGCGGCAGCGCCGCCGCTGCCGCCGTCACCGCCCGCAGGCACCGCTGGCCCATGCTCTCCAGCAGCTCCGCCAGCTGAGCCGACAGCCCATCCAGCAGAGCCTCCAGCCAGCTCCGCAGTCCCTCCGGGCAGGCAGCGCACAGCTGCTGCGCCCTGCCCCGTACCAGCTCCGTCCACCGGGGCAGAGCCTCCAGATACCCCGGCAGCCGACCCGACAGCTCACAGACCTGCCGCAGCAGCACCATGGCCAGCAGTACCAGTCCCGCCGCCACCGTTCCCAGCACCACCAAGCTCAGCACCGTGGCCGTAAAGCCCCGCCGCAGGTGCAGCCTTCTCCGGCACAGTACCACCGCCGGCTCCAGCAGCGCCGCCAGCGCCAGTGCAATGAGGAACGGCAGCAGCCACACCAGCACATACCGCACCATCAGCCATATAAGTGCCAGCCAGACCGCCCCGTAGGCGCACCGGATGAGAAACGTCAGCTTTGGGTCCCGCAAAACCGTCCCCTCTTTCTTATAAAAACAGTTGTATTTTCTCCAAATACATGATATGATGCAGAGGAGAGAAATCCCGCCCGTCCCCGGACCGGCAAAAGGAGTGTAAGATCATGGCAAATGAAAAGTTTTACATCGTAGCGGCGGACGCCCTGCCGGAGGTATTCCTGCGGGTGGCGGAGGCCCGGCGGATGCTTCAGGTAGGCGAGGCCGACACCGTGGGCGAGGCCGCCTGCAAGGCCGGCATCAGCCGCAGCGCCTTCTATAAATATAAGGATGCGGTGCAGCCCTTCCAGAACATGAAGGCCGGGCGCATCATCACCTTCTATACGCTCTTGAAGGATACGCCGGGTGCGCTGTCCAACATACTGTCTATTTTTGCCAATTCCGGGGCAAATATACTGACCATCAACCAGACCATTCCCACCAACGGCTGCGCCGGTGTCACCGTCACCGCCGAGACCAGCGAGATGCACGAGTCGCTGGAGGAGATGATGACCGAGATCACCGCCGCCGAGGGCGTGCTGAAGTTTGAAATTCTGGCCGCCTGCCCCCTTCCATATCAAAAAACCGTCCCCTGTGCTGTCTTTGCACAGGGGACGGTTTTTTGCAGCGCCCGCAGGTCCCTACCAAAACCGACAGGCTGTCTCCGCTATAAGAAAGGTTTCTCTGATCGCAGCGGAGGGATCATTGCCGCTGCTCTTTCCGCTGTTTGTGCAGCGTGACCTCCGCCGTTCCCATAGCGCCTGCCAGCAGCGCTCTGGGCCATTGACCGATGTCCGTCTCTCCGCTGGAGTGGACCAGCGTCACCGTATTGTCCAGCGTGCTGAATACGCAAGTCATCAGCGCCACCAGCAGTACCAGCAGCAGTCCTACCGTCCGCTCCTTTCCGGACGACTCCTGCCGCTGCTCCGTCTCTCCGCTGGAGACCCGGCAGCTATGCGGCTCATTGAAAAACTCCTTGGCAGCTAAATGCGACTTGATGGCTCGGTATAGCACAGCTTTCGGGAAATTTCAACAGCCCAGCCGCCACAAAAGAGGGAGAGGCAGCGCCTCTCCCTCTCAAGCCCCGCCCCATGCAGACCGCAGGAGGCGGACACTCTGTTTTCCTTATCCTATGCGCCCCTCATGCCCGCTTCTTCTTGCGCTGCAGCTGCAGCCGGTCAGCGATCATGGCGATGAACTCCGAATTGGTTGGCTTGCCCTTGGCGGAATTCACCGTGTATCCAAAGTACTTTTGCAGGGTCTCCAGGTCGCCCCGATCCCATGCTACCTCAATGGCGTGGCGAATGGCCCGCTCCACTCGGCTGGGAGTGGTGGAAAAGCGCCGTGCCACCTCCGGGTACAGCACCTTGGTGACGGCGTTGATGACGTCCATGTCCTCCACCGCCAGCAAAATGGCCTCCCGCAGATACTGATAGCCCTTGATATGGGCCGGTACGCCGATCTCATGAATGATGGCCGTTACCATCCCCTCTAAAGCCGGGGCGTGGTAGGGCTCCTCTTGTTCCGGATGTACCGCCTGCCGCATCAGCTCCAGCAGAGACTCCTCGTTGACGGGCTTGGGCAAGAAGAAATACACGCCCAGTTCCACCGCCCGACTCACGGCCTGCTGGCTGCAAAATGCGGATATGACGATCACCTTCCTTTCTCCCGGCTCCTCTGCCAGCTGGCGCAGGATGCCGAAGCCATCCAGCCCCGGCAGTACCACGTCCATCAGGATCAGTTCCGGTTTTGTGCGGCGTACCAGCTCCATGACCATCGGCCCGTCGCCGGTGGACGCCGCCACCTCAAATTCGCCGGTTTCCTCCAGCAGCTGCCTCAGCAAAATGCGAAACTCCTCATTCGCATCCGCCAGCAGCACTCTCGTTCTTTTTTCCATCGCATCCAATCCTTTTCCACAGTTTGCTCCGCTGCCCCCAAATGTTCTCCAGCCATTCCCATTTGTCGTGCAACTTGTGTATAATTTATCATATTTATCTGATAGTTTCAAGATTATTATGTCGAAAAATCCTCTCAAAAATGCATCTCATATCAAAAACCCGTTAAAGCCGATGAAAAATACAACAAAAATATCACCCGGCGTTCTTTCAATGCCGGGCGATATCGTAACTCACGCTTTATTCAATTTTCGACGGTCTGTCAGATATCTCCCCTTACAGGAACCGATCCAGCTCCGCCTCCACGTTCTTCCGGTGCTTCACCTGCGGCGCACGGTGCAGCTGCCCGTGGGACATGACCAGCTCTACATGGCGCAGCGCCCGCAGGTCGGCCAGTGGATCCGCCGCCGTAACGATGAGGTCCGCCGCCTTTCCCGGCTCCAGCGTGCCGGTCTCCTGACCGATACCCGCCAGCTGGGCGCTGCGGCCGGTGGCGGTATACAGAGCGAAGGCGTTGGACACCCCCACATACTTGTGGAAGTAGTACAGCTCCCGCCAGAAGTCGTACTGGGTGATCCACGGGCAGCCCACGTCGTTGCCCAGCACCACCGGGATATCCTGCTCCAGCGCCGCCTTGGCGCAGTCGATGATGCCCTCGAACACCACGTTGCCGTTATACCGCTCCACCTCCGAGGCGTTGGAGACGGACCGGTCAAACAGCGCATAGGGCAGGGCCGGGGAGATGGTGGTACACAAAAACGCCCCCCGCTCCCGGAACAGCCGCAGGATATCCGCATCGGGCTTGGCGCCGTGCTCAATGGAATCCACGCCGTTCTCCAGTGCCACCCGCACGCCCTCCGGTGACTCCACATGGGCCGCCACGGTGTAGCCCATCTCATGAGCCCTCTCGCACACCACCTTCACCATCTCCGGCGGCATCTTCAGCTCGCCCGGCACGCCCTTCTCCTTGGCGTCCAGCACACCGCCGGTGATCATCAGCTTCACCAGATCCACGCCCTGCTGCCGTCCCTTCTCCAACTGGGCCAGTGCCTCGTCGATGGTGTGGGCCGCCACCGCCACAGACCCCGCCATGTGGCCGCCGGGAACGGAGATGCCCTCATTGGCCGCCAGGATGCGGGGTCCCACCCTCCGTCCGGCCCGAATATCGTCCCGCAGCCGGGTATCGAAGTCCGCCAGACCGCCCACCGTGCGGATGGTGGTGACGCCGGAGAACAGCTCCTCCTTGGCAAAGCCCGCCACCATGCCGTAGGCCACCTTCCGGGTCAGTCCCGTGGAGAGGATGGTCTTTACCAGCTTCTCGTTGTCCCGCTGCTTTTTCTGAGGCTTGCCGCTGCCCGCCAGATGGACGTGCATATTGATGAGCCCCGGCATCAGATAGCCGCCCTTCAGGTTCACCACCTCATAGCCCGTCAGATCCGTCCCCTCCGGTACGATGTCCGTAATGCGGTCGCCGTCGGTCCGCAGCACCAGTCCCTCACGGGGCTGCATCTCCCGTGTACCGTCCAGCAGCTTGCCACCACAAAATGCGTATTTCATCGCTCTCCCCGTCCTTTTCTCTTTCTATCGAGTGTTTTCTGTCCGCTATGCCTTAGCTTCTATGGATCCTTTACGGTACAATATAAGCTCCACCGCCCCGTCTGTCAATCGTTTTGCAGAGAAAATCCCGGTAAACCCGGCGCAGGAGGCCCGGAGCCGATGCTCCAGACCTCCTGTCTCACAGGGCGCTTATCCCGCCGTGGTCAGCATATTCTCCAGGAAGATACCGTATCCCTCCGCCGGGTTTGCCACCAGCACATGAGTCACAGCTCCCACCAACCGTCCGTCCTGCAAAATGGGGCTGCCGCTCATCCCCTGCACGATGCCTCCAGTGGTCTCCAGCAGCTCCGGGTCCGTCACCCGCAGCAGCAGATCCCGGCCGTCCCGGCTCCGGGGGTTCACCCGCAGGATCTCCACCTCATAGGCACGGGTATCGCTGCCGGAAATGGTGCATAATATAGACGCCTCCCCGGCGTGTACCTCCCCCGGCTCTGCCACCGATACCGCCTCGCCGGAGATAAAACCCGCATCCTCCACCGTGCCAAAGATGCCCTCGTTGCTGTTGACCGTCACCGTGCCTACATCCCGCTGCACGGTAAAGTCCCCCTTCAGCTCGCCGGGGTCGCCCCGCTGGCCCTTCTTCACCGCCTTCACCATAGTCTCCATAATAGAGCCGCTGGCCAGCGGCATCAGCTCCGCCGTGTCCACATCCGTGATACCGTGGCCCAGAGCGCCGTAACTACCGGTGGCGGGGTCATAGTAGGTCAGCGTGCCGACACCCGCCATGCTGTCCCGGATCCACGCACCCAACCGGATGCCGCCGTCCTCGCAAACCACTGGACTGGCCGTCACCTCCAGCGTTTTCCCGTCCCGCTGCACCGTCAGTTCCGCCGCCGTTTCGCCGTTTTCCGCCAGCATGGCCTGTAAATGCTCTGTGGAGCGGATCTTCTCACCATTGAAGGTCAGCAGGATATCTCCTTCTTTCAGGCCGCACTCCTTGGCCGGGGAGCGAGTCTCCTCCGTTCCCTGCACCGGCGACACGGATACCACCAGTACACCGTCGGCAAACAGCTTGATGCCCACAGCCTTGCCCACGGGGATCAACTGCCGTCCCTCATCGGCCCACGTCCGCTGCCATCCCAACGACAGGGCCAGCACCATCGCCAGCAGTACGGCAGCGCCCCGCCGCACGCCTCGCCTTGCTTGCGTTTCATGCATCGGATCACCTCTTATTTTTTGTTTTCGTCGCCGGCGACACCATTACTTTGCGCCGCAGCCGCCGGTTTCATCGGCGTTAAATTCCGCCAGACATGGCAATCGTCCCGCACGACTGTCACGCCGCCGCTTTTGCGCCGCAGGAAAAATTTTCCGCAGTGAAGCGCCAGCTTTTAGGACACCTCCCCCGTTTTTCTCCGTTGCAGCCCCGCCCGCTCCTATGTTATAGTAGAGGGGAAAGGACGTGAAGCCATGAAAGGAACCACCCGCCTGCTGGCCCTGTGCGGCGTACTGACCGCCTTGGGCGTGGTGCTGCTGTGTCTGGGGGGCATCGTCCCCTTTGCCCTGTATATCTGCCCCATTCTGGCCTCCATCGCCCTGCTGCCGGTGCGCTCCCGCCCACGGTACGCATGGTGCTGCTATGGGGCCATCGCCCTGCTGGGTCTGCTGCTGTGCCCGGATAAGGAGGTATCGCTGCTGTTCTGCTTCACCGGCTACTATCCGCTGCTGAAGCCCCGACTGGACGCCCTCCGCAGCCGCCTTCTCTCCCTGACGCTGAAGCTTCTGTGGGCCGCCGTCTCCATGGCGGCGCTGTACGCCCTGATCCTCTATGTATTCTGCCTGCCCGCCGTGGTGGAGGAGTTCGCAGCCACCGGCCGCTGGCTGCTGGCCGCCACCATCGCCATGGGCGTCGCCCTGTTCTTCGTCTATGATGTGCTGCTGGGCCGTCTTATGGCCCGCTGGCCCGCCAAGGTCTGAGGGACAGCGCCGTCTCTTGTAACCTTTTCGCCCGCCGTCGGGCCTCTTTTTCACAGAATATGGGAGTCAACGGTCGTTTCCGCCGTAGGCTCCCCTTTGCTTTTCTCGACACTTTCCCATCGATATGTCCCATTTTCGTCACAGTGTCTTGTGCATCCTGCCCAAAATTTCCGGTCGTTTTTTACCATTCTGAAAATTTTGTTATCAATTTGTAATTTTTGTGTAGCTTTTTTGATAGAGTTGTGGTATGATATTTCTCGTAGTTTTCCAAAACCAACGCAGAAAGGATGGCAAAAGCATATGTCCAGAAAATTTGCCTGTCTCTATCTGGCCGTTGCGCTGCTGGTGTCCAGCATCTGGGTCGCCAGCGCCGATGAACGTGATACCATACAACAGGAGGTGCAGTACAGCGCCGCTGTGGAGGCGCTGGATGCCGCCGGGCTCACCAGCCGCTCCAGCAATGTCCTGCCCAGCGGCGAGGGCTTGGCTCTGGCGCTGGAGCTGGGCCTGCCGGAGGAGGAGACCATCTCCCTCTCCCAGCTGCCCACCGAGGCCCTCAAGACCAGTCAGGCCCAGGAGGACGCCGCCCGCCGCAAGCAGGCGGACACCGCCGCAGCCGCCGCTGACGCCGCCGCCAAGGAGGCCGCCCGTCAGAGCCTGCTAAGCGAGTACGACGGCGTGCAGCTCACCGAGGCCGTTCGGCTTCGCAGTGCTGCCGATAACGACACCGCCACCTCCCTCACCATCGACAGCGGCAAGGTGGCCCGCCTCAACGACTATCAGGACGGCTGGTACCAGGTCACCTTCGGCCAGTCCACCGGCTACATCCCCGCCGAGTATGCCCAGCCGGTCCACTACGCCGACTATGAGGGTACCTCCGCCACCAACACCGTGCGGGAGGAGCTCATCGCCTACGCCTACACCTATTTGGGAACGCCCTATGTCTACGGCGGCTCCAGCTATTCCGGTACTGACTGCTCCGGCTTCACCATGGCTGTGTTCGCCAAGTTCGGCTACTCCCTGTCCCACGGGGCCAGCGACCAGTATTGCGCCGCCACATCTGTCTCCTCCGAGGAGCGGCAGGCCGGTGATCTGGTGTTTTTCGATACCTTCGGCGGCATCAGCCACGTGGGCATCTATTTGGGCGGCGGTCAGTTCATCCACGCCAGCTCCTCCGGCGGTGTGAAGGTCAGCTCCCTTTACGAAAGCTACTACGCCGCCTGCTATCTGGGGGCCGGACGCATCCTCCCCTGAAGCGTCACATAGAGACATCCTAAGAGAGCCGCCTGCGGGCGGCTCTCTTACTTTTTCTTTTGCCCTCTGTATATTCGTATTTTTATTCATTTTCGCTGCATTTCTTTTGTGTAATTTGCTTCTTTCTTCTGCAATATTCAGTCCAGAAACGAGCAGTTTGCATGATTCTCTCGTTTTTGTTGTAATTTTATTCATTTTGTGCTTGACTTTTATTCATCTCCGTTGTATCATAACCACATCCTCCGGAACGCCCGGAGCCTTCCATCCACAAGGCCGCCTGCACAGGCGGCACAACGAATACAAAGTGAGGTATGAGAGATGAAAAAAGTATTTGCCCTTCTGATGGCCGCCGCCATGATCCTGTCTCTGGCCGCTTGCGGCAGCAAGAACCCCGACAGCAACCCCGACAGCAACGACGATAGCAACGACAAGAAAACCACCCTGATCCTGGGGACCAGTGCCGACTACGCCCCCTTCGAATTCATGTATCCCGATGACAAGGGTGAACTGACCTACGCCGGCATCGACGTGTCCGTGGCTCAGTACATTGCCGACGACATGGGTCTTTCCCTTCAGGTGGAGAACATGGCCTTCGAGTATCTGCTGACCTCTCTGGGCAAGGGCGACTTCGACATGGTGCTGGCCGCCATGGAGGCCACCCCCGACCGTCTGGAGAACGCCGACTTTTCCGACCCCTACTATAACGATATCCCCCCGGCCATTCTGGTGAAGGCTGACAATGCCGACCAGTTCAAGACGCTGGCCGATTTCGCCGGCAAGTCCGTGGGCGCACAGGCTGCCACCACCAAGCTGGATATCATCGCCGACTCCATGCCCGGTGCCAACGCCGTGTCTCTCCAGTCCGTGCTGGATCTGATCAATGATCTGACCTATGGCAAGGTGGACGCCATCGTGGTGGACGGCGGCGTGGCCCAGCAGTATGCCGAATCCAACCCCGATCTGGTCATTGCCGGCGCTTCCAGCGAACTGGGCGAGGCATCTGCCTACTGCGTGGCCGTGGCCAAGGGCGATCCCAAGGGTCTGCTGCCCGGCATCAACGCCGCCATCGCCAAGCTCAACAGTGAGAATAAGCTCCAGAGCTTCATCGATGCCGCCAACGATCTGTCCACCAAGGCCGTGGAAGCCAACTGATCCGAAACTGCACCCTCCCCGCTGCGCCCCAATAAACACAAAAGGCCCACCAACGGGTGATGTAGACAAAGAAAAGAAAAGACACACAAAATGTAGAAGCACCC
>ENA-UOJE01002777-UOJE01002777.1-human-gut-metagenome-genome-assembly--contig:-C23-NODE-2777-length-12732-cov-8.160133_pt1 | contig 12732 bp, 8 predicted proteins | sample MGYA00242341_ERZ723888 | MGnify/ENA metagenome assembly ERZ723888 | reverse complement strand
CGCTGACGCTGACCACCGGACAGAGCCTTCGGCTTGCGGTCGAGGTACTCGGTCAGATCCAGGATCTCAGCGGCCTTCTCGACGCGCTTGCGAATCTCTTCCTTCGGGGTGCCGGCGATCTTCAGGGCGAAGCCCATGTTGTCGGCGACGGTCATGTGCGGGTACAGAGCGTAGTTCTGGAAGACCATTGCGATGTCGCGGTCCTTCGGCTGCATCGTGGTGACATCATTGCCACCGATGAGGATGCGGCCCTTGTTGACCTCTTCCAGGCCGGCCAGCATGCGCAGAGTCGTGGACTTACCGCAGCCAGACGGGCCGACCAGCACCAGGAACTCGCCGTCCTTAATGTCAAGATTCAAATCATCCACAGAGGGCTTATCGTTGCCCGGGTAGATACGAGTGACGTGGTCGAATACGACTTCTGCCATGATATTCATCCTTTCAGAGGCAGGTACGTGCCTCACGATCCGTTGTAAAGGGATTACTATGCCTTGATCATCAGTCCCTGCACTGGCAACATCAAACCGCAGCGTTCTTTTTCCTTCGGTTCATTGAAGACTCTCTTCGTTGAGCCACGTACTACTATACACGTCCGCTGGAACACGTCAACACGCGCGTCTGAAACGCGGACGTAACATCGACGGGCCTTCAACCGGCATCCCGCAGCCGGCATTATCCTTACTCCGGCCTCATCTCAGTCCCCCTCCTCCCATCCATCTCCCGCCTCTCCCCTCCCCAAGTCCTCTCCTCTTTTTGCGTTCCTAAGTGCGCGCCGAAACGACGACCGTGCGCACTTAAGGACGCAAACAGGGCCATTTGCGTCCGTATGTTCGCGCACTTGTCGTTCCGGCGCGAACTTAGGAACGCAACGGCGCTTCCGGCTCAATCGGCATGCTCGAATATCGGGTGCGCCCCAGCACGCGGCACACCGGCCTGCATCAGCTTCATGACGAACGGCGCGCGCTGGACCACTTCGATGTAATTCGTCCGTATCACAACGCTCACTCCGGCCTCTTTCAGATCCTGTTCGCGCTGCCTTTCGTCACGGACCACCTGCCGAACATCCCGGTTCGACGTCATCTCTGGATCGATGTATTTCTGCATACCGTCAAACTCCAGCACGATGATGCGGCCATCTTCCGTATGCCAGATGAAATCGACCCGGCCCGCCTCCTTGCCGGTCACGCGGCTGTAAAACGTATGCTGCAATTGCGGAGGAACAAACCCTTCTTCGATGGATACAGCCCGGCAGAACGACTCCCCTCCGTTCTCGCTGCGAGCATCCGCATAATGCAGCAGACGAAATACCGGCCCACAATCCACTCGCAGACCATCACAGACGGCGACGATCTCCTCGCGGGTCACGAGCCCCCGGCGCAACGCGGAATCGAACATCGACAGCACGTGCTCGAACGGATACAAGAGCGCGCAGTCCACCAAGGTTCTTGCCGGACTGGTCACACGTACCTCGCCGATACATACATTGTCACGCAATGCCCGTTCGTGGGCGATCCGGTCAGCCAACTTGCTCACCTGACTCCAGGTATTCGACCCGTCCTGTGCTGCTCCATCACCGCGAGGCCGGTACAAACGGACCACATGGCAGTCCTCCCGTATATCGGATCTACGCACCGAGATGCGCCGCAGCCGGTGGTACGACCGACGTGACTTGGTGAATCCGTCAGTCGCGATGTACACGTATGGCTCGTCATGCAACGTCCATGAGTGCTCGAACCCGTAGATGACCGCCGCGCTCAGTCCGGCGAATACGCGTTCGGGATGCCGTCTCGCCATTTCGCGAATGACATGTGACGCTTGCTCAATGGGATTCAGACCATCCCAGTATTCACGACGCGCGTACACGCTGCGAAATGGCCGCACGACATCGCCGCAACGAGTTCGCCGCAGCATCGCCTGTCGTTCCGCCGGGCTGGACGCGGAACAGCATCGCCCGTCCATTTCCGCCCGGTTCATCAGATCGTCTAGATGCTTGTGCTGTCTCATATGTTGATGATGACAATATGGACCGCCGCTGCGCAAGCGAATCCGGGGTATGTGGTCGAAGGCTAGGCGATTGTGGATAACTCGGCGCGTCGCGGCGGCATCAACGGCTGTGACGACACATTTGCGTTCTTAAGTGCGCGCCGAAACGACAAGTGCGCGAACTTAAGAACGCAAACCGGCCCATTTGCGTTTCTAAGTGCGCACAATCGACGTTTCGGCGCGAACTTAGGAACGCAAACGATATCAGGGGTAGAGAGAACGGGCACAGGGCGGTGAGTAGGATAGGAGGGTATGAGCGATGCGTTGAATTTGGAGCCCGGAGCGTTGGTCGGCGGCTACACGCTGATGTCGCGGCTGGGATCCGGAGCCATGGGATCGGTCTGGCGCGTGCATGATGACGGTGGCGAGGAATACGCGATGAAGATATTGCGCGATTCGCTCGCCGATGACCGTTCGACGGCGTCCGCGCGCGATCAGATCACGGCACGTGAGCGGTTGCGCCGAGAGGCGATGGCGTTGAAGAAAGTCAATCATCCCGGCGTGTGCGGCATCGTGGACATGGAGTTGGATGATTCGCTGGCGTTCATCGTCACCGAGCTGATCGAGGGCAAAAACCTGCGCGACGACGTCGCCGCGAATGGGCCATACGTCGCCGATGACCTGGAACGACTGGCATCCAAGCTGATGGACGCAGTCAAGGCGGTTCATGCGGCGGGCATCGTGCATCGAGACATCAAGCCGACCAATGTGATGGTTTCGGCGACCGGCCCGGTTCTGGTGGATTTCGGCATCGCCATGGGCGAAGGCGAAAGCCATGTGACGCGCACCGGACTGGTGATGGGAACGCCGGGGTTCATCGCGCCGGAGATTATCGAGGGAACCGAATCCGATGAGATCACGGACTGGTGGTCCGTGTCGTCGGTGCTGGCATTCGCGGCAACCGGAGAGCCCGTTTTCGGCACCAAGCCGATGATGGCGGTGCTGGAACGCGAGGCGTCCGGCAACGCGAACCTCACAGGTCTTCCCGCCACCACCATGACGGCGTTCCGTGCGGCGCTGAACCCGGATCGCAGCAAGCGCTGCACTCCGGAGCAACTGCTGCAGGCGATCACCGTGGACGCGTTCAACCCCGACGCCTGGCAGCAGTACGACGATGACGCCGCGCAATCCGGTCAGACGGATGTGATGCGCCCTTTTGACCATACCGGTCTGCGCAACCCGCGTCTGTTATGGCGCCCGCATGAGCCGGCCGGATCAGGTGAAAAGCCGACTGCAGCCGTCACCAAGGCAGGAATGCCAAGGCAAACCGCGATGTCCGGCGTTCGGCCCGCTTTGCAGCGGATCATCGGACAATCGGCGCCCTCACCGTATGCGACGGTTCCGCCGATTCCGAGGCTCCCAAACGCCAGCCAAGCCGCTGACGCTGCATCCGCCAGTCTTCGACGGCTACCATCAATCGGGACAGGAGCAGATGCCGGAACCTCGGACGGAACCGTACCGCTCCGGGAAGCACCGCTACCGGGAAATATCGCGTCTTCTCAGGCACCCGGCAACGACCGGACGGCGCCGATGTCCCGCCTCACCCCACCTATGCCGCCGACCATGCCGGTCGGCACCGAAGCGACCGAATCGTTGCGCCCACAGCCGACATCGGTTCTGCCTGCCTCCACCATGCCATTCGATTCCACGGTCAGCGTCGGACGAACCATGCCCATGCAACCGCAGCCGACGACGGCCCTACCCACGGACGATGCGGACATGACCGGAGCAACGGCCGTAATCGAGCCGTCATCATCCGCCGACACCGCGGCAACCCTGGCGATGGATGATCCAGTGTGGTCGGGGCGCCAGCAGATCCCCACCATGACCATGCCGCCGCTGAGCCCCCAGCAGATCTTCGCCGACCCTGATGAAGCCGCAACGCCGACGACCGCAATGCAACCCGGCCAGCCCGCACAGCTCCAGCCAGCAGCGCAATTCCAGCCGTCCATGCAAGCCATGCCGACAGCGCAGGCCATGCCGCCGATGGCCATGAACCCGGCAGACATCAAGCGCCAGACCTATCTGCGTCAAGGCACGCCGCTGCTCGCCGCATGGGCAGCGCCCATAGCCGCAATGGCCGCGAGCATGCCGTTGGCGGCAATGGTCGCAGCCACGCTGCTGTGCTGGCTGCTGCTGACGGTAGGCTATTCGACAGACGCCCAGCTGCAACGCGAATACAGACGCGGCGGCACACACAGCGCCGGCGACACCGCGATGCGCATCATCACGCTGCCATGGCACGCCCTCAGGGGGTTGCCTGCGGCAATAGGGCGCGGGCTGCTCGCCGTCGCGACGCTGGCGCTGGGATCCACCCTCGCGACGCTGATCTTCAGTCTGCCGGTCGTAAACACGCGGTTCGCCATAGGCGGCATCACCATTGTGGTACCCATCATCGCCGCCTCCCCCGTGTCCCCGTCAGGTCTGGCTCTGGCCATCTGCGCGGCGATCAGCTGGATCATCGGTATGCTGGCGCCCGCACCGACCATGCTGCGACTTGGCACCGGCACCCTGCTCGGTCTCAACCGGCCCGCGGGCTCCAGCGGCGCAGGCATGCTCCCCGAATCGTCCGACAACGAAACCGCTCCCGCGATATCCGCCCAACATTCCGGGCGTGAATTCGCCGTATGGATCGCATGGGCGGTGATTACACTCTCAGCGTGCACGCTGCTCGGTCTCGGACAGGGCATCAACTGGTGGCCGCTGCCCTCCAACGTCGCATAACATCCCCATCCCAGCTGCATGCCGAGCGACGGCAATGCCCGGTTTGTAGCCATTGTCACGTTCCATCATGCGGCAAACGGCGCAACCCGCCGCCGGAAAAGCGAACCCTTCTACTACTATGGGCAACAAACCGGCAGGAAAGGGATAACTGTGGCACAAAAGAATCAGAACGCGAAGCGCAACACCAGGGCAAGCCGTCGCGCCGCCGAAGAGAAGGCGGCGCAGGAGAAGGCGGAGCAAGCGGCCAAGGAGCGCAAGCAGCAAACCATCATCGGCGCAGTGGTCGTCGCCATCATCGTCGTGCTGGTGGCAATCGCCGGCTTCGCCATCTATGGAGCCATTCACAAGAACGACGTGGCGAAGAGCACCACCGAGGAGCAGGCATACCAGCAGCTGCAAAAGGTCGAGACCAAGCCATCGGCGGCCGACGACAAGGGCGGCATCCTCATCTCCAGCGAAGGCTATGGCAAGAAGGTGTCCGGCGCCCCCACCGTCGCCGTGTACATGGATCCGCTGTGCCCCGGCTGCGGCGAGTTCAACCGCCAGACCGATCCCACGCTGATCTCGCTGGTGGACGCGGGCCAGATCAACCTGGAAATCCACCCGATGTCGTTCATGGACGAATACTCGACCGACGAATATTCCAGCCGCGCCACCGGCGCCATCCTGTACATCGCCAGCAATGACGACAACCCCGATCACCTGCTCAAGTTCATCTCGAACATCTACGCCGAGGACTTCCAGCCCGGTGAGGCCAGCGAATACAAGTCGGTCAAGAACAAGGCGCTCAAGCAGCAGGCGATTGACGCCGGCGTACCGCAGTCCGTGGCCGACAAGGCGTTCAACGGCGAATACAGGAAATGGATGGATGCCATCAACCTGTACACCCCGAAGCGCCCCGAACTGTGGCAGGTGTCCGGTTCGAACAAGGGTGTCATGAGCACGCCGACCATCACCATCAACGGCAATTACTGGGATCGCAACCAGCTGTCACTCGCCGGCATGAACAACAAGACCGGCATCATCGCGTCGCTGGGCCTGAAGGAAGACGAAGTCGGCCAGAAGGGCACGATGCCGTCGATCGGCGAATCGGGCAAGCCGATCTCGCTGACGACCGGCGAATGACGAATGACCCGTCATGCCCCGCAAATGAACGATGACACCCACGTAGACCCGTGTCGCGCTGTGATCTTCGACCCCGGCCGGAGGAACCGCAACACGGGTTTGCGACATTCTGAATTGACCAGCGCGGTGAAACTGGTAAGCTGGTCAATCGTTCGATGACACCTGTCCGCATTGTGCGAATGGGGTCCGCCTCCTTAGCTCAGATGGCCAGAGCGGCCGCCTTGTAAGCGGCAGGTCGTCGGTTCGATCCCGACAGGAGGCTCGCGGCACAGCATACCGCGTGTCATGTGCGATGCACGGTCGACATGTAGTAAGCTGTGTTTACATATAGTCTTACCTTGTGTAAGTGCCAGAAGCCTTCCCCCAACTTATGGCTTCTGGAAGGCAGAGCGTCCCCCAATTAGCTCTGCCCACAGGGGGCGGGACAATCCCCTTCTCTCCCGCCCCCTTCTTCTTTATTTTGATATATATGGCCACCCCAGTAGCTCCGCGACAGCCCTTCGGGCAGGGCAAAAAGTACCAAATGTGGGAGTATGGGTGACGGTCGTGCGATGCCCAGCGAAGCATCATCGTGATTGGTTACAATGCTAGCCGTAGCTCATGGAAGGATGACATATGGCCAGGCGGTGGACACCACGACGTTTTGTTCGATTGCGTCGCATTCGGGTGGCGATCTGCGCCGTCGCCGTGGCTCTTGCCTCAACGGTCGCATTCGGCGTCGCCGCACGCAAGACCATCGCACTCAGCATCAACGGCGACACCCAGACCGTCACCACGTATGCCATGAGCGTGACGCGCCTGCTTGAAGAGCGGGGCGTCGACGTCAAATCCCATGATCTGGTGCAATCCACCAGCGGCGACATCCTCAGCAATCATGACGTGGTCACGGTCCGCAGCGCATATCAGACGACCATCAGCATCGACGGACAGCGCGTGCCGTTCTGGACCGTGGCGACCAGCGCCTCCCAGCTGCTCGGGTTTTTCCAGCAGAACGAGAACGAGGCCGCGAAAGTCACCGTGGACATCGACAACATCTACAGCCAGCTCACCGGCGGCCTCGTCATCAACGAGTCCGGCCCGGTGACGGTCATCGCCGACGGCAAAACGTCGGTCGCGCCGAATGGCGAGCTTCCCGCCGCGTCGATTCTCGATTCCAAAGGCATCAGCCTCAACAAGGAAGACCGCGTCAGTGTCGAGAAGGACGGAGCCAAGACCGTGCTGCGCGTTCAGCGCGTCACCCACGGGCAAGAGACGACGACCGTCGCCATTCCCCATGGTTCGCAGACGATTGTTGATAAGTCGTTGAAGCCAGGAACATCCGTGGTCCGCCAACAGGGGGAAGACGGCGAGAAGAAGCAGGTCTATAACGTCACGTATGTCGATGGCATCGCAGAGACTCGAACGCTGATTTCGGAGACGACCACCAAAATCTCCCTCGACACCATCGTCGCCGTAGGCCCGGAGAAGGTCGCCGAACCTTCCGACACCAGCAAGGGGCAAGCCGATAAAGGCAGCGACAACGCCGGCAAGTCGGGCAACAAGTCGAATACCGGCAAGTCGGATGGCAACTCCTCGAACGGCAGCACGTCCGGCGCAAACAAGTCGGATGATACGTCGAACAATGACAAAAACAACGACAAGAACAACGGGAATTCGGGCAACAACGGCAATTCCGGGAACTCAGGGAACTCAGGCAATAGCGGCAACTCCGGCAACAACGGCAACTCCGGAAACTCGGGAAACTCCGGCAACTCCGGCAACTCCGGCAACAACGGCGGCAACGGCAACTCCGGCAACTCCAGCAGCAGCTCGCAGGGACGCCTATGGCACCCGACCGCCGCGCAGGCCAAAGCCTACGCATCCGGCGCGGCCGCACAGCGCGGCTGGACCAGCTACGACTGGACATGCCTCGACAAGCTGTGGACCCGCGAATCCAGATGGCTGTGGTACGCCGAGAACGCGAAGACCGGCGCCTACGGAATCCCGCAGTCGCTGCCTGCGAGCAAAATGGCCGAGTTCGGCGCAAATTACCGTGACGACGGCGCTGTGCAGATCGACTGGGGGCTGGCGTATATCGCCCGACGGTATGGCAGCCCGTCCAAGGCATGGGAACGCTCCGAGCAAATCGGCTGGTACTGATCGCGAGCGTTATGACTGACATGAATCCATCCCCTGCACCTTCCGGAGCATCCGCAGCCGCCGAGAAACCCGCAGTCGCCGGGCGACTGCTCGGCGCGGCCGACATCCGTCACATAGCAGCCGAAGCCGGCATCAGCCCGACCAAGAAATTCGGCCAGAACTTCGTCATCGATCCCGGAACAGTGCGCCGCATCGTGCGCGAGGCCGCGGTCACCGCCGATACGCGGGTGCTGGAAGTCGGCCCCGGATTGGGGTCGCTGACACTGGCCATCCTGGAAACCGGCGCCACGATGACCGCGGTCGAGATCGACCCGCCGGTCGCGCAACGGCTGCCGCATACCATCGACACATACATGCCGGATGCGAGGAACCGCCTCACGGTCATCAACAAGGACGCGCTGGCCCTCACGTCGGCGGACCTCCCCGAGTTCAGCGGCGACGAACCGTTCACCCTGGTGGCGAACCTTCCGTACAATGTGGCCACGCCGATCATCCTGACGCTGCTGGAACGCTTCGACATGCTGACGTCCTTCGTGGTGATGGTGCAGAAAGAAGTCGCGGACCGTCTGACCGCCACTCCCGGCTCGAAGATTTACGGCGCGCCCAGCGTGAAGCTGGCGTGGTACGGCTCGGCGGAACGCGTGGGCAACATCGGGCGTCACGTATTCTGGCCAGCGCCGAACGTGGATTCGGCCCTGGCCGGGTTCACCCGTGTCCAGTCGCATGCGGGCCCGCGCGACCCCCAGTTGCGCCAGCTGACGTTCCAGTTGGTCGACGCGGCCTTCAGCCAGCGTCGCAAAACGCTGCATGCCGCACTCAAGCGCATGGTGCCCGATGAAGTGTTCCACACGGCGGGCATCGACCCGACACGCCGCGGCGAGACGCTGACCATCGACGAATTCGCCGCTCTGGCGACGGCGCTGAGGCAATCGCAGCATGAACAGGGGCAGGCATCATCATGAGCGCCACAGCAATGGACAATGTACGGTCAGCGACACCGGGTCAGGTGCGGCGTTCGCCAAGCGTCCCCGCGCATTGGCCCATCCGCCGTCATGTAGCAGCCGCGGAAACGACACCAGCCGGGCCGCTGCACTCGGTGGAGGTCACGGTTCCCGCGAAAACCAATCTGACGTTGCACGTAGGGCCCGCCCATGAGGAATGGGGCGGCCGGCACGCGCTGGACACGATATATTGCGCCATCGGTGTCAACGACGTGGTGACGGCGACCGCCAAGACCCCCGGCAGCGGGTTCTCGCTCGAACTGAGCGGCGAGCATCTGGGTGATCTGGCATCGAGCGGCAGCGACATGCGCCGCAACCATGCGGTGCTTGCGTTGTTCGCGATCGCCAGGGCCGCGGGGCGGGAGCCGGACGTGGCGCTGCATGTGGACAAGCACATTCCCGTCGGTGCCGGATTGGGCGGCGGATCCGCCGACGCGGCGGCGACATTGCTCGCCGTGAACACCCTGTGGGGACTGCACTGGCCGATTGAACGGCTGCGTGATATCGCCGCCACGCTCGGCGCCGATATGCCCTTCTGCCTGGAGGGCGGATATGCGCATGGCACCGGTTTCGGCGAGCGGATCATCCCGCTGGAGGATGATTCATCGTGCGTTCAGACGCTGCGAGACCGCGGATTCGCCGGCCAATTGCTGGTGGGAGCGTACCATGCGCAATTGAGCACGCCGAATGTCTACTCAACCTTCGACAAGATGGGCGCGGGAGACGGCGACGACAACCATCTGCAGCGCGCCGCGGTCGTCTTGCACCCCCGCAGCGGCGAAGCCATCGAAGCCGCCCTGGCCGCCGGGGCATCCCGGTCATTCGTTTCCGGCTCCGGCCCATCGGTCATCGCGTTCGTACCGGACGATGCCGTCGCCCGCCGCGTTCGCACCGCATGGGAGCAATCCGCCACGGTGGATCGCATCATCGCTGCGCAGGCGCCGGCGAGACCGGTCATAACCGTCCTGCCATCCCTGTCTTATCGCGTCAGACAGTGACGCTAATCTGTGTACCAGTCTCGTAAGAAAAGGACGGACCCATGACTCAGCCTTATGACGAACGCGCGGAACGCAAGCGTTACATTCGCCGCCGCCAGCAGATCGTATTCTCCTGTGTCGGCGCGGTGCTTGCCGTCGCCCTGGTCGTGTCGGCGCTGTTCTATTTCCATGTCGGGGGTCTGGGCATAACGGCCACGTCCGCAGTCAAGCCGAATTACGGCGTGCGCGTGCCCTGCTCGACCAAGGACGCCAACGGCAAGAACCAGACATATTCCAACTATGCGAACGTCAAGGTGCGCGTGCTGAACGGCACCAAATTCGTCGGCTTCGCGAAGGCCGTCAGCACCGCGCTGTCGAACCGCCAGTTCAAGGTCACCGGCTGGGACAATTACAAGGGCAAGAAGGTCGAGCGCACCACAATCTATTTCGGCAAGAACGCCATCAACGAGGCGTACACGCTGAACACGAACTTCACGGACGCGGTGATGGTGATGGATGACCGCGACGACAAGCTGATTGACGTGGTGCTCGGCGCCTCGTTCAACGATCTGGCCAACAAGGACAGCCTGCCGAGCGGCGACACCGCCATCGAAAACTTCGAGGGATGCGTGCCCGTCCAGTCAATGGGCACCTTGCCCAAGTCCCTCGATCATGAAAAGGTGGAATGACGGCCAGCATCGTCATGACGGCCTGAAACCCCCGATATTCGGCGGCTGCCTGCCTTACGCGGACAGCCGCCGAACCGTTTCTCGGGCGCGTTTACAGCGACGCGTGCCACCGCTTGAGCTCGGCCACCGCGGTGTCATGGTCGACCGGACCGTTATCGAGCCGGTATTCCAGCATGTGCTTGTATGCGCGGCCGACCTCCGGGCCGGGAGCGATGCCGAGGATGGTCATGATCTCATTGCCGTCGATATCCGGCCGGATGGCATCGAAGTCCTCTTTCTCCTTGAGATCGCGCACGCGCTGCTCCATCTCGTCCATGGCGGACGAGAACACCATCGCCTTACGACGGTTCTGAGTGGTCGCGTCGGCGCGGGTCAGCCGGTTCAGCCGCTCATACAGCGGACCGGCGTCCTTGACGTAGCGTCGCACGGCGGAATCGGTCCATGGTTCTTCGACATACCCGTGGAACCGCAGATGCAGGTTCACTAACTCGCTGACATCCTCGACGAGATGATGGTCGAACCGCAGCGCCTTGAGCCGTTTGCGCGTCATTTTCGCGCCGACCGCATCGTGATGATGGAAGCTGACCTTGCCGCCGGGCTCGAACCGGCGTGTTTTCGGCTTGCCGATGTCATGGGTCAGCGCGGCCAGGCGAAGCGTCAGGTCGGGAGCGGGCACGGGGCCTTCCGGCCCGGTCTCCAGCGCTATGGCGCGATCGAGCACAATCATCGTGTGCTCGAACACGTCCTTGTGGCGGTGGTGCTCGTCGATTTCCAGCTGCAGGGCGGGAATCTCCGGGAATACGATATCGGCGAGACCTGATTCGACCAGCGCTTCGACACCCGCCCTCGGACGATCGGACAGCAGCAGCTTCGTGAGCTCGTCACGCACCCGTTCAGCGGATACGATGTCGATGCGATCGGTCATGTCGCTGATGGCGGCAGCCGTGTCGGGGGCGATGCTGAACCCGAGCTGTGCGACGAAACGCACGGCACGCATCATGCGCAGCGGGTCGTCGTCGAAGGACTGATACGGATCCACCGGCGTGCGCAATACGCCTTTAGCCAAATCACTGGCGCCGCCGAACGGGTCCACGAACTCCAGCTGCGGCACGCGCAGCGCCATGGCGTTCACGGTGAAATCACGGCGGGACAGATCGCCTTCGAGCGAATCGCCGTAGCTGACTTCGGGCTTGCGGGATCCGGGATCGTACGTGTCGGACCGGTACGTAGTGATCTCCACCTTGACTTCGGTGCCGTCCTCGCGCCGGCGCATCGCACCCAAAGTGCCGAATTTGCGGCCCATATCCCAGAAACCGTCACGTCCCCAATGACGCAGGATCGGCTCGAACTCGTCGGGATGGGCCGACGTGCAGAAATCGAGGTCGTGGGAACGCCGGTGCAGCAACAGGTCACGCACGGGGCCGCCCACCAACGCCAGCTCGTACCCGCGAGCCGCGAACAGGTGTCCAAGTTCAATGGCTTCCGGCCAAACTTCGAAATTCACACGAGGCCTTTCCATAAAGTATTACCGCTTTTATGCGTATTCAAGCATACCGTTACCCCACCTGCACACGGTATTGAGTAAGGTGGAAGTCATGATTACGCCCGCAGACCTCGCGCGCATGCTTGCGCATGCTGCGGGCGACCATACCCAAAATCCGCTCGAACCCGATACGTTGCTCTATACGTCCGAGGCTCCGCGCACGCCGAAAACCGTTGTCAGGCCACCGGAACCACGCTTTCCCACGCCTGCGATGATGCCGCAGCGACGGGCGGGCGACGGGCCGACCACATTCGCGTCGCTGGACGCTCAGGAGCTCCCGGTGGTGCGCGAATACTCGGCCGGCGGCCTGGTGTTCGACGAGCGCGGCCGTGTGGCCATCATCGCGCGACACTCCCGCAACGGCCATCTCGAATGGTGCCTTCCCAAGGGCCATATCGAAAAGGGCGAGACGCCGCAGCAGACCGCCGTGCGCGAGGTGCATGAGGAAACCGGCATTCTGGGCGAGGTGGTCGATTCCATCGCCACCATCG
>ENA-UOJE01002774-UOJE01002774.1-human-gut-metagenome-genome-assembly--contig:-C23-NODE-2774-length-12739-cov-22.196310_pt1 | contig 12739 bp, 15 predicted proteins | sample MGYA00242341_ERZ723888 | MGnify/ENA metagenome assembly ERZ723888 | reverse complement strand
AACGCTGGCGGACAACGACGCTTATCACGCCCTGAAAGCCTGCGGCGGGCTGATCGTCACCGGGCCTACCGGCACCAATGTCAACGACATCACCGTGCTGCTGGTGTGCCCCCTCCCCTGTCGGCAGGCGTTGGACCGCAGCCAGTCGCAATCAAAATTGAGATGTTCGCCTTGTATTGGCAAAAAATTAGCCACGGATCCGGGTATCCTGCTTTCTTTTTTGCCCTCGGAAAAGCCGCAAAAGCGCAGGAAACGCAGTCATACCAACGTTTCCAACACATTGGTCGCACGGCCTTTAACACCTCCGGCACAAACGCCGCAACGTTCGTTTCAACAGGCTTCGGCGGGAGTCCTGCTTTCCTCCGCTAACCGCCTGATCTGCCTGAAATACGCTGAAGGTGCGCCCCATACGGCAAGGGGAGAGTCCTTTCCAAAGCGGTTTCAAATCACACTCGCACAAACGGTTCACGTTCGTTTTCACAGGTGAAAGCGGGTACACTCTTGCCTTCGCCAACAGGATCGCACACAGCGGCTCACAGGGCGAAACAGGGGCGTTTCGAGCGGGGGTGGTATCACTACCATCGGACCGTTTTGCGCGGTTCAGAAACCATGCGTGGCCGGGGGTCAGAACGGCTTTGCCGCTTTTGGGTCTTGGTCGGGTGTGCTCCCGAAGAGCGCAGAGAGCCTGCGGGACAGCGACACGCTCATGCGCGTCGCTGTTCCGAGGCGTCGCGGCCCCGCTGGGCTGCGTGATCCCATTTCTGTTTCTCTTACCGCATTGATGGGCTTCGCGGTTTTGCTCAGCCGCTTCGTTGGCACACAGAAAATTGAGCGCCTGTTCTTTAGTTACAGCGGTGCGTTTTTAGAACAAAAAGCGTGACTGCGATAGCTTTAATTTTCCACTTCATTTTTTACAAAAACCGTGGTATACTGTTTATGAGGTGAGGGCTGTGCAGTTTCGACCATTTGTTTACGATGCAATGAATCGACAAGTGCCGGTGGCTATTGAGCCGATGACGCCGCAGGATGCTGCGTTGACAGACCGAGAACCCTTGTGGCAGACCTCCTGGGCCAGCGAATATCTGGCCGACGAAAATTACGAAAAATACGCAGCCAGAGTTGGAGATGAGCTGATTGCTCTGGCAGCATATGAGGTCCTTCCGACTGCGCTGGTCGTACACATTGTGTATATGGAGGCACAGCCTGAGTCAAATCCTACGCTCGACGGAGGAACTCCGAAGTACAGAGGGATAGGGAGGCTGCTGATCGCCTATGGCATCAAGCTGTCCATTGACAGCGGTTTGACCGGCGATGTGGTGCTTGAAGCGAAGACGACGAGCTTGGCGAAGCATTATGAGGAAGACTTTGGGGCCGTTTTACTTCCAACCTTTCAATCTTCCGCGCCAAGGTATTTGATTGCGGACGAAGCTGCCAAACGAATTTTCTTCACCTATCTGGATTGATTTTCTGCGAGGAGGTGCTTTGCATGGATATGAATAAAATCAGACCGGCGTCTGATGCGGCGTGGTATTGCCGCAAAGATGCAGAGGAAGAACGTTTTTATGAGATATTCTTTCAACTGTGCCGCAAATACAGTGTGCGTTGGGCAAGCGCCACACCGAAGGAGAAAAGCTTTATTGAAGAAGTGACCCGCGTCACCTATGAGCGGGACAGGGCGCAGCGGCTTGGTTTGCCGCTGTCGGAGGTGCGCCCCTCGTTCGCGTCCTGAAAGTTGTTTGACCCACACCGTGACCCACACGGGGAAATGAGCGGACGGAAACAATGGAACAAACAGGCTGCGACCTCATCCTTTTTGGACAAAAAAACGCCGCAAAGCCTTATACAGCAAGGGCTGGAAGGCTCTACGGTAGTTGGTAAGGATGAGGTCACCAGTTCAAATCTGGTCAGCAGCTCCAGAACAACACCTGAAATCTTCGGATTTCGGGTGTTTTCTTTTGGTTTCGGCAACTTTTTGAACGAATACGGTTTTGCGGATTTTTGTTGACCACATAAAATACCACAGACAGAACGAAGCGGAGTTCCCGACATGGCATCGGGAACTCCGCGTTTCTTCTTTGCGTGATTCATGCCGGAGCTCGGGGCTGCTGCCGCTGGGCGGCAATTTCTGCTTTCATTTGGACGATCAGTTCTGCCAGTTTCTGTTCGCATTCTTTCTCGCTGTGGGCGTAGACATTTCGGGCGAGGCGGTCGCCGTTGGGAAGTTTGGGAGAATACCGTCCTTCCCACAGCTTTTCGTTGATCTGGCTGACGCAGCCAGTGCCGGGTTTGCGGCGCTGCCCTTTGTGGGGCAGGAAGGTAGATGGAGCCGGTTTTCTTGGCGCTGTGTCTATATCTTGGAGGGATTCTGATTTGGCGATCCCTCGGTCGATTTTCGCCGCAGCGATTTTCCTCATCTCGTCTGTGACATGAGCGTAAACATTCAGAGTTGTTGCGGTAGAGACATGACCGATAATGGTGGAGAGAGTCTTGATGTCCATGCCGTGTTCCAGAGATGCGGTGGCGAAAGTGTGTCGCAGATCATGAAATCTGACACGCTTACAGTCTGCCCGATCCAGTATGGTGGTCAGCCGCTTGCGGACAGCAGCGGGATCTCTGGGCGAGTCATTGTTCAGCGGGGAGGGGAACAGCCATACAGAGTTTATTTCGGTTTTGTAGTCACTCAGCACCATCAGAACAGGGGGCGGGAGGATGACGCTCCGGTTGGACGCCTTTGTTTTCGGCTCGGACACTACCAATTCTCCCTTGACCCGGTGTACCTGCCGCTTTACCTGAAGCTCTCCGGTGTTGAAGTTTAGATCGTCCCATTGGAGGGCACAGATCTCACCACGGCGCAGGCCAGTGGACAGTTCCAGCAGGAGCAGCTCGAAGCAGCCGTCCTCTTTGGACTGGATGAGCAGCCGCTGGATCTCCTCCGGGGAGAGAACCTGCATTTCTCTGGCTTTTGCAGAGGGGAGGCGGCAGAAGTCGGAAGGATTTTTTGGGATGATCTTCTCAGAGACTGCCTTGTCCAGCGCCGCGTGGAAGGTGGTGTGGATGCCGCGGACGGTTTGGCCGGAAAGTCCTTCGCCGTACTGTTCCTGCCGGAGCAGACGGCCATTTTGTTTGAGCCCAGTGTAGAACTGCTGGATGTCGCCGGTGGTGAGTTTGTTCAGCGGAATAGGGCCCAAGTTCGGGATGATGTGCTGATAGATCCGCCGTTCATAGGACATCTGGGTGTTGGGGCGAAGATTTGGCTTTTTGTAGGTCTGATACCAAAAGTCCAGCCATTGGGTGACCGTCATGGTCTGCCGGGGTGGTTGCGGCTCAGATCCTTTTTGCGCGGCAATCAAACTTTTGAGTTTTTTCTCACATTCGGCCTTTGTTTTTGCCAGCACATTTTTAGTTTTGGGCAGTCCGCTGTCATTGTAGCCGATGACAACGCGGCCCTCCCAGCGGCCATCGCTTCTCAGACGGACGGTGCCGCTGCCATGTTTTCTCTGCTTTGCCAAGGATTCATCTCCTCTCCAAGGTAGTCGGTCAGGAAACCGCCCACGATCTCAGCGGCCCGCTTCTGCATATCTCCGGTGGTGTGCGTGTAGGTGTCCAGCGTGAAGCTGGCCTTCGTGTGGCCCAGAATGCCAGCCAGTGTCTTGGCATCCACACCGGAGGATAGGGCATGGGTGGCGAAGGTGTGGCGTAGATCGTGAAAGCGGATGTCCGGCAGTCCAGTTTCTTTCAGTAGTGCTTTCAGGCGGTTGTATGCTGTGCCGGGGGCGATAGGCTGCTCTGGATCAAAGGGATTAGGGAATATCCATTCGGTCGGCGCTGTTTTCTTTCGCTCCCGCAGGAGTTGTGCCGTGCTGGGCGGCAGGACGATTTTCCGTGTTCCCGCATAGGTCTTGGTGTCGCCTGTGGTGAGCGGCTTGCCTTTTTCTTTGTGGAGGGTGCGCCGCACATGGAGCATTTCCTGCTCCGTATCAAAATCCTTCCACCGCAGTGCGCAGATCTCGCCCCGGCGCAGACCTGTGGTCACCGCGGTGTAGAAGAAATCATGCCAGAACGCATCCTTTTCAATGACTTTCATAAAAGCATCCAGTTGTGCTTCGGTGAGGATCTTCATGGGCGCACCGTCAAACTTGGGCGGGTCAACTTCTGCCGCGGGATTGTTGGGGATCAGGTTCTGCTCCATAGCCGTTTTCAGGGCGTGGTGCAGGATGGTGTGGATGCCGTGGACCGTTCTGGCGGAAAGGCCGGGGGATTGTCCATCTCTGGGATGTACCCGCCCGGTTTCCTGCAAGGTGCGGTAGAGCGACCGCAGGTCGACGGCAGTGATTTTTGAGAGAGTTTTGTTTCCGAGATAGGGTTTGACATGGAGTTCCAGAGAGCGGCGATAGCCGTTCAGGGTGGTGGGACGAAGCGTAGCGGCCATGTACTCGTCCAGCCATTTGTCCAGCCAGACGGAGAGGGCCATATTGCTTTCTTCGGTCAGATCAACACCTTTATAGGCTTCGGTGAGCTGCCGCAGTTTGGCGGACAGTTCCTTTTGCGTGGGCGCGGAGATGTACCGGAAGATGGAGTCACCGTTTTTCTTGTGGCCCACCACGATGCGGCCTTCCCAGCGCCCATCCTCCCGCTTGCGCACCATGCCGTCACCGGCCGGTCTTCGTTTCGCCATTCAATCCTCCTGTTCTGCCGGACGGCAGATGTGTTCTTCTTCCTCCCGTTCGAAAGAGTAGAGCCCATCTGCCTCCAGCTCTTTCGCCATGCCCCACGCCAGCTTAAAGCCCGCCGTGAAACTCATCAGCGTGGCTTCAACCAGCAACGTGTTCTGCGTGTCCAACAGCCGGAGCAGCTTTCTGCGCCCCGCGGTGTCCATGTCCCGCCGCAGTTCCTCATGGGCGCTTTTGATCTGGGCGTCCAATTTGCTGTGTTCCTGACAGTCGAAACGCTTTTGCAGGGCTTTCATGTAGTCATACATTGCGGCACCTCCTTTTGGTAACCACAACACATACCACAACTCCGCTCACAAAGCTACTGTTTTTCGAAATGTTTCTTTGACTATTGCGGCGCAAAAAATACGTTTCTAAACCTGTTCACGTGTGCATCCGCATCGAGCAGCCTTTTTTTGTGGCGGGGAGTGTACTGCGCTCATCCGCCGGCAGCTCCACGCCGGGATGGGTGGCAACGTAGCGGGTGCGATGCATCAGCTTTGCCGCGTTCTGCCCGCCCTTGAGGTAGGGGGAGATCAGTACGATTCGGGCCATGTGTCATCCGGCTCTATGCGTCGCTGGCTCCGCACCGCGTTTTCAAAACTCACCTGACCGTTGGTGCGCTTCACCTCATCCACGGCGTAGGCGCGCAGCTCCCGCGTGTGGATCGGGTCGGCGCGGAAGTGCGCGGCGATGGTGTGGCACAGCATATTCAGTTCCACCGCGCACTTGAAAAGAATGCGGCAGAGCCGATTGTTGTTGTCGTCCAGCGTACCCTGAATGGCTGTCAGGATGGCCCGAGAGATGTAGGTCGTGTTGTCCTCGGTGCCGAGATAACCCATGTAAAAGCGCAGGGCCTTATCCACAAATTCACTGCGGCTTTGACAGTTGTCTGCTTCCAGCCAACCATCCATGCGGCTGATCACGCTGGGGCGCAGCCAGATCGTGGTACTTTTCTTGTTATCATCCATTTTTCTTCTTTCCTTTCTGTGACGTCGGTCAAAATCGCCGCAAAGACCTGTAAACACGGGGCTTTGCCGGATGACCGACTGCGATTGTTTTGGAAAATTGCTAAACCGACTGCGGTTTGCGTTTCCCTGAAAAGCCCCGCACTGCGGGGCTTTGTGGGCGGGCCGCACGCATAAGCGACTGCGGCCCTTTATCTTGTGCTTTTATCGAACGGGTAAATAGGGGGCGAAAATCTCCGAAACGGGACTTGGCCGGGAGGGAAAACCCATCCCCAAAGGCTCAGTTTCCCTTCGCCGGAGCAGGATTTACCTGGACTTTTCGCACATCGCACACAAACGCCGCAACGTTCGGTTCAAGGGACTGCGGCGGGTACACACGCCACCCCAGCCCCTAACCGCGCACACAGCGGCTTACACGGCGAAACACGGGGCGTTTTGGATGGGGGCGCTATCACTACCCTCGGAGCGTTCCGCACGTTCGCAAACCTCCCCGGGCCGGGTATCAGAACGGCGTACTTTGCCGCTTTTTGGCCTTGGTCGGGTGTGCTCCCGAAGAGCGCAGAGAGCCTTCGTGACAGCGATGCGCATGATGCGCGTCGCTGTCACGAGGCGCCGCGGCCCCGCTGGGCTGCGTGATCCCATTGCTGTTCCTCTCACCGCGTTGATAGGCTTCACGGTTTTGGCCGACCGTGATTACAGAGTGCGGAAAAAAGCACACTTCGTTTTTATGCGCCGAGCTGTTCTGCCAGCTTTGCCTGCGTCTTCCGCCGCTCTGTTGTACGCTCTAATGCATTGAACTGCTGCTCGTAGTGCTGTTCCATGACTTTCTGTAAGGGAATTATCGTGTAGAGCAGATTTCCATTTTTCTTGATGCCGTTCTTTGTGATGATTTTAGTATGCTCCGTGACGATGAGCCCGCGTTCCTCCAGCAGTCGGACATAGCTTGCGACGGTGTTTCGGCAGTAGTGAAGATTTTTAGCCATAGTCGCAGTACTTGGATGACACTGGCCAGTCCTTCGGTCTGCATGACGCAGCAGGAAGATGTAGACAGCGATTGATCCACCGGGCAAATCGAAATCGAGAAGCTCGTTGGGGACGGGGAAGCAGTTTTTCACATGCTCCCATCCAACGGGAGGTTTCGTTCTTCTCATGTAATGGCACCGCCCTTCGTGTGCTCCTCCACCCACTGGATGAACTTTTCTTTCGGAACGACCATACGGTTGCCGATATACAGAGTGGGAAAATCTTTTTTGTGCATGAGTTCATATGCACTGGACGGAGCGATACCGAGTGTTTTTGCAACAAGATCTGAGTTGAGGAACAGCGGCAGTTCATCGTAGCTTTTGTAGACAGATGATTTCATTTTTGATTTTCCTTTCTTTTTTGTTTTGATTTTGATTGGCCGCACACCGTACACCTTCCTGCCCCAGACTTTCTGCGGCGTTGTCCCGTGTCGGCACGCTCCCCCTTGCGGATCTTGGCGCTGCTTCCCTCACGGTGTATGCACTCCGGCTGCGGGTATTCAGTTGTCGAGGTGTCATGAAACTTTTCACTTTCGCTGTGTTCAACTTTATGTTAGAATAATTTCAAGGCGGCTTACATCAGGAAGTGATCTTTGAGGAGGTATCGGCATGGCTTCGGAATTGTACTTGATGGAGGTGGGCGATGGACGTTATTCCATCCCGCTTTGTGATGATGGGTCAATCACGCAGATGCCTGAACTGACTCCCGCGGAGACCTTGATCGCCTTTTCTGAACTGGACTATGCCGGCTACCGCAAAGTGGTGCGGTGGCTGCGGAACGAGCATCCTCTGTTTGAGGAGCGGATCGATATTCCTGTGAGCGACTTAGAGGACTTTGCTGCGGAGGCGATTTTGCTGACACCAGATTTGTGTGAGATCGATCCTGTGAGCGGATTTGTTGTGACGGACATTCTGCACCGGACTTTGCAGGCAGAGGATGACGGCACGGCGATGTTTCTGCTGGCTGCTGGACAGGAGATCCTGCGGGTGATGGAGGAACCGTTGCGTGTACAGAATTATCTTCGGAATATCATGGAGGTCGCATTTGACAGCACAGCAGGAATGACACCGGCGGAGCAGTATGAAAACCTGCGGGCGGCTTATGCCGACATTGCGCGGATCTGCGATCCGGCAAAGCTGCCGCAGTTGGAAGAACCACGGTCGTTTCGGCTTCGCAGCCTGATGGAGCTGCGGATGCTGGTGCTGGCGCTCTACTTCGAGCAGGACAACCAGCGGGTCTGCCGATGTGACTACTGCTGGGGCTATTTCATCCCGAAAACGAAAAAGGCCACCCGGTACTGTGACCGGGTGACCGATGGGCAGAGCTGCAAACAGCGTGGCGCGAATCTGGCAAGGCTGGATAAGACTTCGGAGGATGAGGCGCTCCTGATCTGTAAAAAGCTGCGGGACAGAATGTATTCCCGCCTGCTGCGGTGGATCGACGCGGCACCTTCTGACCGTTCCAACCTGATGCACATGGACTACGAGCAGTACGACCAGTGGAGCGAGAATGCTCGGCTGGCACGGGAGGAATATGTTCAGGGGAAATTGACCGCAGAGGAATTCCTGCGAAAGATCGACACTACCCATGAGCTGACGAGCTACGAGGTGGACAAGATCGACCTGCCTGATGAGCCGAGCATGTGGCAGCGGCTTGTTGCAAAGGACTTTACTTTTGACCCGGAGCGGTATTATCCGGAATCTTACGCGCATCTGAACCTGAACGATGAGGGGCCCCAGTGGAAGATCTTTTCGGCAGAGGAGCTGCGCCGCCGCGACCAACAGGGACACCAGAGTTTGAAAGAGAAATACGGGAAATGAGAAACACTCGGGATCGGTTTGCGAGAACTGATCCTGAGTGTTTCTATTGATTACAGCAGCGCAGGATGTGAGGATTGTGAATGTCCTCACTCAGTTTTGAGTTCCTCATGCTTCCCTCGTCGGGAAGCCATACCATGTTCTGGAACAAATTAGTCATTGACTGGCTGGGCAGGTCCTGACAAAAATACGGGGTGGAGCATTGCTCCACCCCGCTTCGGAAGTCATTGCTTGCGCCAAAAACTGCAGCTTCATAATTTTTATATTTCAGCTGATAGTATTCGGCATCTAAGCGCCCTGTGAGCTGGAAACTATTCTTAAAACTTACGAGCGCTTTACTAACTCGTTCGGCATGGCTTGAACCGACGGCAAGTGAATCTATAATCAGCTTTGCCGATAATTCCATAGTGCCACTTGCTAATTCAAGTAATGTATTCGCTTTCCGTACGGATGCTTCAACTGCGGAATAAAGCCTATCAGAAAACTCTGGAATAACTATATCAGGAAACTCCACCAATTTAATTTCGGGACGTGTTGCTTTTATGCCGCGTCTTCTCAGCTGACAATAACCATATTTGCAGTTTAAGAATGTGGACACATAATACGGATTATATTGCGATTTTAATGTAATCTTTCCTACATGCGCAATCGTATTCGCTTCAGGTATGCTCTCCGGTATAACAGCGCTTTTGCCAAAATACACGCCAGTCTTAGTTACAACGATATCACCAGGATGTAAACAAGATCGCTTTAACTCTCGATTCTTTGCTTCGGTAATATATCTACATTTCGCCTTTTCGATATATCCCTCCTTGACGCATTCGCTCAAGAGATATAGTACACCACTTTCTTGATAGTCAGGAGATCCATGATCGCCATCTGTTGCCAATATCCACATTTGACCAAGTGGGATAGTTTTTTTCTGTCGTTTTACCACAGAGATGGATTCGACATATTTTTTTCCATAGTACTCCGCACCGATAGTAAATTCATTTTCCAATTCACTCTTTTTGATTTCCTGAAAATCCAGCCCATCCATTAAAGCTTTATATTTGGCTTCGTCGAAAGGTTCAACGGATGGGCTTATCGAAAAAAACTTAAACCTTCCTTTTTAGCAAACTCAATAAATGCTTCGGCAATGCCATCAGGGGTCAAACCTTCGTGACTATACAAGTCATGGTCAACAATCAAATGGCCATGGTGGTCAAGCACATTCTCTCCAGTAACAGGGTCTTTCACATAGATCTTGTCACCAGAGTTATCCTTGCTCTGCTTCTGCATGGTGGCAAAAAAAATTGGATAATCTTCCTTCTTGGGGCACAGTTCATCATCCCACTTTTGCACAAACAGAACTGAGGTCTTGGTTCCGGTGTGCGGTTTGAACACATTGCCATGCAAGCCAACGACGGCAAGGATGCGGCAGCGCTCCGCAATAAATTCACGGATGTACTTATCGCTGGAGTTGTTAAAACGCCCCTGCGGCAAGACGATAGCCATACGACCGCCGGGTTTGAGGAAGTTCAGGTTGCGCTCGATAAACAGCACATCACGGCCAACCTTGTTTTGCCATTTACCAGCACTGTTTTTGCCAAGCTCATAATGAGAAATTATTGTGTTTTCCTTGATATCGCCAGCAAACGGAGGATTTGCCATCACGAGGTCAAACTGGAACTGGCTATAATCCTTCACACCAGCAGGCTGAAGCTTTTTCAGTTTCTTAAAGCCCTCGTTATAGGTATCAATCCAATCTTCCTGCTTAGTAGTCTCGCCCCAACGGGAATAGTCCAGTGTATTCAGATGAAGCACGTTAGTCTGACCGTCACCGGCGATCAGGTTCAGCGTGCGAGCAACACGAACGGTTTTTTCATCAAAGTCAATGGCAAAGACATTGTCTCTGACAAAATTGGTTTCCTCAGGAATGCGCTCTGCAGCAGTGAATCCATCACCTTCGGGAAGTCCTTTTTCTCTGCGGATATCTTTCCAAACCTTGAAAATACTATGGACTGTAAAGCCAGAGCTGCCGCAGGCGGTGTCGATGATTTTGTCCTTGGTAGTGGGATTCATCATCTTGACGCACATATCAATGACATATCGAGGAGTAAAATACTGACCCTTTTCACCCTTCTGCGCTTTGCTCATCAGATATTCAAACGCATCATCCACAACATCAAGATTGTTATTGAAGAGCTTAATGTCCTGCAGAGAAGCTACGCAGACTGCGAGATGAGAAGGGGAAAGTAGGATTTTGCTTTCGTCGGTGAAGATGCCTTCCCATTTCTTTTTAGCGTCATCAAACAGACCCTGAATTTTTTCCTTCAGTTCATAGTCAGTATTTCCGTTGTTGCGGAACTGCAGATAAGCGGTGGGGTCATTGGCACAGATCAGCTCATCATACAGTTTAGCGAAAATCAGTTTAAAGATTTCTTCAAAGGAATCTACACCAGCACTGGCCAGAACTTCATCTTCCATCTCTTTAATCAGGGAACGAAGGGACTTCTTCTGGGTGCTGATTTTATCTTTACGCTTCAGATCTTCATAGGTAAACTTTTCGTTGATGATATCAGAAAGCTTCTGCGTAGCTTTGGGAATGTCACTGATTTCCTCAAAGAAATTGGGATCTTTTCGATTGTAGCAGGAAATTTGTTCGCCGTTTGTCCAAACGCCAATAGATGCACCGGTGGCATTACAGTAGGATTTCAGCTGCTCCTTGCCATCAGTAAGTTTCGGCTTTTTCAACTCAACGATGATATACGGCACCATAGGACGATTTTTGTCCATAATGGCGATATCTGCTCGCTTTACCTCACGGCCAAAGTGAATTGGAGTTTCCAACTGAATGCGGCTGGCGGCATATCCGTATTCGTTCATCAGCTTGTAAATATAGAGCTGACGAACAGCTTCTTCGGGAGTAAGCTTGATTTCTTTGTCACGGATTGCGCAAGTAATATAAGGCACCTTGCTACCACGGACAGCCTTCATGAAAATGCGAGCACTCACCGCAGATTTGGCTTCATCGGAAAATAGAGTGTCATCGTATGTAGTATTTTTGAAAAGTTCATTCAACGTCATTTGTCGTTCCTCCTGATGCGGATACGCCCGCACAAATAAGTTGTTCGATTTGTAAAACTTGTTCTTCCGATGGGTCTACTGCGATTAGTTGTCTTATCAGGCCCCAGAGTTTAGGGGTTCTACTGAGCTTTGCGTTTATGTCCGGGGGTGATGTGCCTTTGGCCTTTGCAAAAAGTGTCAACATCTTTTCACGCAGTTCAGGAGGTGGCTGAAGTTGTTCTAATAGCTTTAGCAATAATTTCTCAGAGGGAAAAATCATTCCACTCTCAATAGAACTGAGGGAGGCATTGGTAATATCTACAGCCAGTGCCAATTGTCGCTGAGAGAGATGCGGTTGCTTCTTTTCTCTCGATTGCTTGATCCATTTGCCAAGTTTCTTCTTGTCAGTAGCTGAAACGGCCATTGATTTTCCTCCCTTCTTGTTGTTAGCTGTTAACTAACAGCTAACAACAAGATAGCATATTTACTCAAAGATGTCAATTGAATGACCCTACCCAATTCGAACAAGCCGATGAGACTTGAGGATTGGGTGGGGCCATTTTATGTCCTGAAAGTCTTGGTATGACAGGGATTTCAGTGAGTGGCGCGCTGAAGCAAATATGAGACACGAAAATACAAACCGTCTCAAAACGTAGTAGAAAACGAGCAAATTGGGCGATTCGAACACGGATGTCTCATTTAACAGTTGCACAGCAGCTCTCTTCCATTTGGCATGGCGTCAGATTTTTCAATGTGCGATGAGGTCGTTTGGTATTGTAAAACTCAATATAGGAAGCTACACTGGCTTGAAATGCTCTATCGGAAGGATGATCCTTTCGGTAGAGCTCTTCTTTTTTCAGCGATGCGAAGAAGGATTCTGCGACTGAGTTATCATGCGGTTTACCCGGTTGTGAAAATGATTGCTCTACATTGTGCTTATGTAAGAGCTGCTGGAGTCGATGGGAGGTATACTGCGCGCCTCGGTCACTATGAAAAATAAGACCAGACGGTGGCTGGCGTTCCTCATACGCCATTTTGAATGCTGCGGTGATAAGTTGAGTACTGTTCCTTTTTGAAATTTTATGTGCGATCACTTTGCGCGAGAAAAGGTCAATAATTTGGACTTCATATTTTCCATAGAACGGCTCTAAAGCATGCAGCCGCTCTTTCAATG
>ENA-UOJE01002755-UOJE01002755.1-human-gut-metagenome-genome-assembly--contig:-C23-NODE-2755-length-12827-cov-6.366505_pt1 | contig 12827 bp, 9 predicted proteins | sample MGYA00242341_ERZ723888 | MGnify/ENA metagenome assembly ERZ723888 | reverse complement strand
ATCAGCCCCGACACGCGATCTGGTCGTGGAAAAACTGGAACACTACCTGAACAGCCCGGAGTGTCCGCAGAACGGCTGTCTTCCGGGCGAAGACAGTCTTGCGAAGATGTGCGGCGTATCACGCAAAACTCTACGGAGCGCCCTCGACATCCTTGCGGAACGCGGCGTCGTAGACCGCATCCGAGGCAAAGGCACCTTCAAAGTCCTGACTTATGAACGGCAGAAAAAAGTCATTTACTATTTTCTCCCCTGTGCCGATTACGAAAAATATGCCGGAATCACTTCGGCGACTCACATCATGGAAACTCTGAACGGACTGATGCTCGCCACGCGCGGAACGGGAACCTATATCGTGCCCCTTCATTATTCACAAAGCAACCGTCCCGATGATCCCGACTGGGAAGTCCTGAACATGATTGAACCCGGCGCCATGGTTTTCATCGGCGGCATGTGGTACCGCCGGTGTTTCTCCTTTCTCCGGCGGCGCTCCTGCAAAGTGCTGTTCCTGAACATGCTCGACCTCTCCATTTTCCATCCTGACAATGCACCTTATATGGATGATATCAATTCGTTCCACCAGTTGCGCATCGACAATTTTACCGGAGTGCGGAATTGCGCGGACACACTTATGAAACACGGATGCAGGAAACTCTTCCTTGCGGCGGCATCACTGGGCGATATCACCAATCCGCTCCTGCCGGGCTATCTGAAAAGTGGCGGCAAAGCCTATTGGAGCTGCGATCAGGAACTTTCGCTTGATATCCTGCGGGATGAACTGGCATGGCAATATAGGAAATTTCAATTTGACGGGCTCATTCTCGGCTGCGGCGTAGAATTCCCTTCCGATTCCCGTTTCACGCTCCGCAGGTATCTGGGGCTGCCGGAAGAGGTCAGGCTCATCTTCTATTACAAAAATCCGACCGTTCTCGCCCTTGACAGAAAGCAACCTTATGTCTGTTGCGACTACCGGAGAATCTGCCGGGAAGGGGTGGAAATCCTGCTGGACGGATATCACCCTGAAATTCAACGCCGCCAGTTCAAGCCCCATATTGAAAATCTGGAGTATTTATGAATTACAATCAACATGGCAAAAGGGAAAAAACGATGAAATCAAGACAACATCACCAGGAAAATTTCACATTGATAGAGCTGCTCATCGTGATTGCGATCATCGCAATCCTCGCAGGAATGCTGCTGCCTGCGCTGAACAAGGCGAAGAGGCAGGCTCAGGCTGTCTCCTGCGCCTCCAATCTCAAGCATCTTGGGCAATGTTTCACCGGGTATGCGGGAGACAATCAGGATCATTTTCCTCCGGGCAGGCAGGAACGTTCGTCTGCGGATGAACTCTGGAATACAACAAACGGTCCGATCACATGGATGGTCGCACTTCACTCTTACGCAGGAATCAAAAACAATCAATACGGACTGTGCCTCTACCCCGTCAACTCAATCTATATCTGTCCGGGAATGATCATCCGTGACAATCTGGGATACCAGGCGTATGGTTACAATCAGTTCCTTTTCGGCATAAAAACGGATATCAGCGGCGCAACCACAACCTCCATAGGAAATTACCAGATACCGAAATCAAGCAGAATAAAATCCCCGTCGCAAAGTCTTGTCCTGACGGACAGCCGATACAGCCACGACGTTGAAGCCGACAGAAAAAAAGGGTGGTATCTCATAATGAATCCGACAAGACAGGTCTGCTACCGTCATTCAAGGCAGACACGCTCCTTATATACGGACGGGCATGTTCAGGCGGACACCCCGCAAACACTGAATCTGGAATATTACTGGCTATCTTATTTTCCATGGAACTACAAAAATACCGCAACATCCAAAGCCACAGGAGCCGCTCTGGGGATATACCAGCACGGTTATGCGCCCTATTAAGTTTCTCACAATAACAAATAAAATATAATCAAGGAACTCCATAATGAAAACACAAATCCATCTGCTGCTGGCTCTCCTGCTCGCCGGAGCAGGAACACAACTGTCCGCCTATGACCTCGACAACAGGGCGCTGACGCCTGTCACGCATGAAGAAACACCACGCCACGCTCCGTTGAAGCTGGTTGAGAACGGAGAACTCAAGTTCGCAATCATCACAGACAAAAAAGCAGAAAAAAACGGCAGAACCGGAAAAAGCATCGCCCCGGCGGTCAAAATCCTGACGGAGGCATTCAAAAAAACAACAGGCAAAACGCCGGAAGTCTTCGACATAACAGAAACGGGGAAAGCCGGGAAATACCCGTTCCTGCTGGTTGTCGGTGACAATCAGATCGTCCGCAGAAACGGAATTGATTTCATGAAACTCCCGGACCAGGGATTCGCAGTCAAAAGCTTCCCGCAGGGCGTCATCATCGCAGGGTATGATTCTTCGCTGATCGAAGACTATAACCGGGATCCTCTCGACAGGCGCGGAACCAGTCCCGGCACATTGTACGGTGCAGTGGACTTCACGGAACGCATCCTCGGCATACGCTACTTTTACCCCGGAGAATACGGAACTTATTACCCGCAGATAAAAGACCTGGCTGTCAAACCGCTCCATTATACGGATTATCCCCGTTTCAACACGCACGGAGCCAGATGGTATTTCTGGGTCGCCGTCAGCACGGATCAAATGCTGAAACAATGGGAACCGACCATGGGGAAACTGAAAAAATACGACACCAGCTTTCTTGACCGCTGGCGGGCGGGAGGAACGGCGCCAGCACGGGGAGGACATTGTCCGCGTCCGGAAAAAATGGCAAAATCCTATCCGGACAAGCTCAAAACGATTTTCTACACCTCACCGAACGGGAAGTTCTGGTACAATCCCAAACAGCATATCGGGAACTATTACAATGTGCTCGATCTCGGTTTCGCGGACCTGCTGATGGACGCTTACAAGACATATTACGACTCCAGAGGCAAAACAGATCGGGGCGGATTCGCTTCGGATCTGAACAATGAGTCGCTCTCCTTCGGAATATGCGACACCTATATGCCGCTCTCCGAAGTCATCCATGATCCGGTTGTCAGGAAACTGAGCCTGATTACGGAAAACGATATCCGGCGCGGAAAAGATGCGGAAATGGCAAATGTCTACGGCCGTTTCTATCAGTATCTTGCAAACAGGGTTAAAAAAGAACTGCCCGGCAAGAAGCTCTGGATTCTCGCTTACTACAATACAAAATTCGCTTCGCTTGATCCGCAGTGGAAGCTGCCGGACAACGTCGAAGTCAATCTCTGCATTGGTGGTCTTCCTCTGAAAACCCGCAACAGGGCGGCAATGGAAAAAGCGCGCGGAATCTTCAAAGAATGGTATGAAGCTCTCGGCAGCCGTCCGGTTCAGAAAGTCTGGCTCTACAACTCGCGGAACAATCCGTTTGCACGTGCGGTCGCCGGAGAATTCACAGGGGATGTCCCGAAACTTTTCGGCAAATATCTCGGGCGAGACGGAAATCTGTTCTTCGATTATGACGGAGCGCATGACATCTGGTATTATTACTGGTCCGCCTACGCCGACGCCCGCAGCCAGTGGAATCCCGACTGGGATGTAGATGCAGGGATTGATGAGCACTGGAACCTTTTCTACGGTCCCGAAGCCGGTCCTTTCCTGAAAGAGTTTCACCGTCTGCTCAAGAAAAACTTCATCGAATACTGCGTCCCCTCGGATGAAGCGGTGCCATCCTATCCCCCGGCGGAAATCGACAAAATGGAGAAAATGCTCAAGGAGGCGGAAAAAGTTCTGGAACCGGATTCCATCGAAATGCGCCGCTTCCGCCATCTTGCCGCGCCATGGGCGAAAAACTTTGAGTCGCAGCGTGTCCGCTTCGCCTACGAACGTCCCGTCTATAACGTGCACCGCCTGCTCTCAGGTGAAAAGGTCACGCTGAACGGAAATCCGGACGAAGCATTCTGGCAGAAGATCAAACCGCTTCCCCTCATCAACCCGAAAGGATCCTCAAAAGCGCCGGCTTATCCGGCGGTCGTCAAACTCGCGTGGGACAACAGCGGAATCTATGGAATGTTCCAGGCGGATTATCCGCCGAAAGCCGATTCAAAATGTGACGCATGGAACAATGACAGCATTGAAATGTTTCTTGCGCCCGGACTGAAAAAAGAGGTAAAGTATCAAATCGCCTTTGATACGGTCGGGCAGCGCTTCTCCGCGATGGAGCGTCTGCTCCCCATTCCCCAACCGACCGATCTCTCATGGAAAGCGGAAGGTTTCGTGTTCAAAAATCAGGTTTCGCGGGAAGGCTGGACGGCGGAGTTCCATATTCCGTTCCACCTCTTTGAAGGCAAAGCCCCCGCGGTCTATGACTCCTGGAATTTCAATCTTGTTCGAAACAAACTTTCCGCGCCGAAGGAATGCTCGGGAAGCTCGCTCACACTGGGTGACAATCATAACATCAACATGTTCGGCTTAATCAGATTTGCCGGAAAAGGAGAATGAAAATGAATCTGAAGCACACGATCATCGCAGTCCTCGCCGCCGCAGCATTTATCCCCGTGACGGCACAGGAACAAGTCAAGGCGGAAATCAGAAAAGGCAACGCATATCAGCCTGAGACCTACTCCATGATGCTCAGCCTGCCGGTCTCAAACAGGCACAACACTTATAAACTCTTCCTCGGCAGCAAAAAGCCGATTGGAGAAAAACCGCCGCAGACTGTTTTCAGTGTCGACAATGAAAAGCGCGCCAGTTTCACCTCGCTCGTCACCTGGCTGAAAATCAAAGTCAACGGAATTGATTTCAGCAGGCTTCCCATACAGAAGGAGAATGTGAATCTCTGGCAGGACGGGGAGAAGAAAGGATTTGAGTTCGCGCTGAATTTCGATGGTGCCAAAATGCTTCTCCGTCTCTATATGCGGCCGGATTCCGGTGTTCTGTGGGGGGAACTTCAGCCTGCACAGGATACGCTCGAACCTGTAAAAACAGCCTCAATTTCATTTGCCTGTCTGCCATCCCTGCTCGCTATGAAAGATAAAAAAGTGCTGTTCCACAATGTCTACAACCATGAGGCGAAATCCCCGGCAAAAATCTACAAACAGCATCCGCAGGGACAGACGATTACGGCAGCCGACAAGTATTTTATATTTTATGACACTCAATTTGACGGCAGCAGCGACGATAAAGGAATCGGTCCCTGCATGGTCATCGCAGACACGGACATCATGCAGAGCGGGAAACTTCACCAGCCCAATGCATGGGTCGTTACAGTGGACTACACTCTGAAACCGGACTTCAAGACATTCAGATTTGGAATCTGGCAGAAAAACAGCAGGATTTCCAATGCTGATTTTTTCAAAATGCTGGAAACGGAGAAAACGGCATTTTCACTCTGAAAAACCGAAAACGAACCACATGCCGGATATGGTATGGAAAACATATCCGGCTTTTTCATTTTCACCCCCGCAGAAAAACATCTTACAGCCGGAAAATGGCGCCGATCTTGCGTCCGAGCAGGATTCCCGCCGCGCCAAGCGTCGCCGCCATGAATGCCATCGTCCAGACGCCGAACGCACACGCCGTAACCGGGCCCGCCCCGAGAATCATCGAGAGTTCGAAAATCGCACGTGTGATCGGGAAGAACTCCGCTTTCTGCGCAAGAATCAGGGAGTCGGAAACCTCCAGCATCGAGAAGCTGAACGCAAACAGCCCTCCGACCACGATGTTGGCGGTAATCAGGGGAAGCGTCACCCGCCGCAAGGTCTGGAACGCATTCGCGCCAAGATTGCGCGAGGCGAATTCCAGTTCTTCGGGAGTCTGTTCCAGCCCCGCCGTCACGGAACGCACCACATACGGCAGACGCCGGATCGCATAAGCCGCCGCCAACAGAAGCAGGGGATTGTCAACAGGATTGAACAATTCATGCGCCCAGGAATATTTCACGGACATGCCGAGGTATCCAAACGCAATTACGATTCCCGGCACCGCAAGCGGCGTCATGGCAAGAATATCCAGAATGAAAGCGCCGCGGAAACGCCAGCGGACCACGATCAGGGAAAGCAGGATTCCCACCGCCAGGGCGAAAAGCATCGCAAGCGAGGAATACTTGAGGCTGTTCACAATACTCGGCAGGACAATCTTATGCGACAGCGCATTGTCGAAATGCAGAAAAGTCAGATGCTCCGGCAGAACCGTCCCATACCAGTTGCGGGAAACCGCAGTCAGAATCAGCGCGATATGAGGGGAAACGGCGGCAAGCGTCACCGCAAGGAACGCCAGCGGGGCAAGAATCTTCCTGAATCCGCGCGCGGGAACGGCGGACGAGGAGGCGTGTCCCTTGACTGCGGAAGCGGCTCCGCCCGAAGCCAGGGCAAGGCGGGACAGCAGGTACATGATCAGCGCCAGCCCCAGCATCACGACAACCAGCGTGTAAGGCAGAGGATTCGTCTCCAGCTCCGTAATCCCGTTGAACACCTGCACTGCCGTTGTACGCGTGTAGCCGAACATCAGCGGCGTCCCGAGTTCCGTGAAACTCCAGATCAGGACAATACTCCCTCCGGCGAGAATCCCCGGTTTCAGAAGCGGAACCGTAATCCGGCGCAGCCGGTACCAGCGTCCGGCGCCCAGATTCTTCGCCGCCTCGTTCATCGCCGGGTCAATATTTCCGAGCGACGTCACCAGATTCAGGTAAAGGATCGGGTACAGATGCAGGGCCTCAATGAAACAGATCGACCAGAAACGGCCGTTCCCGCCGAGAAAGTCGATCCGCTCCAGCCCGAAATCCACAAGAATCGTATTGATTACGCCATAGTGTCCGAGAATCTGCATGAACCCGAGCGCACCGACGAACGGCGGCAGGATCATCGGAAGCATCATTGCAAGATTGCAGACGCCCTTCCCCGGAAAGTCCAGCTTGTCATAAATCAAGGCAAGCGGCAGAGAGATCAGAAACACAAGAAAGGTCGTTACGACTGCCAGCAGAAACGAATTCAACAGTCCTTCCATGTAAAGGGGATTGCGGAAGACTTCGCAGATCAGGTTCCAGCGGAGCCCCTCCTCCACCACAGTGTAAATCGGCAGAAGCAGGAAAACCGCGAAGAACACGACGATCAGAGCAACGGTCAACAGTTTCAGAAATCCCGTATTCATCTTATTTTCCCTCCTTCGCAAGAGACGCCGCTTTCAAATACTGCCGCCGCGCCTCCCCGCTCCACTTCCGGCAGACTTCCGCGACATCCACGGCGGAACGTGTGCCGGAAGTCTGAAGCGACGCCGCGGCGGCTGCCGCCTCACGATAGGCAAACGGCAGCCGGTTGAACTCCTCCATCGCCTGCGGAACAGCCTTCGGGCCGCCGGCTTTGATGATCTCGCGCCATGCATAACGCAGTTCGTCCTGCACATCCAGCGTCAGACAGCGGATCAGAATACGGATCATGCTGAAATAACGTCCGGTCCATTCGGGATGATAGGTAAAGGAAAGACCGGACCTGTAGGGATAATAATCGGGATCGGCGCGCAAATCCCTGTATCTGTCTTCGTAAAGATCCATGCGGACGGGAGACCGGCGCAGAGCGTATTTCCGCGGACCTCCCGGAGTCCCGAGCTTGAAATCCAGCAGCTTCTGTCCTTCGAGTCCGATCATGAAATCAAGAAACGCATGTGCGGTCTTCCTGTTCGGCGCCCCGCGCAGAAGCTGAATCGGGTCTGCGGAAACCGCCGTTCCCCCTTCGGGAGCGACATAGAAGATCACAGGCTTCCCGCCCATTTGAAATGCGTTCCATTCCTGCTCCGTCAGTCCGTAGAAGTCAATCGCCATGCCGACCGCCGCCGCACCGGAGGCAACGTCGCGCGTGACTTTGCCCGCGCTGTCCGTGATCGTGCGGGTATTCCCCATGATGCGTTTGATCAGATTCATGCCGTCCGCCCATCCTCTGTCAAGGTGTTCAGGCTGCGGCTTCATTCCGGCAGGAACCGCCTCATGCATCGCCTGCTGGAGAATCGTCTCGTAACACTTGTTCGCGGAACCTGATTTCGTCGGGTCGGCAGTGACCACTGTATTGAAAAATTCCGGTCTGCCCAGATCGCTCCAGCGCTTCGGGGGAACCGCGCCGAGCCCGGCAAGTTCCTTCAGACGGTCCGCATTGTAACAGATGCCGAAGCTTGCAAGACACACGCCGTAATAGCGCCCTCCGGCGTCATAGATCACATCGCCTCCGAATTTCTGCGGTATCACATCCGGCTTGAAATATTCGGGATGACGCGCCTGAAGCCCGCCGTCCACGGCAAAACCGCGCGCAGCCTGTTTCCCCTGATCGTAGGTGCCGCCTCCCGCAAACAGGTCGATCCCGATTCCGACTTCGGACTCCAGGAACTTCCTGCGTGCAAGTTTCGCTTCGGCATCCGCGTGAATGTCGGAATCGACTTTCGGATTGCTGTAGGAGGAAGCAATGTGCGCATTCCATTCGGGATTGGACTTATCGCTGTTCCAGTAATGCCGGAACTCCGCTTCAAAGCGGTCGGCGATATAGCGGACAATGTCCGAGGTGCCGCCGGGAGCGCGCCAGTCCACCACGACATCGCGTCCGTATTTTTCCCTGTAATACTTCCGGAACCCCTGTTCCAGTTCATGCTTCATCGGTCCGCTGTGGGCGCTGATGATGACCACGGTATCGGCTTCATCGGTATTCGTTTTAACGCCGCCCGCATCCTTGCGCAGCAGAAACGGCAGAGCCAGCACAGCCAGCAGAAGCAGAATCGCAAAAATAATCCGGTATTTCATCGTGTCCGTCAATCCTCAAGAAGAATGATGTTCTGCGGCAGAACCGACAATGTATACCGTTTCCCCGCCTCGCGCAATTCGGAGGAATCCTCGTTCACATCCAGAATCCTGCCGTTCTCCGTACGGAACTTGAGCTCACAGCGTTCGCCGAGAAACGTCCCGGACAGGTATTCCGCCTCGAAACGGTTTGCGGAAGGAGCCGTCGAGTTCACGCTGATGTTTTCTGGGCGGATCAGGACCGTCCGTCCTTTTTTCAGCTCAACATGCGAAGAATAAAGCACGCCGATCTCCGATCTGATCCGCAGCATTGCATTCTCCTCGCCGTCCACCACCCCTTCCAGCAGGTTGACATCCCCCAGAAACGAGGCTGCAAAACGGGAACGGGGCTTTTTATAAAGCTCCACCGGCGAACCGGTCTGTTGAATCGCTCCCCGGTCAAGCAGGGCAATCCGGTCGCCCATGCTCAAAGCCTCGCGGCGGTCGTGCGTCACATAAATCGCGGTCAGCGAGCGCTCCCGGCAGATACGTGCAATCTCGCTGCGCATTTCGTCACGCAGTTTCGCGTCCAGATTCGAAAGCGGCTCGTCCAGCAGAAGCACCTGCGGATCAACGGCTATCGCACGCGCCAGCGCAATTCTCTGCTGCTGTCCGCCGGAGAGCGACGGGACTCTGCGGTCCGCAAAATCCGACATGCGGACCAGCGCCAGCGACTCCGCGACTTTCTCATCAATCACTTTTTTCGGCACTCCGGCGGCGCGCAGTCCGAATGCCACATTTTCAAACACAGACAGGTGCGGCCACAATGCATAATTCTGGAAAACCATCGCCGCCTGCCGTTTTTCCGGCGGCAGAGAGGTGATGTCGCGATCATCGAAAAAGATCGAACCGGAGTCCGGTTCCACGATACCGGCAAGAATCCGGAGCAGAGTGGATTTCCCGCATCCGGAGGGTCCGAGCAGGAAAAAGAGCTCCCCTTTTCCGATTTCAAGGTCAAGCGGCAGAAGAACGGGCGTCCCCTTCTGGTAGGATTTGGAAATTCCCGATATTTTTACTGAAGCAGGCATAGGCAGAGTTTCAAGTTATAAGTTATAAGTTATAAGGGTGATATAATGTAGTGCAAAAGCGGTTCTTTTAAAGAGCTGAAAATAAAATCTTGCAAGATAAAAAAACAGGCAGTTCCTACGGGACGGCAGATCAAAAGCGGACCCCCGAAACAAAAAAAGCATCCGCTCCTGTGGAGGGATGCCTTTTTTCCAGATTCAAAGGGAGAGACTACTGTTTTTTTCCTGCTTCGGCGGGAGGCGGAAGATACCGGTAGACACGAAGCTGCTTTTTTTTCCTGCGGTTGTGATACTGCCATGACAACAGTCTGCATTCACCATCCGCAAAAGCAAAAACAGTGGATGTCAGCGGCAAATCGCCGCTCCGTTCATCCACGAACACATACACTGCATCAAACTTCTTTCCGTGATACGGCAATAACATACGCATCCGCGTCTCATCGACAGCCCCGGATTCCAGTTCTTCCAGCGGAATGACTTTCAAACCGGAATAATACTGATAACGTCTTTTATTGTCCGGTTCCGCGAGAATTACAGGGTTGGCAAACTTCACGGCATCCTGTTTCACAACCGCACAATTGTAAGGGATATAATCCGCATACGGATTTACATGAAGAATTTTCACAATGCAGGCTATGGACAATCCAATGATAAACAGCCACGGAACAATACGCCTCACCTTTTCCGGAACTTTCGGCACCAGTTTCAGGATATCTTCCAATTGAAAGCAAAAATAAACGCCGAAAATGATCGCCGGATAAATCAGGATCGATGCATAGCGAGATGAGATGATATGGATGACAAGCCGCCAGCCAATCATGAAAACAACAGAACAAGCCACGAACCAGAAAAGATTATTGCGCTTTTTCCAGGAGTAAATGAGCGCAGTGATGATTCCCAGAACAGCCGCAACCGCAACCGGCTCAAATAAAATACGGGGAATCAGCCTGAAAAATACAGCAGTCATTTCAGAATGTTTTCCTTACAGAACTTTTTCTCTATATTTTTCCACTTTACCAGATAATACTTTCCATAGCTTTTATATAAATGATCCTCCGCCCCCATTGCCGATATCAGCAGGCATACGGTGACAACAAAAGCGGCGGACAGGGAAAAACAGCAAATCAACAGCTTCTTCCAGTCCATTGTCTTCCGGCATATGGCAATTCCCCAGCAGATGCCTGCCAGCGGGAAAAATTCCAAAGTCTCATACCGGGTGAGAAATGCCATGCCAAGAAATACGCCGGTGATCCCCCATAAATACCACTTCTGTCTCCGAATGCAGAAGATCAGAAAGCAGATCACCAATCCGGCAAAAAACAGATAAACCGTGTCGCGCAGCGGTTCGACCGCCAACTCTATCATAGGCGGATTCAGAGCAATCAGCAAAGCAGACGCCAACGCGATACGCCTGCTGCGGCAGACTTCATTTGCAATCAGATAGATGATACCCGGCAGAAGGCTCCCCAGAAAAATGTTGACGCCCACACCCGAAAGATAAGCGGAAAAACCGCACTTCATCACCAGCAGCATCAAGTACAGGGGAAAAGGCGGAATCCAGAATTCAGGCCAGTGCTTCAAGACCCCGTCCAGTGATCCGGTGTCATGCCATACCTGAATCAGCTCAAGATACAGGCAGCCGTCACGGGAAAGCGCCGGTTCCAGCCGCAAGCTCAACAGACGGACGGCAAGCGCCAGAAGCCCAATCAGCGCCAGCAGAAAGGATGTTTGAAAAGAAGTCAATTCCTTTTCCGGGCGGAACAGCAGGCATACCCGTTTCAGAAACGTTCCTCCTCTTTCGTTATGTTTTGACGGCAGAGTATCCATATTCATAACCGGTTTATATGCGTCCGCCGCAGATGACACCCAGCAAACGCGGGAAAAGTTTTCTGAATATTTCGAAGATCAGCAGAGAAATCCCGATACACAGCAGCGGACAGAGCAAAGTTCCGATGACAATCCCGCAAGCCGAAGCAGGAATGAAAAGAAAAAACATCTTGACAATCAGGACAATCAGAACAGCATGAATGCCGAAAATAAAGAATACGCCTGTTTTCAAATACCGGAAAAATCTTGACATCCAGGGAATGCGATATAAAAAAGCCGACAGGCAATAGACGCTCGGAATTCCCGACAGAATAACGGCAAGTCGCATCCCCCCTGTCCGGTTCAAAGCCAGAATGGACAAGAAGAGGAACAGCACGGAAAGAAATCGGCAATAATGATTTTTCCACGAAATGCGGCGCACGATGTCAAGCCGGGCAAGAATGCCTCCGGCAAGCAGGAAAAACAATCCGCCCCCGATATGCCGGGAACAGATGAAAAAGATACTGATCAAGCACAGAAACACACCCAGCGGCAGACGGAAAAGCAGATACAGCAGAGGAGTCAGTGCCGCATAGAGAAATAAATTACGTATGAACCAGAATTGATAAGCAATCGGCTTCTCTGTCACGCCGAACAGAAGATCCAACACCATCAGCGGGCTTCGCCCTGCGAATTTGTCATTTGTGAAAAAAGCTGATATTCCGGGTATTTTCGGAGCAAGCCAATACAGCAGAAAAACCGCAAGATTCCAAAACAGATAAGGAATCACTAAAGAGAACACCCGTTTTTTCAGGAGCCCGGCATATTGCCCCGGAGAGCCGTCATAACTCCGGAACAGCCAGCAGCCGGAGATCACAAAAAAGCCGGGGACACAGACGGAGGGCAGAATGACCTGGAAAAAGTAACGGAAATCATGGAGCCAGGCAGGCGCATCCGGCGGCACCTCAATCTGGCAGTGGATGCAGACAATCCCCAAAATCAGCAGACAGCGGCAGATGTCCACAGTCTGCGAAGTGGCTTCATCGACGCTCCCCGTAACGGGAGTATCGACTTTCATGCACAGATAACGCCTAAAACAATTCCGCATAACATTGCCCGATCCGTTTCCATGTATAACGCCGCCCGGCAATTTCACGCATCGCATCTCCTATCTTCCGCCACTCCGTAACCCGCTTCTCCCCGATGATCCTGAGCAGTTCTTCACTTGAAGCGA
>ENA-UOJE01002741-UOJE01002741.1-human-gut-metagenome-genome-assembly--contig:-C23-NODE-2741-length-12880-cov-7.089435_pt1 | contig 12880 bp, 12 predicted proteins | sample MGYA00242341_ERZ723888 | MGnify/ENA metagenome assembly ERZ723888 | reverse complement strand
GCTTGAAGTAGCAGGCACGGGGGTCCTCGTCCACCGCCACGGAGATCTCATTGACACGGGGCAGGGGATGCAGGATCCGCAGGTCCGGCTTGGCGTTTTTCAGCTTCTCCGGGGTGAGGATGTAGCTGTCCTTCAGGCGCAGATAGTCCTCCTCGTTGAAAAACCGCTCCCGCTGGACACGGGTCATATAGAGGATATCCAGCTCCGGCATCACCTCATCCAGAGAGGTAGACTGGATGTAGGGGATGTTCCTGCTCTTGATGTACTGCTCCTTGACGTAGCGGGGCAGCTTCAGCTCCTCCGGGGAGATGAGGACGAAGCGGATGCCGGTATAGCGGCTCATGGCGGCCACCAGAGAGTGGACGGTGCGGCCGAATTTCAGGTCGCCGCACAGGCCGATGGTCAGATCGTCGAAGCGGCCCTTCTCCCGGTGGATGGTCAGCAGATCCGTCAAGGTCTGGGTGGGGTGGTTGTGGCCACCGTCTCCGGCGTTGATGATGGGTACCAGCGAGTGGCGGGAGGCCACCAGCGGAGCACCCTCCTTGGGGTGGCGCATGGCGATGATATCGCTGTAACAGCTGACGGTGCGGATGGTGTCGGACACGCTCTCGCCCTTGGCGGCGGAGGAGCTGCTGGCGGAGGAGAAGCCCAGCACCTGCCCGCCCAGACTCAGCATGGCACTCTCGAAGCTGAGGCGGGTGCGAGTGGAGGGCTCGAAGAACAGGGTGGCCAGTATTTTGCCGTCGCACTTGTGGGCATAGGCGGCGGGATGGTCGATGATGTCGCAGGCGGTGCTCACCAGCTCCATGATCTCCTCCGGGGACAGCTGCAAAATGTCAATGAGATGGTTCATACGGTTCATTCTCCTTTTCTGATCCAGTTTTCGTCGGAGGGGTCATCCCGGAAGGCCAGCAGCCGGGCCACGTCCCCCTGCGTGATGTATCCCTGCTGGACGCCCACCTGAGCGATGGTGTCCAGATCGGTGAGGCTGACGCACTTGACACCGGCCTCGGCCAGCCGCTGGCGGCCCTTGGCCATGCCGTAGGTGAAGATGCTGATGACGCCCAGCACCTCCGCTCCGGCGGCCCGCAGGGCGGCCACGGTGTCCAGCACACTGCCGCCGGTGGAGATCAGGTCCTCGATGACTACCACCCTCTCGCCGGGGGTCAGCTTGCCCTCGATCTGGTTCCTGCGGCCGTGATCCTTGCTGCCGGAGCGGACGTAGCCCATGGGCAGGCCCAGCAGGTGGGCGGCGATGGCGGCATGGGCGATACCGGCGGTGGCGGTACCCATGAGCACCTGCGCCTCCGGGTACTCCCGGCGGACGGTGTCGGCAATGGCCTGCTCCACCTCGTTCCGGGCCTCCGGGGCGGTGAGGATCAGGCGGTTGTCGCAGTAGATGGGGCTTTTGATGCCGCTGGCCCAGACAAAGGGCTCGTCGGGCCGCAGAAACACCGCTCCGATGGAGAGCAGGTGCCGGGCAATGTGGGTGCGGATATTGTCCATAAGTTCCTCCTATTCCTGCAGCAGAAGCTGCTTGAGCTCGTGAAGATCGGCGGCCAGATAGTCGGCTCCGGCGTTTTCCAGTTCCTCCCGGCCGCCGTAGCCGTAGAGAACGCCGATGGCGGGCAGACCGTTTTCATGGGCGCCGACGACGTCGAAGCGGCGGTCGCCCACCATGACGGCGGGGCCGTCCGTGCCGCTGCGGCGCAGGGCGTCGGCCACCACGCTGCCCTTCTGCGCGCTGGCCCGGTCCTCCCTCTGTGCGCCGCAGATGCGGTGGAAGTAAGCGGCCAGACCGAAGTGTTCCATGATGCGCAGGGCGAATTCCTCCGGCTTGGAGGTGGCGATGACCAGCTTCAGCCCGGCTCCTTGCAGGCTCTCCAGCAACTCCGCCATGCCCTTGTAGGGGATGTTCTCCGCCCAGCCCTGCCGGGAGAAGTACACCCGGAAGTCCTCCACGGCCCGATCCGTCTGCTCCTCCGTCAGGCCGAACAGCTCCGGGAAGCTCTCGTGGAGGGGAGGGCCGATGAAGGAGGTGAGGGTATCGGGGTCAGCGATGATGCCCTGCTGCCGCAGGGCGTAGGCCACGGCGCAGGTGATGCCCTCCTTGGGGTCTGTCACCGTGCCGTCCAGATCGAAAAGTACCGTATTCCAGCGCATCAGCCCACAAACTCCTTTACGCAGCGGCGATAGGCCGCCACAGGGTCCTCCGCCTGCGTGATGGGGCGGCCCACCACGATGTAATCAGAGCCCAGCTCACGGGCCTTGGCGGGGGTGGTGACCCGCTTCTGATCCCCGGCATCCCCTCCGGCGAACCGGACACCGGGGGTCACGGTCAGGAAGTCGGCCCCGCAGCGCCGGTGGATGGCTCCGGCCTCCAGCGGGGAACAGACCACACCGTCCAGCCCCGCCGCAGCGGCGTTGGCGGCGTAGCTGAGCACCACCTCCTCCAGCGGGGCGTGGATCAGCAGCTCCCGCTCCATGCGCTCCTGATCGGTGGAGGTCAACTGGGTGACGGCGATGAGCAGAGGGCGGGTGCCGTCGGGGCGGGTGAGGCCCTCCAGAGCGGCGGTCATCATGGCGGCGGTACCGGCGGCGTGGAGGTTGATGATGTCCACATCCAGCGCCGACAGGGCGGCCATGGCCTTTCTCACCGTGTTGGGGATGTCGTGGAGCTTCAGATCCAGAAAGATGCGGTGGCCCCGGCGGCGGATCTCCCGGACGATGGCGGGACCCTCGGCGTAAAACAGCTCCATGCCCACCTTGACGAAGGGCTTCTCCTCTGTGAAGCGGTCCAGAAAAGCCAGCGTTTTCTCCCGGCTGTCGAAGTCCAGTGCAATGATAACGTCTTTACCCATGATGTGCTCCTCCTATGATATCCGTAAGCTGCTGAATGCCGTACCGCTCCATGGCGGCAGGCAGGTCCTGTATGATTTTCCGGCAGGCGCAGGGTTCCACCAGATTGGCGGCTCCCACGCCCACGGCGGTGGCCCCGGCCAGCATCAGCTCCAGCACGTCCTCGGCGGTGCTGACGCCGCCCATGCCTACGATGGGAATGTCCACGGCCTCGTAGACCTGATACACCATCCGCACCGCCAGCGGAAAGATGCCGGGGCCGGACATTCCGCCGGTGCCGTTGGCCAGCAGGGGACGGCGGCGCTTCAGATCGATCCGCATCCCCGGCAGAGTATTGATAAGGCTGACACCGTCGGCCCCGGCCTCCTGACAGGCCCGTGCCACGGCAGCGATATCCGCCGCAGCCGGGGAGAGCTTCATGATGACCGGCTTTTTCGTCACGTCACGGACGGCCCGTGTGACGGCGGCTGCCGTCCGGGGGTCTGCGCCGAAGGCGGCTCCGCCGCCGTGGACGTTGGGGCAGGAGATATTTACCTCCAGCCAGCCTACCTGCTCCGCCCCGTCCAGCTGCCGGCATACTTGGGCGTATTCCTCTATGGAAAAGCCGCTGACGTTGGCCATTACCGGCTTGTGAAAGACCTCCCGCAGACGGGGCAGCTCCTCCCGGATGACGGCCTCCACACCGGGGTTTTGCAGCCCCACAGAGTTCAGCAGGCCCCCGGCGTACTCAGCGATGCGGGGAGTGGGGTTTCCGTACCGGGGGGTGAGCGTCGTCCCCTTGAAGGAGAAGGTCCCCAGACAGTTGATGTCGTAGATCTGTGCAAATTCATACCCATAGCCGAAGGTGCCGCTGGCGGGGATGACGGGATTCTCCAGCGGCAGGCCGCAGAGGGTGACGGCGGTATTTACCATACGATCTCCTCCCTTCGCAGGACGGGGCCGTCCTTGCAGATGCGCTTGTGGCCGTACTTGGTGCGGCAGGTGCAGCCCATGCAGGCCCCGAAGCCGCAGCCCATGCGCTCTTCAAAACTGAACTGCCCATCGGTGCGGCAGCGCTGCCACACGGCGTGGAGCATGGCCTCCGGCCCGCAGGTATAGAGGTGGGTGTAATTCACGCCCTCCATGCCGTCGGTGACAAGGCCGCAGGTCCCGGCGCTGCCGTCGGCGGTGAGGAGGCGGACGGTGACGCCCAGCGCATGGAACTCCTCCGCCAGAAAAATATCTGACGCCCGGTTGTAGCCCAGCACCGCCGTGACCTGACGATGCTCCGCCGTCAGGCGGCGGGCCAGTCCGTACAGGGGCGGGATGCCGACGCCGCCGCCCACCAGCAGGGGGCGCTCCCCGGCGAGAGATGTGTCGTAGCCGTTGCCCAGCCCTGTCAGCACATCCAGCTCCGTTCCGGCGGGGAGATGGGTCATGGCCGCCGTGCCGTGGCCCAGCACCTTATAGATAAGGGTGGCGGCACCGGGCTCCCAGTCGCAGACGGAGATGGGGCGGCGCAGGTAGAAGCCGGAGAGCTTCAGGTTTACGAACTGACCGGGGGCCGTGATGGCCTCCGTGTCGCCGGCAAGGCGCAGCCGGTAGGTGTCCGGCGTCAGCGGCATATTTTCGGTAATGGTCCATGTGACCTGCTTCATGTGCGGTCCTCCTTGGAAAAGAGATCGCCGTCCTGCCAGACGGGGCGGCCGTTGCAGACCGTCAGCAGGCAGCGGGCCTGTACCGGCCAGCCGGTGAAGGGGGTGGCCTTCCCCTGAGAGAGGAAGTCCGCCGGGTCGATGGGATACGAAGCCGACAGGTCAAAGACCGTGAAATCGGCGTGGGGGCCATCCAGCTCCCCCTGCGGGAGGCCGAAGCGGCGGCAGGGAGCATCGTGGAGCAGCTCCATCAGACGGGGGAAGGAGAGCAGGCCCGGCTTTACCAGATAGGTATACAGCAGGGGGAAGGCGGTCTCCAGCCCCACGATGCCCATGGCGCTCTTCTCCAGCCCGAGGGACTTCTCCTCGGCGCTGTGGGGGGCGTGATCGGTGGCGATCATGTCGATGGTGCCGTCGGCCAGCCCCTCCAGCAGGGCCTCCCGGTCGGCGGGACTGCGGAGAGGGGGATTCATCTTGAAGCGGCCGTCCTCCTGCAGCATGGTTTCGTCCATCAGCAGATAGTGGGGGGCCGTCTCACAGGTGACGTCCAGCCCCTCCGCCTTGGCCCGGCGGATCAGGGCCACGCTCTCCTTGGTGGAGATGTGGCAGACGTGGTAGCCGCAGCCGGTCTGGCGCACCAGCTCCAGATCCCGCCGGATCTGCCCCCACTCGCTTTCGGAGCAGATGCCCCGGTGGCCGTGGGTGCGGGCGTAAGCCCCGTCGTGGATGTAGCCCCCGTGGAGGAGGGAGTTGTCCTCGCAGTGGGCCACGATGAGCTTATGAAGCCCCTTGGCGGTTTCCATGGCAAGGCGCATCTGCGCCTCGCTCTGCACACCTCGCCCGTCGTCGGAGAAGGCCGCCACATAGGGGGCCATGGCCGCCATGTCCGACAGCTCCTCCCCCAGCTGGCCACGGGTGATGGAGCCATAGGGCAGCACCCGGATGGCGGCATCCCGGCGGATCAGAGCCAGCTGCTGCTCCAGATGGGGCAGGCTGTCCGGCACCGGGTCCAGATTTGGCATGGCACACACCGTGGTATATCCGCCGTGGGCGGCGGCTTGGGTGCCGCTGGACATGGTCTCCTTATAAGAAAATCCCGGTTCACGAAGATGTACGTGTACATCAACGAAACCAGGACATATCACAAAAGAAGAGGCGGGAATATGAACGGGAGAAACACTGGCGCCGTGTTGGATCTCAAAAGAGAAAACAGCATCCCCACGGGTGAGAACACCTCGGCGGAATATCTGGGCATCCTGAAAAACGACGGTCACGGTCATCACCTCCGCATGGCAAATTTTTATTAGATTACCACACAGCGGGCCGCTTGTCAAGACGGGCCGCCACGATTTTTGTCACATTTTTCGTTGCGTTTTGACCGGGGATATGATACCATGCAGAAAAAACCACAGCGGCGCAGTGCTGTGCCGGGAAGGAGCCTTTATGAAAAAAACGCCAAAACCCAGAGATACGGTCCAGCGGCTGAAGGAGACCATTCACAAGCAGCCGGCGGTGTTCGCCGTATATTTGGCCCTGCGGTTGATCGTGCTGGCGGAGCTGGTAATGTCAATCATCCGGGGCGAATATGAAAGCGCCTTCATCTGCCTGCTGGTGCTGGCGCTGTTCATCCTGCCGTTTTTCATTCAGCAGAACTTCGGTATCCAACTGCCGTCAGTGCTGGAGATCATTATCCTGCTGTTCATTTTCGCAGCGGAGATACTGGGGGAGCTGGAGTGTTACTTCATCACCTACCCCAACTGGGACTCCATGCTCCACACCACCACGGGCTTCCTCTGCGCCGCCACGGGCTTTGCCCTTATCGACATCCTGAACCGCAACAGCCGCATCAAGTTCCAGCTGTCGCCGGTATATGTGGCGCTGGCGGCCTTCTGTTTCTCCATGACCGTGGGGGTGCTGTGGGAGTTCTTCGAGTTCGGCATGGACCGGGTGTTCCATCTGGATATGCAGAAGGACACCGTGGTGCAGAGCATTACCTCCGTGATGCTGGACCCCACCAACAGCAACACCCCCATCACCATCGACGGCATCCACTCGGTGGCCGTCAACGGCACGGATCTGGGCTTTGACGGGTATCTGGATATCGGGCTGTACGATACCATGGAGGATCTGTTCGTCAACTTCATCGGCGCCGTGACCTTCAGCGTCATCGGCTACTTCTACATCAAGCACCGGGGCAAGGGAAAGCTGGCGCAGGCATTTATCCCCACCCTGTCGGAGGACGAGGACAAGGGGACACCGCTGCCGGAGGGAGACCCCGGAGCGCCGCCGGAATCAGAATAACGACAAAGAGGCAGGCACTTTTGTGCCTGCCTCTTTTGCTATAGGAGGGTCAATCGTCCTGCTCCATATCGTATTCCAGTACAGCGCTGGTATAGGCATCGATGACATATTCGTACTCCATGTCATCCGCCTTGAATTCCACCTCGTATACCCAGCGGCCATCCTCGTCATCCAGCTCCACATCCATGTCGTAGGCCCGGCTCTCTGACACACCGGCGTGGGTCAGGGCAGCGGCCTTGGCTGCGGCGTGGCCGATCTGCCCGGTGGGCTGGGCACTGCCGGTGGGCTGGGCATCATCGTCGTCATCGTCGTCATCGTCGTGGTCATCATCATAGTCATCGTGGTCATCCGCAGCGTCGTGATCGTCCGGCTCCACATAGGAGGTGAGCACAGCGCCGGTATAGGCATCGATGCGATACTCGTACTCCGTACCGCTGCGGTCCTCCAGCTCCACCTCGTAGTGGGCGGGAACCTCGTCCAGCTCAGCGTCCACCTCCTGCTTGGTCAGCTGGTCGGTGGACTGCCCGCAGGTGAGCAGGGCGATCTCCAGTGCTCGCTCCATGCCGATGGGCATGGCAGGAGCGCCGGTCTCGGCCAGATCCTTCAGCTCACCGATGGAGAGCCTGGACAGCTCCTCAAAGGACAGACTGTTGTTCAGGGCGAGGATACGGTTCACCAGCGCCGCCTTGCCGGTGGAGATGTGGTGGTCCTTGGCCTGCTTCTCCAGAGACGTGTCCTGCGTGACCGTCTGGGTCAATACGGAGGCCTGAGAGGCGCTGTCCCGCAGGATGCCGTCCACGGCGGCGGAGAGGTCCTGCTGCAGTCGGTGAGCCCGGCTCTGATCCCGATCCTCTACGGAGATCATGATGGCGGAGGAGATGCTCTCCAGATAGCCGTTGCGGACCAGACTGCCGACGATGGCGTTTACTGCCACATCCAGTTTGGCCCCCTTCAGATCCTCGCCGTCGCCCATATCCGCCAGAATGGCATGGGCGTCGTCGTTCATAGGCACGCAGGCCAGAACCTTTTCATTTTGGTTGACCCGCAGCTCGATGCTGGGGTTGACGTCGATGGAGACCACGGAGGCCACAGCATTGGCCTGCCGCAGAAACAGCCCGCCGCCGCACAGCAGCAGAAGGGCCAGACAGGCCGCCATCGCCATCCATTTTTTCAGGGAGTGAGGTTTTGTTTTCATGGGGATTTCCGTTCCTTTCCGCTTCTCACAGCGGGAGAGAACGCCGTCCACGTCATGGGGGGCTGTTTTTTCCAGCGCTTGTGCAAGGCACTGTTCCAGCTTTTCATTTGTCATGGGCGTTATCTCCTTCCAGATCAGCACGCATTTTTCGGATTGCTCGGTGATACTTCGACAGGACGGTGGGGAGGGGCAGCTCCAGCAGAGCGGCGATCTCCCGGTGCTTTAGCCCGGTGACGGCATGGAGCAGTACGATGCGCCGCTCCTCCTCCCCCAGACGGGACAGAACGTGCTGCAGCAGCGTTCGCTCCTCTGTGGTCAGACCGGTCTCCTGCTGGGGAATGGCGTCCCATTCTGCCTCGCTGAGAACGGCGTGGCGCTCCGTGCGCCGCAGGCGCATCAGGCACAGATTCCGGCAGACCGTCAGCAGCCAGCCCATGGGAGAGCCGGTGGGGCGATACTGCGGGGCGTGATCCCACACATGAACGAATACATCCTGCGTGATATCCTGTGCGTCGTGGGTGTTTTTCAGGTACGACAGCGACAGACCATACACCGCCGTTCGGGTGAGATGGTAGAGCTGCGCCAGCGCATCCTGCTGCCCGGCGGCGATGGCGGCCAGCAGCTCCGTCAGATGAGCACTGCTGCCGGCATATTCGGTTGTGGCGGGCCATGCAGTCATAGGCTTTTATCTCCTGTCATCCCTGTAATGCGTGGAGATGCGGTTTTATTGCGTGAAAAATAAAAAAATTTGCCAAGCCCGCAAAGAAGGACTCTGCGGGCCTGACAGACAGCTTAATTGTTGCCGGTGGGGATATAGGGCAGCAGGGCGGCGGCCACGCCGGAGATGGGCATGGTCTGCAGCCAGATACGTCCGGGACCGGTGAGGACGGTGTTGAAAAGGCCCTCGCCGCCCAACAGCTTGTTCTTCATGCCGGGAACCTGACGGATCTCCATCTGCACCCCGGCGGTGAAGCCCGCCACGTTGCCGGTGTCCACCACGATCTGCTGACCCGGCTGGAGGTCGTACTCCACCAGCGTGCCGTCGATCTCGGCAAAGGCCATGCCGTTGCCGCTGAGGCGCTGCATGATGAAGCCCTCGCCGCCGAAGAGGCCCGCGCCCAGCCGCTGGTTGAAGTGGATGGACAGCTCTACTCCCGGCACGGCGGCCAGAAAGGCACTCTTCTGGAGGATCATATCGTGGCCGGGAGTGATGGCGATCTCCTTGATCTGGCCGGGGAAGCTGGAGCCGAAGGCGATCATCCCGGCGCCGTGAGCGGTGTAGATGTTCTGGAACATACTCTCGCCGGAGAACATTTTAGAGAACATCCGCCCCAGTCCACCGCCATGGGTCTGCATCTCCATATTAGGGCTCATCCAGACCATGGAGCCACGCTCCGTGACCATCTGCTCGCCGTCTTCCAGCTGACAGATCACCACGGGGAAGGGAGTGCCTTTGATCTCATAACGCATAGTGGTATCCTCCTTACGATTTTCCGGCAGAGAAGGGAAGAACCTCCGCCGCGTGTTTCTTGGTATGGCTCCAGTATAGCAGAGAAACGGAACAAAAGGAAGAAGAAAATATACCCGAAGCCTTACACTTTGCAAGAAGCGGCTCAGGACTCCGTCGTCTCCGGCTCCTTGCGGAGGGTCTTGACGAAGCAGAGGAAGTACACCAGATGCTCTGTCTGCCGCACCGACAGCGTGCTCCATTTTGCGGGCATCCTTGGCAGCGGTGGCCTCGCTGACGCCCAGCCGGATGAGAAGATCCCGGAGCATTTGATTTTATTCGTAGATGCTCTGAGCGACCCCGGTCCCCAGAGCCGTCAGATGGATGGTCTTGGCTGGCGCTGCCTTGCAGAGAGGCGTTGCCCATGGAATACTGCTGCGGATTGCTGGCGTTTTTGATGTTGATGCTGGCGTAGTAAACACCGTCGGTAGCGCTCTTCCGTGGCCCGGACGGCCTCCATGGTGCTGTCAGAGCAGTAAAGCGCCCAGTAAAAGGAATCCCGCTGGGCAATCTCCAAGTCCATCCCCCAGAGAAGGGGTGCGGTGCGCTGGTGGATGCGGCCAAGGTGGTGACGGAGCTGGAGCGCATCGAGTATGTGGAGGACCCGCATCTGTGCAAGGGCTCCTACTGCGTGGTGGAGATGCACGCAGACGGCGGGGCGTGCAGTGTGCCGGACTACGCCGTCATCAAGCTCCTCCGCCACATCGTGCAGGGAGAGGGGCCGGACACCATCGTCCGGGGGATCGACGAGACCATCCAGGCGCTGCCGGAGGGGTATGACACGGTGTGTACGGACGGGATATTCTCTCAGGGGGAGTGGCAGCTGCTGTCCATTGCACGGGCCGCAGCGGCAGACCCCGCTGTGCTGCTGCTGGATGAGATCACCGCCAATCTGGATGCCGGGACGGAGGTCCGTGTACGGGAGGCCCTGCGTCAGGCCTCCCGTGGGCGCACCGTCCTCTCCGTTTCCCACCGCATCTATGAGAGTCTTGGCGGCAGGACTGTGGAGATCCGGCCCCAAGGACAGTAAATACCGGGAGTGCAGCCCCGGAGGCCATGGGGCCTCCGGGGCTGTAAAAAACCGGGGAAAGAAACGGTTGACAGTGCCGATGGGTTCTGCTATGATGGGTTACGGTCAAAAAAGACCTATTTCAGCCATCAACGGAGGTGAATGTTCATGGATAGCTGCGGAAGTACAGGACGAAGCCGGGTATGCGGCCCGCAGAGACACAGGGTGTGGTCATCCATGGACAGGAGCTGACCACATTCTACTTTGTCGTGTCCTCCTGCACCGCACCGGAGACGTCTTGCTGTGGCAACTATCTCTGAGGCGGTGTATTTTTGCGCCCATTTTGCCCAAAGTAGCGTCAAAGGAGGACAAGAATATGATGAACAGAATGGTAAACAAGGAGTTTGCGCAGGAAATCACAGCGGTCATCCGCACGGCCCAAAACGGGGACCGTCTGCCGGAGCTGCTGAAGCACTATCACCAGCGGGATGTGGCCAAGGCCGTCACCCTGCTGACGGATGCGGAGCGGGAGCGGTTGTTCCGGCAGCTGGACGCCCGGACGCTGGCAGAGATATTCCCCTATCTGGACGATGCCTCCCGCTTCCTGGCGGAACTTCCGGCGGATCTGGCGGCGGCGGTGATCACCGACATGGACACGGCGGATGCGCTGGATATGCTGCGGGAGCTTCCGGCGGAGAAGAAGCAGGCTTTAGCCGCCCATCTGGACGACGACACCCGGAAGGATGTCCGGCGGCTGCTGGCCTTTCATCAGGAGGAGATCGGCAGCCGCATGAGCGGCAATTTCGTCTGCATCCCGGACACACTGACCGTCTGCGGCGCCATGAACGAGCTGGTGCGGCAGGCCGGTGAGCACGACAATATCTCCACGCTGTATGTGGTGGACGGCAGCGGTGTCTTTGCCGGGGCCATCGACCTGAAGGATCTGATCATCGCCCGTGAAAACGATCCGCTGAGCGGGATCATCCGCCGCAGCTATCCCTATGTGTTGGCCCATGAAAAGGTGGAGGACTGCATCGACCGGATCGCAGAGTATGAGGAGGATTCCCTGCCGGTGCTGACGGAGGACGGAAGGATCGCCGGTATCCTCACCGCTCAGGATCTGGTGGAGCTGGTGGATGACGCCATGGGCGATGACTACGCCAAGCTGGGCGGCCTGACCTCGGAGGAGGACCTCCGGGAGCCTGCCGCCGTCAGTATGAAAAAGCGTCTGCCGTGGCTCATCGTGCTGCTGTTTCTGGGCATGGGCGTCTCGTCGGTGGTGGGCATCTTCGAGTCCGTGGTGGCGGTGCTGCCCATCGTCATCTGCTTCCAGTCGCTGGTGCTGGATATGGCGGGCAACGTCGGCACCCAGTCGCTGGCCGTCACCATTCGTGTCCTCATGGACGAGAACCTTACCCTGAAGGAGGAGTTGGCCCTGCTGGGCAAGGAGATGCGGGTAGGTCTTCTCAACGGCGGGTGCCTGGGACTCATGGCGCTGGCGGTTTTAGGGGTCTACATCCATGTGTGCAAGGGCTATGCGTGGGGGCCGGCTTTTCTGATCTCCGGCTGCGTTGGGGTGTCGCTGGTGGTGGCCATGGTGATCTCCAGCCTTGTGGGGACGATGGTTCCCATGCTGTTTCATAAGATCCACATCGATCCGGCAGTGGCCTCCGGCCCGCTGATCACGACGGTCAACGATCTGGTGGCCGTGGTGACCTACTATGGACTGGCCCTGCTGTTTCTGGTGAATGTGTTCCATCTGTGAAAAAAGAAGCACCCCTGTAACCTGACGGTTACAGGGGTGCTTGTCATAACGCAACACGATCCGCATGGAGGTATGCGCTTTTTTTCGCAGCTGCCCGCAGGGACAGATACTGCCAGTCGTTCTGACTGTTGCGATCCGGATTGACGTTGGCGATCTCCTCGCCCTCCGTACCATCCGAATACTAAAAACGCAGCACGATCCCGAATCTGCGGCTTGTGCCGGAGGTAAGCGGCACGGAATTACCTTTGGCCAGCATCCTGATGCATGGACATCTCCAGCGCTGCCGGAAATAAGAATGTTTTGATAAGCCTGTTTGATAGAACTACACCCAGTGCTCTCCGTTTTTCCCGGATTCTACCCAATCCTGCATTCTGAACATGATGCCCTTGTTCTTATTGGCCTCATACCATGTCTGGACAATATGGGTGATATATCGTTTTCCGCCCTGATTCACAGCCTGATGAACTTCTACATCGGCACCACACAGGCCGGGGACAACAAATTTGTCTCCCTGATGCTGGTCTGTGCCCGCCACATTGCGAAGGCGGGCACTCAGTGGGGCTGCAAGAAATACATGAACAGGAAGCATTTGGAGGCGGCTCTGGATGAC
>ENA-UOJE01002729-UOJE01002729.1-human-gut-metagenome-genome-assembly--contig:-C23-NODE-2729-length-12926-cov-16.370367_pt1 | contig 12926 bp, 9 predicted proteins | sample MGYA00242341_ERZ723888 | MGnify/ENA metagenome assembly ERZ723888 | reverse complement strand
AGAAATAAACAGGTTGGCATTGCTGATGAGATCCCCCTCATAGGGATTGACTACTCCATAGTGATCTCCGTCTGTTCCGGCAAAATCATTGGCGATGCGCTCCTGCACATTCTCAATGCCTTCTCCGAGGATCTGATTGATCGCAAAGGCAGCCCGATTCATATATTCCGTAATGGCCGCGTTGTCATTGAGGATCGGCTGTCCGGCTGCTCCGGACGCTCCGCTGCCCGTTAGGCTCCCGAAGGCAAGCCCCGGCAGGGGCTTGAGCTGCATGGTATCGCTCCACATCCCACTGGATCGGCTCCATGCCGATGGAGCGAATGGCGGAGATCACATGGTCGTCATACTCGCCGAAGGGGCAGCGAATAAGCGTCGGACGAGTCCCTGTGAGCGCCTCGAGCTTATCGTTGCAGGTATTCACATCTTTGATGATCTACTCCGCCGTCAGAGAATTGTAGTGGTCGTGTGCGTTGGAATGGTTCATCAGCTCGCAGCCGCTGTCTACGATGGCCTTGGCCTGCTCCGGATACTGGTCCGCCCAGTTGCCGACCACGAAAAAGGTCGCCTTGACGCCGTAGTCCGCGAGTACATCCAGGATCTTCTGCGTGTTGTCCGCCCCCCATGCGGCATCAAAGGAAATGCTGCACACCTTCTGATCGCGTTCCACGCAGTAGATGGGCAGCTGGCGCGTCGCAACTGACGCCCGCACGGCAGCGGGCGCATTCACAGCACCGAAAATGGCTGCCGCAGCCAGCAGCGCAGCGCCAACTGTCAGTGTTTTGCGCCGCAGGACAAGAAATCGCGGCCGCGGCGCCTCCATCTTCCCGCGCTTCTCTCTCCGCTTAAAATACAAAAACATCCGCATATCCTCCCCATTTTATTTTGGTAGAGGGTATGCGATAATTTTTTCTTTCATGCCGTGGACACTGTGTACCTCATTCGGATTTTTCAAGCTCGGTTCTCCATTTGAGTGCGAAATGGCCCCGTCTCCGCAGGTGCCGCAGTCCTTTTTGCACCGCTTTGCGCTATATTGTTTAATTTCTGTCATTGACAAGGTGAATATTTTTGTATATAGTAATAAGACACCCTGGCAATACATCGTAAAAATGAAATTGGAGGTTCCGCATGAAAAGATTCCTGAGTATCCTGCTCGCTATGGTCATGGTGCTTTCGCTCGTGGCCTGCGGCGACAAGAAGACCCCTGACACGCCCGACACCCCCGACACTCCCGACACTCCCGACAAGCAGGAGGAGACCATCCACATCGGTATCGTGACCGGTTCCGTTTCTCAGTCTGAGGACGACCGCCGCGGCGCCGAGGCCTTCCAGCAGCTCTACGGTGAGGAGAACGTCACCCTCGTGACCTATCCCGATAACTTCACCGAAGAGCTGGAGACCACCATCCAGTGCATCGTCAACCTGTCCGACGACCCCGACATGAAGGCGATCATCGTCAACCAGTCCGTCCCCGGCACGACCGAGGCCTTCCGTAAGATCAAGGAGCGCCGCCCCGACATCCTCTGCATCGCCGGTGAGGCGCATGAGGATCTGCCCGAGATCGGCTCTGCTGCCGACCTCGTGTGCAACAACGACTTCGTTGCCCGCGGCTACCTCATCATCCGCACCGCGCACGAGCTTGGCTGCGACACCTTTGTTCATATCTCCTTCCCGCGCCACCTCGCTTACGAGACCATGAGCCGCCGCGTCGCCGTCATGAAGGCGGCCTGCGAGGAGTTCGGCATGAAGTTCGAGATGGAGACCGCTCCCGACCCCACCTCTGACGTCGGCGTTGCCGGTGCGCAGGCTTACATCCTCGAGAAGGTTCCCGAGTGGGCGAGCAAGTACGGCGAGAAGGCCGCTTACTTCTGCACCAACGACGCGCACACCGAGCCCCTGCTCAAGCAGCTGCTTGAATACGGCGGCTACTTCATCGAGGCCGACCTTCCCTCCCCGCTGATGGGCTATCCCGGCGCTCTGGGCATCGACCTGACCGCTGAGGCGGGCGACTTCCAGAAGATCCTTGCCAAGGTCGAGGCCGCCATCTGCGAAAAGGGCGGCGCGGGCCGCTTCGGCACCTGGGCGTACTCCTACGGCTACGTCACCTCCGCCGGCCTTGCCCAGCACGCCATGAACGTCATCAAGGGCGAGAGCGAGCTTGCCGACATCGACGATATCGCCAAGGCCTATCACCAGTTCTCCCCCGACGCCTCCTGGAACGGCTCCAACTACACCAACGCCACCACCGGCGTCAAGGCCGACAACACCTTCCTTGTCTATCAGGATACCTACATCATGGGCGATCCGGGCTGGTTCATGCACGCCACCGAGGTCGAGGTCCCCGAAAAGTACTTCACCGTTAAGTAAGCCTTCGGCTCACTGACGAACATCAAAAAAACAGGGGGGAGGAGAATCCTCCCCCCTGCTTCTTTTAGGTAGGGTATAGCTTATGGAAAATAACAACGCTCCTCTGTTGGAGATGCGCAGCATCAAAAAGGACTTCTTCGGCAATCAGGTCCTCACGGATATCAGCTTCACGCTCCGCGAGGGCGAGGTGCTCGGCCTTGTCGGCGAAAACGGTGCGGGCAAGAGCACGCTGATGAAGATCCTCTTCGGCATGGACGTCATCCGCGAGACCGGCGGGTACGGCGGAGATGTTCTCATCAACGGTGAAAAGGTCACCTTTAATACGCCCTTTGACGCACTGGAAGCCGGTATCGGCATGGTGCATCAGGAGTTTTCTCTGATCCCCGGCTTTACGGCGACGGAGAATATTCTGCTCAACCGTGAGCCCCAGAAGAAAAATGTCATCTCCGAGGTGTTCGGCAGCCGTCTGAACACGCTCGATTATAAGGAGATGGACCGCAGTGCAGCGGCAGCCATTGAAAAAATGGGCGTCCACATCGACGCCAACATGGTCATCAGCGATATGCCGGTCGGCCATAAGCAGTTCACCGAGATCGCGCGCGAGCTGAGCAAGGAGCATCTCAAGCTGCTTATTCTCGACGAGCCGACCGCCGTTCTGACGGAAAAGGAGGCCGCGGCGCTGCTCGATTCCATCCGCAGCATGTCGGCGCGCGGCATCGCGGTCATCTTCATCACGCACCGCCTGCAGGAGATCCTTGATGTGTGCGACAAGGTCATCATCATGCGCGACGGCCATGTGGTGAAGGATACCCCGGCGAAGGAAACGAACGTTTCCGACATCACAAGGTGGATGGTCGGCCGCAGCGTGGACCTCTCCGCTGCACAGGATGTAGTCGATCACTCCGGCGCCAAGACCATCATGTCCATCCGCAAGCTCTGGGTCGATATGCCCGGCGAGATCGTGCGCAACGTCGATCTCGATATCCGCGAGGGCGAGATCCTCGGCATCGGCGGCCTCGCCGGTCAAGGCAAGCTCGGCATTCCGAACGGCGTTATGGGCCTTTATGAGGCGGGCGGCACGGTCGAGTTCGACGGCAAGCCCATTCCGCTCAACGCGCCCCGCCGCTGTCTCGACGCGCAGCTTGCCTTTGTGTCGGAGGACCGCCGCGGTGTGGGCCTGCTGCTCGACGAGTCGCTGGAGTGGAACATTGCCTTCCCGGCCATGCAGATCCACAATAAGTTTCTCAAGAGCCTGTTTGGCGGCCTTGTGAAATGGCGCGATGAAAAGGCCATCCGCGCCGTGACCGACCGCTATATTGACGAGCTGAAGATCAAGTGCACCAGCTCGAAGCAGAAGGCCAAGGAGCTCTCCGGCGGCAACCAGCAGAAGGTTTGCCTTGCCAAGGCATTCGCGCTCGAGCCGAAGTTCCTCTTTGTCTCCGAGCCGACCCGCGGCATCGACGTCGGCGCGAAATCTCTCGTGCTCGACGCGCTCAAGAGGTTCAACCGCGAGAGCGGGATCACCGTTGTGATGATCTCATCCGAGCTGGAGGAGCTGCGCATGACCTGCGACCGCATCGCCATCGTCTCCGGCGGCCGGATCGCCGGCATCCTGCCGGCGACCGAATCCTCCGAGGCGTTCGGTATGCTGATGGTCAGTCAGGTCAAATAAGGAGGGCAGATATGGATAATACAACAAACAGCCTTGCCGAAAAGAGCAGGCTCCGCCAAATGATCGACAGCTACGGCGTCCCCCGCATGATCATCACCGGCTTTCTGCTGCTGATGTTCGTGCTCGTGCCGTTCGCGGGCGTGGACTTCGCAACGCAGATCAGCAACGTTATCAACCGCTTTAGCTGGAACGCCATCATGGTGCTGGCAATGGTCCCGATGGTCCACTCCGGCTGCGGCCTCAACTTCGGCCTGCCGCTCGGTATCATCTCGGGCCTTCTGGGCGCGACGCTGTCCATCGAGCTTGGCTTCACGGGTCCGATGAGCTTCGTCATGGCCATCGTCATCGCAACGCCGTTCGCGCTGCTGCTCGGCGGCGGCTACGGCTGGCTGCTCAACAAGATCAAGGGCGGCGAGATGATGGTCGCGACCTACGTCGGCTTCTCCTCCGTCTCCTTCATGTGCATGATGTGGCTGCTGCTGCCGTACAAGAAGCCCGAGATGGTGTGGGGCTTCTCCGGCTCCGGCCTTCGTACCACCATCTCCCTCGAGGGCTTCTATGACCGCGTGCTGGCGGACATTCTCTCCATCGACCTCAACCGCTTCGGCATCAACCTCGTCATTCCGACCGGCAGCCTGATCTTCTTCGCGATCCTTGCTTTCCTAATGTGGGCATTTCTGCACACCAAGACCGGCACCGCGATGACCGCCGTCGGCTCCAACCCTTCCTTTGCCAAGGCAGCGGGCGTCAGCATCGACAAGATGCGCCTCATTTCCGTCGTCCTTTCCACCTGGCTGGGCGCGGTCGGCATCCTCGTCTATGAGCAGGGGTTCGGCTTCATCCAGATCTACACCGCCCCGCTCAAGATGGCATTCCCGGCGGTCGCCGCCATCCTCATCGGCGGCGCGAGCGTCAACAAGGCGAGCATCGCCAATGTCATCATCGGCACGTTCCTCTATCAGGGTCTTGTCACCATGACGCCGACGGTCATCAACTCCTTGATCCACCTTGACATCAGCGAGATCATTCGTATCATCGTCTCCAACGGCATGATCGTCTACGCGCTGACCCGTAAGATGGGAGGGAAGAAGTAAGTATGAAAAAGATCAACAACAATCTTCCTCGCGGCGGCGTCGAATGGGGCCGCACGTTGCGTAGGTTCCTGAGCGACAACATCGTGCCCATCATGTTCGTTCTGATCTGCGCCTACTGCATCCCGCGCGCGGACCTCTCGTGGAACTATCTGCTCAATGAGGGCATGACCCGTCTGGGCCGCAACGCTTTCCTCATCCTGAGCCTGCTCATCCCCGTTATGGCGGGCATGGGTATGAACTTCGGCATGACGCTCGGCGCGATGGCAGGCCAGATCGGATTGATCTTTGCCGCCGACTGGCAGGTCTGGGGCATCCCCGGACTGATCCTCGCGGCGATCATCTCCATTCCCATCTCCGTTCTGCTCGGCATCATGATCGGCAAGCTCCTCAACCGCGCCAAGGGTCGCGAGATGATCACGAGCTACATGATCGCCTTCGCCATGGACGGTGTGTACCAGTTCTTTGTGCTCTTTATGATGGGTCCCGTCATTCCCATCATCCACAATACGCTCAAGCTCCCGCGCGGCTACGGTATCCGGAATACGGTGAGCCTGCTGAATATGCGCCAGAGCTTGGATAACCTGCTGGCGGTCAGCGTCGGCGGCGTGAAGATCCCCGTGCTCACGCTCATTATCATCGCCGCCGCCTGCCTCTTTATCCTCTGGTTCCGCCGCACCAAGCTCGGTCAGGATATGCGCGCGGTCGGTCAGGATATGGAGGTCGCGCGCGACGCGGGCATCAATGTCGAGCGCACCCGCGTGATCTCCATGGTCATCTCCACCGTGTTCGCGGGCTTCGGCATGATCATCTATTTGCAGAACGTCGGCAACTTCCCCACCTATACCGCCCATACCCAGATCGGTATGTTCTCCATCGCGGCGCTGCTCGTCGGCGGTGCGAGCGTGGAGAAGGCGAGCATCAAGAACGTGTTCCTCGGCGTTATCCTGTTCCACACCATGTTCATCGTGGCGCCGCGCACCGGCACGGTCATCACCGGCGACTCGATGATCGGCGAATACTTCCGCGTGTTCGTGTCCTACGCGGTCATCACCATCGCGCTGGTCATGTATGAGGCGAAAAAGCGCAAGGCAAAGAGCGCGGCAGGCTTGCAGCTTGCAGCCGACCAGCTGGCAGAAGAGGAGGCGAAGGCAAAATGAAGAATAAGACCTCCAATCGCAGACTGATCTTCCAGCTCGCGGCAGTCGTCGTGCTCATTGTCATCGCCTATGCCATGACGATCGTCGGCCGCGGCCACACCGTGTATCTCGACAACAAGAAGTTAGAGTACAACGGCAAGACCTACGATACGCCGTACAAGGTCGTCGTTCTTGTGGACGGCGAGCAGGTCGCTAAGCTCTATGACCGCGAGCGCGGCAGCGCGACCTGCATCGGCCAGAAGTTCACGGTGACGCTCGAGATCACCGAGAAGAAGGGCGGCAGCGAGACGACGCAGACCTACACGATCCCCCTGCCTAAGAATATGGACGGCATCATCATCAATCTGCCCGCCTATCTCGCGGGACTGGGTGAGGACGCCTATCTGACGGAGTTCATCCCGTCGCCCGACGCGGAGATCGTCGAGGAGGACACCCCCTCCGGCGACGACTTCGGCATGGACGATATGACGATGGACGAGGTGCCCGTCGGCTAACCGAACAATCACCACACAGCCCATGCGTTTCGCATGGGCTGTGTGCACACTGAAAAGGAGGAAGGCAGCATGGCTGCATTAAAAGGGCTGAAGCCCGAGAAGGTATTTGAATATTTTGAGAAGCTCTGCTCCGTGCCGCACGGCAGCGGCAACACGAAGCTCATCAGCGACCTGTGCGTGGGCTTTGCCAAAGAGCTGGGGCTGAGGTACCGCCAGGAGGCGTGCAACAACCTTATCATCTGGAAGGACGGCTCCGCGGGCTATGAGCAGTCCGAGCCGATCATTTTACAAGGTCACATCGACATGGTCTGCGCCAAGACGGACGAGTGCGCGAAGGACATGGCGGCGGAGGGTCTTGACCTGCGCACGGACGGCGAGTGGGTCTGGGCGGATCAGACCTCGCTCGGCGGCGACAACGGCATCGCCGTGGCGATGATCCTCGCCATCCTTGCCGACGATACGCTCCCCCATCCGCCGCTTGAGGCGGTTTTCACCGTCGATGAGGAGGTCGGTATGGACGGCGCGTTTGCGCTCGACTGCTCCGACCTCAAGGGCAGAAAGCTCCTGAATCTTGACTCCGAGGAGGAGGGCATCTTCACGGTGTCCTGCGCAGGCGGGATGCGCGCGGATTGCACGCTTCCCGGCAAGCGCGAGCCGCTCGGCGGCGAGAGCTGCTACGCTGTGACGATCTCCGGCTTGCAGGGCGGCCACTCCGGCGGCGACATTGACAAGGGCCGCGGCAGCGCGAACGCGCTGATGGGCCGCGTGCTCTATTCCGCGATGGAGCAGCTCTCGGGCCTGCGCCTCGCGGCAATACAGGGCGGCAAATTCGACAACGTGATCTGCTCGCGCTGCGACGCGGTCATCGCCGTCCCCGCGGGGAAGGAGGCGGACCTTGAGCAGTTTATCCGCGGCTTTGACGCGACGCTCAAAAATGAGTACGCCGGCTGTGACGCGGGCGTGACGCTCGAATGTGCCAAGACCGAGGCGGCGTCCGCCGTCAGCGCGGAGACTACCTCCGTGATGCTCCACACGCTCCTTGCGCTGCCGCAGGGCGTGGAGGCGATGAATGTGGACTTCCCCGGTCTGGTGCAGACCTCCCTCAACCTCGGCGTGATGCATTTGACGGAGGACGGACTGCATTTCTCCTACTCCATCCGCTCCTGCATTGCCTCGCAGAAGGCGATGCTTGCTCAGCGCGTCCACGCCATCGTGGAGTTTGCGGGCGGCACGGTCTCCGAGCGCGGCAATTATCCCGGCTGGCAGTACGAACGCGATTCCAAGCTCCGCGAACTGGTGCTTGGCGTCTACCGCGACCTCACCGGCGCGGAGGCCAAGCTCGAGGCGACGCACGGCGGACTGGAGTGCGGGATCTTCATTGAGAAGATTCCCGGTCTCGACGCCATCTCCCTCGGGCCCGAGCTGCACGACGTTCATTCCGTGCGCGAGCGGCTGAGCGTGCCCTCCACCGAGCGCGTCTACGAGCTGGTGTGCGAGGTCCTGCGCCGCAGCAGGTAAGCCGAAAACCCCGCGGGCATAAATAATCTCCACCACGAAAAACCTTGAAGCCGCAACGGTTTCAAGGTTTTTTGCATATGGTTTACAGTATACAGCAAAAGCGGCAGAGCAAAAGGCTCTGCCGCTTTGTCGCATCTTAAAAGGGAAAATCCGCTCTGCCGTCAGCGCACCGTAGGGCCAGTCCTCGTGGCTTCATTCGGAAAGGAGCATACGGTCGTTATCGAGCGTCCTGCCCGTGCCCGCGCGGAAGCGCTCAACGAGATCCTCCACCGTCATGCCGGCGCGCTCCGCGCCCGCGACGTCGAGCACGATGCCGCCGTCCGCCATCATCAGCGTGCGGTTGCCGAGCGCGAGAGCCTGCGTCATGTTGTGCGTCACCATCAGGCAGGTGATGTGATGCTCCGCCACGATGCTCTGCGTGAGCGCGAGCACCTTTTCCGCCGTGCCCGGGTCGAGCGCCGCCGTGTGCTCGTCGAGCAGCAGAAGCTCCGGCGGCACCATCGTCGCCATCAAAAGCGTCAGCGCCTGCCGCTGACCGCCCGAGAGCAGACCGACGGGCTGGCCCAGACGGTCCTCCAGTCCCATGTCGAGCTGCGCGAGCTGGGCGCGGAAGAGCTCGCGGTCCTTGGCCGTGATGCGGCTGAACGGATTGCCGTGCGCCGCACGCAGATACGCGAGGGCAAGGTTTTCCTCAATGCTCATGTGCGGCGCAGTGCCGCGCAGCGGGTCCTGAAACAGCCGCCCGATGACACGGCTGCGGTCGTGCTCACGTGTAAAGGTAATGTCCTTGCCATTCAGCAGGATGCGTCCCTCGTCCACATAAAAGCTGCCCGCGATGGCGTTGAAGAGCGTGGACTTGCCCGCGCCGTTCGAGCCGATAACGGTGACGAAATCGCCCTTGTCGAGATGGAGCGACAGATCGGTAACGGCGCGCTTTTCGTTCACCGTTCCAACGTTGAAGGTCTTGGAGATGTGTTGAATGTCCAGCATATCAGTTGCCCCCCTTCCCTTTTGCCGCGGCCTTGCGGCGCTGGAACGCCGCCCACCTTTGGATGCTCGGCGCGGCGATGGCCAGCGCCACGATGATCGCCGTGAGCAGCTTCAGGCACTCCACCGGCACGATCTTCGTGTAGAACACGACCGCGTAGATGAAGCGGTAGATCAGCGAGCCGACGAGCGCGGCGAGCACGCCGCGCGTCATGCTGCGGCGGCCGAGCACCGTTTCACCGATGATGAGGCAGGCAAGGCCGATGACGACGATGCCGGTACCGGAGTTGATGTCCACGGTCTTCTGATACTGGCCCACCATCGCGCCGGCAAGGCCGGTCATGGCATTGGCAAGGCAGAGGCCGACGGAGATGGTGAACGCAGGATTCAGCGACGACGCGCGCACCATGTCGGGATTATCGCCCGTCGCGCGGAGTGACAGGCCGAGATGCGTGCCAAGAAACAGGCGCAGCAGCACCGCCGCAAGTCCGGTAACGATGACCGCAAGCAGCAGCTCATACCACGCTCCGCCGATGCCGGCGTCGCGCGCCAGCGTGAACACGGTGTCGGAGCCGAGCAGGCTTTGATTGGCCTTCCACCCCATCGCCATGAGATTCACGGTGTAAAGTCCCGTATTCGTCACAATACCCGCGAGGATGCTCGGCACGCCGAGGTTGGTCTGCAAAAAGGCGGTGACGAGTCCCGCGCACGCGCCGGCGAGCATCGCCGCGGGGATGGCGAGGAACGGATGTCCCGCCGCCGTCAGGCTGACGGAAACCGCCGCGCCGAGAACGAAGCAGCCGTCCGTCGTGAGGTCGGCAATGTCGAGGATGCGGTAGCTCAGAAACAGCGCCAGCGCGACCGGCGCGTACAAAAAGCCCAGCTCCAGGGCGGTCTGCGTGATGATGAGCATGGGGTCGCTCTCCTTTCAGGCTTCGGCCCTCCGACTTTCGTCGGAGGGCTTCCGCGTTGTTGTTTCGGTTCAGTCCTTGGTGGTGGTCACTTCCACGACGGTGCCCATGCTGTCGAAGCAGGAATACTCGGCCTGCTTGCCGATCATAGCCGCGGTATCGGTGTTGACGGTGATAATGCCGCCGTCCATGAGGTAGTAGTCCTCCATGCCGTCCATGCCCTCGGTGATGGCCTTGTAGGCGAGGTCAGCGGTCTTGGCGCCGAGGTCGGTGTAGTTCACGCCGCAGGTGGCGTAGGCGCCGTTGCGGACGAAGGAGTCCGCGCCGGTGTAGTGCGGGATGCCGTTGATGGCAAAGTCCTCGGCGATGGCCATTTCCGCCGCCATGATCACGTTGTCGGTCGGGGTGAACACGGCGTCCACACCGGCGGCGATGAGCGCGGAGGCGGCGGCGACGACCTCGTCGTTGGTGTTCGCGGTCTGCTCGACGTACTCGATGCCCTTGGCGTCGAGGTAAGCCTTGGCGTCCGCGATGGGCTTGGTGGAGTTCGGCTCATTGAGGGAGTAGAGCAGGCCGACCTTGGCGACGTTCGGGTTCTGGGCGAACATCATATCCATGATGAACTCGGTGTTGAGCGCGTCGCTCGTGCCGGTGACGTAGTCGATGCCGGTGAGCTTGGCGGTCTCGGGGTCGGAGATGGCGGCGTAGACGACCGGCGTCTTGGTCTCCTCGGCGGAGAGGGCGGCGATCTGCGCGGCGGTGGTAGCAATGGGAATGATGGCGTTCACGCCGTCGGCGATGGCCTGATCGCTCAGCTGCTTGAGGATGGTCTGATCGCCCTGGCCGGAGGTGACCTCATACTCGATGGTCACGCCGTTGTCGGCGGCAATCTTATCCAACTCGGCGGTGACGGCGTTCGCGATCTCATCGAGGGAGGCGTGGTCGAGCTGCTTGATCACAGCCACCTTGTAGGGCTTGGCCTCCTCCGTGCTGTTGTCAGGTTGTTCGATCGGCTGAGTGTCTTTTGCGCCGCAGGCGGCGAGGGACAGCGTCATCGCGCCGGCAAGAACGAGGGTCAGAAGCTTTTTCATCATGTTGTTTTTCATTTTGGTTTTCCTCCAATATATTTGATTTTGAGCGGCAGATGAAGCTCTGTCTTGCCGGAACAGAGCGGGGAAAAAGAAAAAGACCTTCATCCCACCTACATGGGACAAAAGTCGTTGAACTTCTGCGATACCACCCAAATTGACGTTATCAAACGCCCGCTCGCTTACGCGCACCATCATACGCGCCCCGATGGATAACGGGTGGGATACCCGTCGGTCTCTACTCGGCTTTCGCCTTTTGATCCGCCCTCCGAAGTCCATTCACCGACCGTCCGCCGCCCCGATCACACCATCCGGGACTCTCTGAAGGCTTGCCTGCATCGGCTACTTCTCTCCGTCATTGGTTTTTACTGCTTTAACTTGTTGTAGCGTATTATAGCACGCGCACTTCCATTGTCAAGCCCCTTTTCGCAAAATTTTTTCTTCTCTCCGTTTTGCGCAAAAGGTCTCCCGCCTCCCCCGCACAAAGTCGGCAGAATGGGCAAAAGCCCACGGCCCTTTGACCGTCGGCTTTTTGCCCCGCGCCGCGGAGGCTGCGCGCCGTCTCCGTCAGAAGCGCAGATTTGTAGCCTTCACAAAATTCTGCGTACCGTACAGCACCAGCGTATCGGTGATACCGTTCTCTTTGGCGTACTCCGCTACATCGCCCTTGAAGAAGCGGAGGTCGAGGACATGAACTTCCGCATAGTCCTCCACGGGGAATTGGGAAAAGGTGTTGCCGTAGGAGTCTTTAATAAGCAGGAGCTTGCCGTTCTTGCCGCTGCCCTCAATGACGGTCTGTGCCTGATTGGAGTTCAGAAACACGGCGTATTGGTCGCTGCCGGACAGATACTTGCGCTCGTAAATACTTTCTGTTTCATACTGGCCATTGTTATAGGAAACATGGCGGGTTGGATGCTGATACCATGCGGTGATCTCCTCGGCGGGGACGGTGGGCAGGGGGACTTTATTCCAAGTCGTGCCGCGGAAATTGCCGCAGAGAATTTCCTGCGTCCACTCCCCCGCCGCAGGTTCAATGTCCCGCCACGCACAGTAAGCGTAGTAGGCCCCAAGGCTGGTCCAGTGGTGGTCAGTGCGGTAGTAGATGTTCTCGCTGCTATGAGCGGTGAGAGCAGAAAGCACGTCCGTTGTGTCAACACCTGCATCGGTCAGCACTTGCAGGATAGCGGCGTAGTCCGCCACGGGCGCATGGGCAGGGAGCTTATCCGTCAGCACTTGTGCCGCCATAGGGACAAGGATCGTATTCATAGAAACGCCCTCTGCTGCCAGTTTTTCCTGTAAATCAGCAAGGGCAGCTGCGTTGGCGGCAAGCTGCTTTTTACTATAAGATGTAAACTTGTCCATCAGGTACTGATCTTTGCAGAGATAGACGCCGCTGCTTTCCCGTTTACCGATGGCCAGTTCCGTGTAGGTTTTCATCGTGACCCAGCCATCCCGCAGGGGAACTTGATCAGTAAGATACTTTTCCAGTTCGCCACTAAATTTGCCGGAGATAAAGTTGGCAACGGTAAATTTGGGCTTTTGCGTCAAAGTGCGCTTTTCTCTTTCGGAGTAATAGCGATCCGGCATCAGCAGCCCGATGAGCGCAGACACCGCCAGCAGCAGGCAGAAAAAAGAGGTTAT
>ENA-UOJE01002721-UOJE01002721.1-human-gut-metagenome-genome-assembly--contig:-C23-NODE-2721-length-12955-cov-6.915194_pt1 | contig 12955 bp, 13 predicted proteins | sample MGYA00242341_ERZ723888 | MGnify/ENA metagenome assembly ERZ723888 | reverse complement strand
CCCAAAGAATTCATGATTCATATTCGATACGCCTATGACACTTCAATTTCAGGAAGTGTCAGCGCGGACGCGAAGCCGTGGGAGCTGGGACCGCAGAACTATCAGGAATCCACATACGAAATTCAGATTCCGGTCAAAAAACTGTGGCAGCCAAAAGATCTGACCATCGGATACCGCTCAAACGGAACACCTGTTAAAGGTTCAGGCAAGTGGATTGACTGTCGGAATACCGCCGGTTCTCCGCTTGTCCTCATGGACACAAAAACCGTTTTCAGAATGTCGTTCACCCTGAATTACAAGCACAAGGCAGGCGACACGACAAGGATGCACAACGACTATTCCTTTAATGAGAACGAGGAGAAAATCTGCAATTTCAAGATTCCGCGCTACAGCGCAAAGATGCTTCCGTTTTCCACGTCCATGCACACTGTTTATGAATCCAACGGGAAGGATGTAAAATATGAGTATGATAGCGTGAACGTCACGATTGAAGTGATGATGGATTACTCATGGATTCAATATCTCCTGAATGTCGGAACTCTGGCATTATTTTCCGATCCGAAGGATGAAAACAGGAAATTTCCCGGCGCGGTCTACAAATACAAAAATCTCACAAACTACAATAAGGAAACCATTGAGGATGATTTTGTCAAGGCCGAGACAAAGTTCGGTTCTGTAGAGGATGTAATCAGAGCCAGGGCAAAGTTCTTGAAAAGCGCCAAAAAAGATGAAGATAAATCAGAAGCCCGAAACTGGTTTTCATTCGAGGAGTTTACGGAACAACTTCCGCTTCGGATGGACGGGACGCTTGACGAGGATGCCATCAAAGCTCCAGCCAGCAATCCTTATACCATGATCGCCGGATTTACCCGCAAGGGGAGAAGCTGGAGCGTTTACAATCTTCCCGAGGAGAGATAAACGGCGGACAGGAGGCAGGCGGAAATGGCATTGAAAAAAGGAACACTGGTCAAGGTTGATGAAACGCTCATACAGGCGATTGATTACGCCACGACCCTGAAAAACATCTATCCAATTACACCGAAAATGCGGCAGAGACGTTCCTCTCTGAACGAGATTCTTTCCGATGCGGCGGCGGGCAAGGAATATAACGGTATGTTCAAGCTTAACCTTTTCAGCGAAGAGGAAACGGACGAAAACGGAAAAACGTCCGAAAAATGGTTTGTGGAAGTCGCCGACGGCGCGGACGGTGAAAGCGATTTCTGCGGAATCTGCGAGGCTGGACAGTCCCGATTCCGGATCGACAAAACACAGCTGGAGCTCCCCGACGAGAATTGCGAAGTCTGGCTCCGGTGCGTGATACAGGGCAACAGCCTGCTTTCCGCACAGATTTACTGTTCCTCTTTGACGCCTGAGCGCGGCACATGGCCGGAGCAGCCGGAGGACGCGGCGGAGCCGATGGATGGCGTGGATGATGTGATTTACATCCTGCTTGGGCGTGTGCTTTATGATCCGGAGACGGAGACCCGTATTCTGACGCAGGAACAGCACGGACCGGTTCGCATCGATCTGCAACGTTACGACGGGCCGTACGCGTTGAGTTATGACCCCGTGAAAAAGAAAATCCGCGTGAAAGCCGGATATCTCCGCAGAAATGGAAAATTCGACACGGTGCCGGAAACGGAACTGGAACCGCAGGGCGGAACCATCTGCGTGGCATCCGAACTGAAAGACGGGGAATGGAGCGAGCCGGAAATCGGTTTCGCCGAACCCGACGCGACACATTACCCGATCGGGAAATGCACGGTAAAGGGGGAATCCGTGACGCTGGATTCGTTCCATGTCGCGGTCGCCGTGATACTCTCAACCGGGCGGTGTCCTTTGATCAATGCGAAATAGTGGTCAGTGGCTAGTGGTTAGTGGTCAGAGTAAAGCAGGTTAAAGGGCGGCAGCCCTTTCCGCCACTGACCACTATTCACTGATCACTGATCACTATAAAAACTCTTAACTCTTAACTAAAACATGGCGGAAGAAGAATACTATTACAATGAGAAGCCTGAAACCGGAGACACCGGCGGGACTGCGGGCGGTTCCAACGGTGGCACCGGCGGACAGGGTCCCGGCGGCGGTGGCGGCAGTGGCGGCGGTGGCGGCTGGGGCAACATCACCTACGGTCCCGGCGGCGATGGCGGCAGCGGCGGCGGTGGCGGCTGGAACGTCACACCCGGAACAAGACCGCCGGAACCGGAACCCGGAGAGGACGATCCCGACGACTGGTTCTGGATCACGGAAGGCGGCTTCCGGCTTCCGCCGGTTCTGCTGGAATCGCCGGACGGCTTTCTGCTGGAATCGCCGGACGGGCGGCTCCTGCTCGGAAATACCGGCTGTGTCAGCATCGGCATCGAGTGCCGGATCAATGACGGGAAAACGACGCATCGCCGGTGTCTGCTGATCCGCTGGGAGATCGAGGCGGAACCGGCGGACTCCTTTCAGTCCGCGCTTGACAAGCTGTTTGCGAATGCCGCTCTTCCGAACGGGACGATCACCGTGAAAGCCCGCTGGCAGTCCGGACACTGGAACGTCGCGGAAGTGCATTCCGTCCAGTTCCGGTGCGAGGACTTCACAACGGACTGGATCGCGCTTCCTCTGGAAGGCGACTATGTGACGGTGCTGAAAATCAAACTGAAAAACGGACAGATCACGGTCAGTTAAGAGCTACTGCACATTAGCTACAATCTTGTCATTTCACCCGATATTTCAGCCTAAAAAAAATTTTACTTGACATTTTATATTGGGTGGAATAAAACCGGGGAAATGAAAAAGATGGACATCTATATCAATACCAATATTGAGACTAGGAAAAACTACGATGTTTACGGGAATCTGTTTTCCGAATACAATCCGGTTTTTCCTTATAAGTCAAGCTTTCGCCTTTACTGGCAGTTATACACCGCAACACCGGATGCCGGTTCTTCTCCGGACTTGTCAACATGGACGAAGGCTGACTACAGTAATTGCGGTGCATTTATTTTTTGCGACAATGATTACATTCACAGAATCAACGGGACACTAAAAAGCGCCATTGTCAGCGGCAACGTCTTGACATCTATCTCGCTTGCATTTACCGGAACGTCAACAGAGCTGATTCCACAGACAGGATATTTAACACTGTTCGATGATGCCGGAGGTTCCATTGAACTTCTTTACAACTCAATTGAGATTTCCGATGGTCAGGTCGTGTGTCTTATTGACTCATGGACAGCGGAAGGCAATTTCAGCGCAGGGGCAAAAGCGAGAATCTCACAGGAAACGTATTTCCAAAGAGGATACAACTCCGAATTGTCGAATCCATCGCAAGGGCTTTTCGTTTTTGACTGTACCGTTTACTCTAAAAAACTTTCCGCAGCAGGAGATATTGCGAGTGCCAGATGGATAGCAATCAATGGGATTGAGTTGCTTCCGTTCATGACAACGGAAAATCAGGAACTGGTTGAATTGCCGTCCTTTCTCTGCGACACAGCAGCAATCAGTGTCAACATGGGCGAAATCGCAAACAATCCCGAAATATCGGAACCAACGAAAAACAATATCGTAGCGATTGTCCATTCATTGATAACTCAAGGAATGGGGATTGAATTTTACAACTCCGTTACCAATACATGGGAAGTTTATGACGAAACCATTGAATATTCAAGTAACTACACAAAATTCCGATTTTGGCTGAAAGCCTATGGGACAAACACCGAAAAATGTGTTGTCCCAATCTCTCCGAAAGGCATGGACGGCGAAAGCGCATATGAACTCGCGAAGAAGAACGGCTTTGCCGGAACCGAGGCGGAATGGCTCGAAAGTCTCCGGGGAACCGACGGGACGTCCGTCACGCACGCATGGAACGGAACGACGCTCACCGTCACCAGCAAAAGCGGTACGAGTTCCGCCGATCTCAAGGGCGAAAAGGGCGAACCGTTCACCTATGACGACTTCACCGCCGAACAGCTCGCCGCCCTCAAGGGCGAAAAGGGCGACGGCATCGAATACGACGCCAGCGGAACCGGAGCGGAACGCACGCTTTACGACGATCAGCCCGCCGGTTTCCGGTATGCCGTCACCGAAGTCGATTCCGTCAACCGGAAAACGACTCTGACCATTTACAAAAAACTTTCGGACGGTCTGGCGGACTGGGACTCCGGAATTTCTTTCGTCTTCTTCGGCGCGGTTAACGATTTTACCGCCGTTGAACCCGCGCCGTTTGAATACAAGGAGAATCTGGGGTCGATCACCGTGGATGTCTCGGAGCATGTCAATGCCGCCGTCATGCACGTGGATGTGTTGACTTCCGAAGGCTGGCTCACCCTGCCGTATTACAACGAAAAAGGAGTCCTGAAAATCCTCCGGAACAACGACAAGATCACGGTGTATCTCGGCTCCTCGCTGCCGGAATACACTAAAGGACGCATCTACTTCTCGCAGCTCATCAAGGCGACGAAATCGGAATCCGGAACGCCGTCAACGCCTGACGAGCCGGAGGTCACGGGGAAAATGTATTACGGGCATGTGACGGCGGAGACGGCGGGGATGATGACATCTCTTACGCAGTTGACGCAGAACATCATCGAGGCGGCGATTGAGGCGGGGACCGTCACGGAATGCGACGCGGCGGCACTCGGTAAGCTCTCCATGACCGCGCCCGCTTACAGCTGGATCGTTGCAATCCTGCCGGGCGATGCGCTTAAGGCTCTGAAAGACGACGGGCTCGGCGGGAAAGTCGCGTTTACCCTCGACAACGGCGCGGCAGGCTCCGGCGCGAACGGCGCAGACCTTACGCTCGGCGAAACTGCATACAAGGTTTATGGCGAGCTACAAATCGTTACGGCGCAAACATCTATCTACATTGAGGAGGCTTAATTATGGCTATCGCGGCAAATGACAGTTTGATTGTCAACAAGGAGGGGGCGCCCATTGATGCGCGGACGGTCGCGCCGACGCTGGAGGCATTGGCGGAGATCGAAAATCCTTATGTCGGGCTGCGCGTTTTTGTGACGGAGACCGGAAAGGAATATCGTGTCACGGAAATTGAAGAAGTGGCAGTCGGCGCGTTTACGAAAAAGCGGATCAAGACCTATGAGGCTCTGCCGGACGCGGCGGCTCTGGAAGATACGTTTGCGGTCATTCAGAACCTCACGGAAAATCACAGTCTCGAAATCGGGTTTGAGAATGCGCCGCTGGAAACCGAAACCGAAGTCACGGACGATGACGGGAATACGGTCTATCAGACAGACGAAAACGGAGAGCAGATTCTTGATGATGAGGGGAACCCCATTCCGGAAACCGAAACGGGACGGGCGTTTCAATGTTTCGTCAGGGGCTCGGGCAACTCTTACGGCTCCAGCGTCACCATCGACGGCGACAACAATGAGAACAGTCTCGGGTTTGTCCGGATTTACGGCTCCAACAACAAGACTTATCAGTTTCAGAATATATGGGGCGACAACAACGAGCTCACGGCGTCCGTAAACGTTACGGTGTTCGGAAACTCGAACAAGGACAACGGTAAGAATGCAAACGGCGCGGTTATCATCGGCAACCTGAATGAAGTCACGGCGGCGAATACTTTTACCGCCGGATATCGCGTGAAGAACTTTGCAAAGGGCGCGCGGGCGTTCGGGCGGTATTTCACGCTCGAAGACACGCCGGAGAATGAATATGCGTTTGCCCTCGGCGACGGCGAGCTTGACGGCACCACGCCGACAGGGGAAATCTCGCTGATTCACCGCGTGTTCAAGTCGGTTTTGAATCCGCTGTATGACCCGTCGAAGGACACGGACAACACCGGCACGGACTCCGCCGGAGAAAAGAAATACGTTGCGGAACGGGCATACGCCACCGAATACCGCGGTCACTGGCTGGCAGTCACGCGCAATGTGGACACGGCGGGGACGGTCACGCTTGATCATGACTTTTTTGCCCGCTGGAATCTGACGGCATCCGGCGAAATTACGCTTGCGCTGTCCAACTGGAAAGACGGCGACAGCGGGGAGCTCATAGTCGATACAACAAAGCAGACAATCAACATTCCGGCGGAATGGGTCACGCTCGGCGCGGACATCACAACGACTCCGGGGGTGTATGTATTGGAGATTCATCAGGTTAACGATACGATTTTTTACGGTATCAAATGCCCGAACCAATCCGGCGGCGGTGGCGGGGGAGAAATCCAGTTGACAGGCGGGGGAGTTGTGCTCTGCCTCTGCACACAGTCCCCGGCATCGCTGATCAACGGCATGATCTGGGTCAAGGGCGGAACCGATACGCCGATGTATTACACGGCGGTCAGCGGAGTGACGGTCCTGACTGCGACACCGCCCGATCTCACGAATCAGAACAATGGAACCATCATCATTACGGAGGAGTAAATGCCTGCATACGTTTACGCAAACGGTCAATATCACAGCCTTGCCGGAAATAAAATCGTCAAGGACGGGGCTTTGCTTGATATGAAAGCGACTGACAAAATCATCTTGAACGGTGCCGCCTACAATCTCGGTGCAGCAACAACGCCGGTTGTCATTCCGGACATTCCCGCAATCCCGGAGGTGCCTGAATCGTCCGTTTCGCACAACAACGGCACGGAACCGACCACCGGAACCGCATGGTATATCACGCCGGATGGCGCAGGAAACAAGGACGGCACAAGCTGGACGAATGCAGCGGCGATCAGTCAGATACACGTGCTTCTGCTTTCCTGCGCGTCAGGCGATCGTTTTTACTTCTCGGAAGGCGAATACACCACAAATCAGCCGATCTCAATTCCGGAAGGTGTCAACTTCTACGGTGGATTCGCGGCGGCGTCTCCGGCATGGAGCACACGCAACGGTTTCACGCATCAGACAAAGTTCACGGGGGACAAAACTTTTCTGTGGATGGGCGGGACGCATCTAACATATTGGGATGTGGATGGCTTCGTTATCGATAATTATACCGCGGTAAACAATGGTTCGCGTTTCCGGCTTCGGAACTCTATCATAAGAAATACGCCGGTCTCCGGACAAGCAGAAAACTGTGTTTTTATTTCATCGCTGGTGCAGCTTTCCAAAGCGAAAAACTGCAATGCGTTCGGTGGAACGTTTTCTGTCAATAGTTCTAGTGAAAACAGCTCCGATACGGTCAATGTCTACGGAACGGAAGAATATCCTGTGGCAAGTGCACAGTTGGATTATGCCATAAACTGCGCTATCGTAAATACCGGTAATAAATCTCCAGGCTGTTTCCGTCATAATGCAGTGAACTGCAAAGCGGTCAACTGCACAAACATCGGAACCGGAGCTATCTTTTATCAATTCAACACACTTACGAATTGTAAAGCGATCAACTGTTATAGCTCCAAAAACATTTTTGAAGCCCCCATGGGCAGTATCAAAAATTCGCATTCGTGCTCTGTAACGAATTGCACTGCATTTAATTGCACAAGTAACTATGGAAACGTTTTTTATTATGCAGATACCTTGAAGAATGTCAATGCTACGCGTAATATTACCTTTTCCGGCTGTAATGCGATTAATTGCAGCCAGAACTTCAATAGCATTTTCTATATTTGCATTAGCGGCGATTACAATGCTTCTGCTGCTTCGGAATTAAAGTTTTCCGGTTGCAATACAGTGAATTGCACAAGTGCGAGTATTTTCTATAACGATGACAACGGAGCCAGAAACAGTTCCTGCTCAAACTGCAAGGCGGTCAACTGTATAACCTCAGGCAGAATTTATAATTCAACGTATATTGAGAACTGCATTGCCGTCAACTGCTCAGGGAAAGGTATTTTTTATGCAACATATTCCCTTGTAAGTTCCAGAGCGATTAACTGCAACAGCACAGCCAGTGCAGCGCTGGAAATCGGTAGTGTTTTTTACAGCGGATATAAACTATCCAACTGCATTGCCGTCAACTGCTCCTACAGTTCATTTTACAATATCGGACTTTTTGCGGCAATGAACGACCACAGTAACGATATTACCGTAACGAACTGCACGGCAGTCAACTGCATAGTAGCAGAGTCAAATTATGCCTTTCAAGGTGCGAATTATCACAAAAATTGCTTGTCATGGAACAACAATCATGAGTTTTTCAGCGGCAGTAAGTTCACCTGCGCAGGATCAGCCTACAACAATGCACTTGCACTCACGCTCGGAACCGACAACAGCATCGCACGGTTCACGAACACCGGATTCGCGCCCGCACAGGGCGTACAGGATGTCGGGGAATGCCCGAACCCTATTGATGATCCGACAGGTTACAATACCTGGCTTGCGGCATTCGGTGATTGGCACCCGGCGGCTGACTCGTTCCTGCTCGGAGCGGGAACCGCAGACGAAAATGTTACCACCGATTTGGATGGCACAATCCGCCCGAATCCTCCCTCAATCGGAGCCTATGAAGTTAAGAGTTAACAGTTAAGAATGAAAGGAAAACATCATGAACGAAGAAACCACCACGCCGGAAACCGTTGAACTCGATACGGACATCGTGAAGGAAACGCTGGTTGACAGCACACTCAATGCGGAGTATGACATCAGGACGCCGTATGTCACGCGGACAGTCAACGTGCCGCAGCAGATGCGCATACCGCTGTATGTCAACGGGCAACTCAAATCAGCGGAGGAGCTCGCGGACCTCGGACTCTCAATCCGGCAGTATACCCGGCTCGAAGTCGATACGGCATATTATGCCGACCTCTACGCCAGAGACGCCGCCGGAGACGGGGCGCTACAACTCCGCGTCCGGCAGTATAAGGCGCAGCTCGACCAGCTCGGATTGCCCTATGACTCCGCGCAGGATGTCGTTATGGAAGCGATCCAGTCCGCACCGCTGACCGACGCCGAAAAAGCCGCCCTCGCGCTGACCATGAAAACCGTCTATGACGCGATCACGACCAATCTGGAGTTTTACGGCTCCGAACAGCCGCACATGGACACCTACCGGCAGCTTGCAAAGCTCATCCGCTTTCTGCCGGAGGAGGAATAAGATTGCGAGATTGCGAGATTGCGAGATTGCGAGATAAAATTCTTAACTCTTAACTCTTAACTCTTAACTGAAATATAACTCTTAACTTGAAAAGGTGAATCATGTTCAGCATTTTCTATCTCAAGTAATCGGTCCGGTTCTCGGAAGATGAGGAAGCGTATCTGCGGCGAATGCTTCAGCGGTATTCCGTGACGCGGCAGGGGCTCTGGCTTCAGGAGCTGGATTACCGGCAGTTCCACTTTTTGTGGTGTCCGGCGATGTGCGACTCCGGCGGGGTCATGGGGTGTTTCAGCCCGATTTTTCCGCAGAAAGTTTTTCTTCTGCCGCAGGAAAATGAAGTAAAGGACAGGAGAGACCGGGAGGATATCCGGCGGGTCTACTGGCTGGAACAGCTTTTCCCGACGATTATTCATGAGCTCCGGCACGCTTATCAATGGCGCAAATGCAAGCTCGGCTACATCTTCTGCGCCCTGCCTGTCCTGCGGGAATTTACGCTCGAAAAGGGCGCGAATGAGGCACAGCGGCAAAGTGAAAGTTTCGCCGCCCGCTGGACTGCCGAATGGGATCACCGCGAAGCCGCGGAAAGAGGTCTGGCACAAGACGTTAAAACCGGAAAGGACACATAAAATGCTGGTTGACATCCACAAAGAGGACAAGAGGGGCAATGTCTACACCATGCGCGAACCCGGCGGGCTCGGCATCGTATGGCGTGGCAAATGCTTTCTTGTGCCGTATGGCTTCGAGAGCGACGGCGCCAGTGTCCCGCGCTTCTTCTGGCGGCTCATCTTCCCGCCGGGCGACCCGAAAGCATTGCGGGCAGCTTTTGCACATGATTACATTTATCGGGCGCATCCGGCAGGCTGGACCAGAGCCGACGCCGACCGGATGTTTTATGAATTGCTGGTGGAAGACGGCGTCCCGAAATGGCGGGCGCGTCTTGCCTACCGCGGCGTTGCATGGTTCGGCGGCAGAGCGTGGCGGAAAGGAGGGAAGAACACATGACAATCCCGATTGAAATCGCATGGGGTATCATCATTGCCCTGATGGGCTTTATCCTCGGCACGTTGTGGGGACATCACGGCGCAATCCTGCGGCGCGTCAAATATGACGAATGCTCCATGAAGCGCAAGGACTGCCCCTGTTTCCGCGATGTTGAGGAACTCAGGGAACAGATGAAAGATTCAGTTAAGAGTTAAGAGTTTTTAACTTCGCAATCTCGCAATCTTAAAAAGTGCCCCTGCCGGAGAAACAGACAAAGGAGAGAGTCAAACCGGCAGGAGCGAATCAGATAACGGATAATATAAAACGCGAAAAACAAAAGTCAAACGAAAGGAAAGAAATCATGGATTTCGGAAAAGCAATCGAGGCATTGAAACAGGGAAAGAAAGTCGCAAGAAAAGGCTGGAACGGCAAGGGGATGTATCTCTGGCTGAAACCCGGCGCGGAAATCAAATCGGAGTGGTGCAAAGACCCGCATCTGAAACGGCTTGCCGACGACAACGGCGGCACAATTACCGGTCTGCCGACAATCTGTATGTATACGCATGACAGTACCGGACGCAAAGCAATCCTGACCGGCTGGCTGGCGTCGCAGAGCGACATGTTGCTTGATGACTGGATTATTCTGGAGGACTGAAATCATGAATGACAAACTCATCAACGCATTACCTCACACAGCGCTTGCCCTGCTGTATCTCGCGGGGGTGCTGCTGTTCGGGCTCCTCCTGACGGGATGCAGCCATAACACCGGCGCGTTTACAATCGGAACAAGGGTAAACGCGGGGCTTGACCCGCAGAACGCAACGGCGAATCTAAGCTATACAGATGGCCTGAACGTGGTGGATGTCAGCCGCGAAAACAGTAGCTGGGATTTGGAAATCGACGCTGACAACGGGGTGTCCGTGGATACGCAGAACGGCAGCATCAAAGGTGTGAAACGCATCCGGCGCGATGTCGGGCCGCAAATTACCGGCTACCTGGTAGACCTCGCGGAAAAGGACCCGGAAATGGCAAAGCTGTATGTCGAGAGCCTGAAATACTACTGGAAATATCGCGCGAATCAGAGAACTGATGAATCAGCTGTTGCAAAAAATGCAACTGTTGCTCCCGGCGAAGCCAAAGCTGAATAACAGCGACCCCCGGAGGCCTCTCAACGATGCTCAGCTCTCCGGGGTGTTTTGATTTATTTTGATTTATTTTGATTTATTTTTTGATTTTGGAGATTTTTCAGCTATTTTAATAGGAACATGAAGACTAGAAAGGAGGATATAATGGAAGAGGTCTGTAAAACATATTCTATCCTGAAGAATAAACTTCAGGATTTGAGTATCGGTTTTGGTTCTTCTTTTTTTAAGGACGTAATCGCTCCTTCATGGTGGGATTCTTGTAAAATGCAGAATAATGAATCCCTCTGTCTTCAACTTGCTTTGCATATTTCCAAAAAGTTAAGAATATCTGCAAAATCATTGGTTGTAGAAGGAAAATTAAAACCCGTGTCTTCCAATGTAAAATTTAAATTACCTGCAAATAAAACTGCGGATGATGTCCAATATTCTACTTCATTACTTGTTTCATTAGCGGAAATTATCCCTATTGGACTCGAACAGAATATTACATATTCCTCTGCATGGGATTTACGGAATACAATATTAAAGCATAATAGAACAGTAAATTTATATTCTCTTTTGGATTGTTGTTGGGATATGCATATTCCGGTTTTGCATGTTACCAATTTCCCAACTCATTCCAATGCTGGTTGGTCAAAACCTACAGCGGTTACAATTCGTAACAATAATAAGTATGTAATATTCCTCTGCAAGAATAACTTTTTGGAAGCGCAATTCCTTTTTGAATTGGCCCATGAAATTGGTCATATTATGCAGAAACATCTGAATGAGGGAGAAATTCTTGTTGATTCTGATGATAACTTTGCTTTGTCAGATTCTTTAAAACAGGAACAGAAACAGGAACAAGAGGCAAATCGTTTCGCATCTGAGCTTTTAGGTTCTTATGATTTTCCTATTAATAATACATATAAGCCTGAATATTTAGCTAAGAATGCCATTAAAGATGGAAAGGAATTCCAGATTGACCCATCTCATTTGGCCTTATATTTTGCTTATAAACTCAATTGTATGTCTTCGGGGATAGCTGCTGTAAAATTGATTAATCAGAAAAAAGGAAAGGATGAAAAACCAATCGAATTAATTAATCAGAAAGCATTTGCCGCTTTAGATATTGAAGATATGAAACTTGATGATGCTAATTTTCTTTGTAAGCTAACCGGCATTATGCAGGAACCTGTCAAATGAATCTCTTGTTTGATTTAGATTGTCTATCTAAACTTCATGCGTGCTCTGCTTTTGAAAAAGCAGTTTTTCTTTTTCCTGAAGAAGAACATTGTTTTTTCATCTCGGATACCTTTCCATATTCAGCCAAAAATTATGCTAGAATCTATGAGAAAAAGAAGAAACATCTTGCGAGAATTTTCAGCAAGATCGCAGATAGAACCCTTTTGAAGGGCTTTTTTGAACTAAAGGCTACTATAGATGATATATCTATTCTTGATCGTTTGCAAAACTTTAAACATATCGACCCAGGAGAAGCTCTGTTACTGCTGAATGTATCAAGAATGCAAAACTCCCGCTTATTAACTGGTGATAAGAGATTTCTGACTTCTATTGTAGAACATGAAGCTGATATAAAGGAAATAGTTCCATCTTTTGATAAGAAACTCATCTTTTTTTTGCAAATTGTTCATGAAATATGCAAACGGGATGAAATGCAAATTGCCCTCTTTTCAACACCCGAAGCTCAAGAGTCAGATACTGCATTAAGCTCAATTTTTGGAGGAACACCAAATTTGGAATCTATAGCTGATGGTGTTTGTTCTTATACTGCGAATTTTTGTAATATCTGTGGTGATTTTTCTTAAATCAATCATTCAGAGTAATATAAATGAAAAAAGAAAGATTTCTTC
>ENA-UOJE01002713-UOJE01002713.1-human-gut-metagenome-genome-assembly--contig:-C23-NODE-2713-length-12986-cov-6.337097_pt1 | contig 12986 bp, 14 predicted proteins | sample MGYA00242341_ERZ723888 | MGnify/ENA metagenome assembly ERZ723888 | reverse complement strand
CAGGCCGATGAGGGCTATGCAAAATTTATTTCAGAGAAATTTAAACAGGCTCTAAGTGTTATTTAGTCTTACCGGATTCGCAATAAATTGAATCGGAACATATACTTTTGTTGTAAATATAAAAGGATATGAAAACGCGCCTCCGATTTAAGATAATAGCTGTGCTTATTTGCCTTTCGCTTGCCGGGCTCTTGATTTCACAAGGATACTGGCTGAAAGGTTTATATGTGTCTAGTAAGAAAAGCACGTGGGATAATATAGAGGAAGCCATGCGGATGGCCGACTATATGGAACTGTTCCTGCGCCTGGACTCTCTAAGCAATAACAATTTTCACAGCCAGATAAATCCTCAATTCAGCTTTAGCCAAGACACGGCATGGGAAAAGAGGAAAGATTCCCTTTCAACAGATAATATGCCGATATCATCGCCGAATTCGACAATCCAATATATAGAAGCAGCCCAAACTCTAAATGAATATTTGCAGATTATCGGTACACTGGAAAGGAACGTGCAGATGCTCATGCATCAAAAGATAGACACGTTACTTCCCGTCAATTACGCACAATTCAATACACTATTACGGATTAAAGAAACAGGGCATCACCGTCCCGTACCGCCTGCAGGTAATCCGGAAAGAAGCGAAAGACTCCGTATTATATGCCTATACGGATGCTTCCGAAAAAGGGAAATCCTGGAAAGACGCTGTCCACTTCACACATGTGATCGAACCGGAATATTATTACGAATTGGAACTCCAATCTCCTGACCGGGTTGTATTCCGGCAGATGGCAGGTATATTGATTTCATCTTTCCTGCTTTTTATGGTTATCCTGGTCGCTTTCGTTTATTTGCTCTACACAATACTGAGGCTAAAGACGGTGGAAGAACTTAAAACGGATTTCACCAATAATATGACGCATGAGCTGAAAACCCCGATCTCCATTGCCTATGCCGCCAATGATGTATTGCTGAACTACAGCAGTACGACAAACGAGAAGCAAAAGAAATATCTGGATATCGTGCGGGAGCAATTGAATCATCTATCCGGTTTGGTCGAACAAATCCTCACTCTTTCCGTTGAGAACAGAAGTACTTTCCGCCTTCATCTCGAAACGATACAGGTTGCAGAGCTACTGACTCCGCTTATAGAACAGTTCAAGCTAAAAACAGATAAACCGATCGACATCACGACAGAAGTACCGGAGCATATGACCGTAACGGCCGACCGTACCCATCTGTATAACATGCTCAGCAACCTGATCGGGAATGCAATCAAGTATTCCGGAGAAAAGACCTGCCGCATTATCCTCAAAGGAACAGTATCGTCCCAGGAAATGACTCTCTCGGTCACAGACGAAGGGATCGGTATTAGCGAAGCTAACCAAAAGAGGGTGTTCGATAAGTTCTACCGCGTGCCCAGCGGCAACCTGCATGACGTGAAAGGCTTCGGTCTAGGTTTGTACTACGTCAGCGACATGATGTCTAAACACAACGGGAGCGTAACGGTTAAAAGCCAGCTGGGGAAAGGTTCCACATTCACCCTTCATTTTAAAAGTTAACGACAATGGATAAGATCAGAGTATTATTGGTAGAAGACGAGCCGACACTCGCCATGATTATAAAAGACACTTTGGACGGTGAAGAATTTGAAGTGATTCTCGCCGCAAACGGAGAAGAAGGATTGTCACGATATAGAGAAGCAAAGCCGGACATCATCGTCACAGACATCATGATGCCGAAAATCGACGGCTTCACGATGGTCCGGCACATCCGGAAAACGGATCGACAGATACCGGTTCTTTTTCTTTCCGCCCGTTCCGCAGCCAACGACGTGGTCGAAGGTTTCGAACTAGGGGGTAACGATTACCTGAAAAAACCGTTCGGCATGGCGGAACTTATTATCCGTATCAAGGCATTATTGAACAAAATAAGTGTCCGTAAGGAAGAAAGCAGCAACTTCATGCTCGGACAATATACATTCGATTCCATCACACAAACGCTCCAGTACTGCGGAGAAAAGCAATTGCTGAGCAACCGCGAATCCGAAATACTGAAACGCCTATGTGAAAACAAAGACCATGTGCTGCCCATGAAAGACGTCCTGTTGGAACTTTGGGGAGACGATTCGTTCTTCAATGCCCGCAGCCTGCACGTATTCATTACTAAGTTAAGACATAAACTGTCGAAAGACGAATCGATCAAAATACTGAACGTACGCGGGATCGGTTATAAGCTGATCATCGACTGATCTGCTTCAATGCCTGTGCCAACTGGTCCGGGCATGACGTTCCACGCTCGCGGCAATCAATACCTTCCAGACGCCGGATTGCCTCGCCGATTTCCATTCCGACCAGCAGTTTGGACAAACCTTGTGTATTTCCTTGGCAACCACCAATGATCTGTACATTTTTAATTACGTTGTCCTCCGAGTCGACAATCATCATTTTAGAACATACCCCACCAGTCGGAGTATAAGTAACACGTTGTCTATTCATCCTTTTCTGCTTCCATTATAATTCATGTAACGGGGCACAAAGATAGAATAATTTAAGACAACCACCAATCCTTAAGTATTGACCTAATTTCACAAAAGAAATAAATTATTCAATATATATCGGGAAGCATAGTGCATTATCCGAAAAGAATGCTTTCCTTTGTATCAACAAACAATGAGAGATTATATCGATTTGATTTTTCACATGTATCTTCTCAATTACATATTGAGTATTTTCATCTCTGATAAATAACTTCCTTACATTCGATTATTGAATTATTAATTTTTTTATTTTTATATTTATGAACATGTATATTGGTAACCTTAGCTATAACGTTAGGGAATCGGATTTAAGAGATGTAATGGAAGAATTCGGAACAGTTGATTCTGTAAAACTTATCATCGATCGCGATACAAGAAGGTCTAAAGGTTTTGCATTTGTCGAAATGCCGGAAGATTCCGAAGCACAAAACGCAATCAGAGATTTGAACGGAGCCACTTACGAAGGTCGTCAGATGGTTGTAAAAGAAGCACTCCCAAGAAATTAATTTCACAGAATTATAAAAGTTAAATCAAAAAGGATACCCGGAACCGGATATCCTTTTCTTGTTTATTCCATCTATCATTTTAAGTAATTCCTTTTTTCCTAAAAGATTTGTACCTAACTTTGCGAAAATAAATAACAACAGCATGACATACGAAGAGACGCTACACTATCTATATACCAGTATTCCCGTTTTTCAGAATGCCGGACCTTCAGCCTACAAACCCGGATTAGGAACCAGCATCGCACTGGACGATCACTTAGGCAATCCGCATAAAGCATACAAAACAATACACGTAGCCGGTACGAACGGGAAAGGCTCCGTCAGCCATCTCTTGGCCGCGATCCTGCGTCAGTCGGGATATAAGGTCGGGCTTTACACCTCTCCGCACCTGGTCGACTTCCGCGAACGGATACGGGTAAACGGACAAAAGATACCGGAAGAATATGTCATCGACTTCGTAGAACGCCATCGTTCTTTCTTTGAGACTCTCGATCCTTCCTTCTTCGAACTGACTTCCAGTATGGCATTCGATTATTTCCGTGCCGAGAAGGTGGATTATGCCGTAATCGAAGTGGGCATGGGCGGTCGTCTGGACAGTACCAATATCATCACTCCCATCCTAAGTATCATTACGAACATCAGCCTGGATCATACCCAGTTCTTAGGAGATACGGTCGAAAAGATTGCCTTTGAGAAAGCCGGAATCATCAAAAAGGATGTCCCGGCGTTGGTCGGAGAAATAGACCGGCACAGTGTGGCACAAGTTTTTGCAGACGCAGCAGTCAAAGCCGGCACATTGGTTTATTTTGCCCAGGACGAAGGGCTGCTGAAAGAGTCGTATCTGATGGATACAGGCGAATGGTATCTGGATTCTGCGGAATACGGACAGCTATTCGGTGAACTGGGTGGCGTCGTGCAGTTCAGGAATGCCACAACCGTATTGGGGGCCATTAATTTGCTGAATACAGTAGGTGTAAACATTCCGACCGAAGCGGTACGGGAAGGTTTCGAACATGTGGTCGAATTGACAGGGCTGATGGGGCGTTGGCAGGTTTTACAGGAGAATCCGAAAGTCGTATGCGACACTGGACACAACGTCGGAGGATGGCAATATCTGAACATCCAACTGGAAGAAGAACTGAAGCGGCATAAGCACCTCTTTATGATCGTCGGCATGGTCAACGACAAAGATATCGACGGCGTGTTGGACCTGATGCCGGAAAAAGCCTTTTACTTCTTCACGCAAGCATCCGTGCAACGGGCAATGCCTGCGGAAGATTTTGCAACAAAAGCAATCTTCCACGGTTTATCGGGCACAATCTGCGATTCCGTGCAGGAAGCCGTGGAAAAAGCATTGGCGCGAGCCGGACAAGACGACATCATCTTTATTGGCGGAAGCACTTTCGTCGTGGCGGACGCCCTACCCTTGTTCTTGAAAAGAGACAAATAACATAATTCAAAAACAAATATCATGACAGAACAAATTCAGAGAAAACTGAGCGAATCGAAGACGGCAAGATGGTCCGTACTGGCGCTCGTCGCATTCACAATGCTCTGCGGATACTTCATCACGGACATGATGGCTCCGCTACAGGACTTACTACAAACCCCCGTCGAAGGCGGCGGACTGGGATGGACAGCCAATGAATACGGTAAATTCACCAGTGCTTACGGTTGGTTCAATGTATTTTTCCTGATGCTGATCTTCGGAGGTATGATCCTGGACAAGATGGGCGTACGCTTCACTGGTTTGATGGCGACCAGCATCATGCTTATCGGCGTTTTCATCAAATGGTTCGGTATATCACACAACTTTGACGGTGCAACCGTTACCGTTTTCGGTTCGGAGTATGGATATCCATTGGTAATTGCGTCATTAGGATATGCTTTGTTCGGCGTAGGCGTTGAGATCGCTGGTATCACCGTTTCCAAGATCATTGTAAAATGGTTCAAAGGCAAGGAAATGGCCCTGGCAATGGGGCTGGAAATGGCTTGTGCCCGTATCGGTACAGGGTTAGCTATTGGTGTTACGCCTTTGTTGAGCCGCGCATTCGGCAATTCCATCAGCATGCCGATCTTCATCGGCTTGATTCTGCTTTGTATCGGCCTGTTATCCTTCATCGTATTCGTAGTTATGGACAAGAAACGTGATGCAGAAGATGCAGCCGGTGCTACCGGAGAAGAAGAAGCAGAAGAGCCGTTCCGTTTCGGTGATATCTTGGATATTATTACATTAAAAGGCTTCTGGTATATGGCACTCCTTTGCGTACTGTTCTATTCAGCCGTCTTCCCCTTCTTGAAATATGCCCCGAACCTGATGATTAACAAATTCGGTATCGATCCCGAATGGTCCGGTGTCATTCCGGCTTTGCTGCCATTCGGCAATATTCTCTTAACTCCGTTCTTCGGAAACTTGTACGACCGTAAAGGAAAAGGAGCCACTATCATGATTATTGGTTCCATTATGCTGATATTTATCCACTTCACATTCTCCATTCCGATGCTGGACAACTGGCTGGTCGCTCTGATACTGATCCTGCTGTTGGGCATCGCATTTTCGCTGGTTCCTTCCGCCATGTGGCCTTCCGTTCCAAAGATCATCCCGGAAAACAAATTGGGAACAGCCTATGCGCTGATATTCTGGGTACAGAACTGGGGATTGATGGGAGTTCCGTATATAATCGGTATCGTTTTGGATCAATATTGTATTTCCGGAGAGATCAACGGTAAACCGACCTACGACTATACGATCCCGATGTTGATCTTCACTGGTTTCGGAGTCTTAGCACTCGTAATCTCCCTGTTGCTGAAACGTGAAGACCGTATCAAAGGCTACGGCCTCGAACTCCCGAACATTCAGAAAGATGCTGACAAAGTATTGGCTGAAGAAATGATTGGCGAAGGGCAGAGATAAGGATAAATCTTTATCTAAAAGATTATAAGGAAGGTGTTTTGGAACACCTTCCTTTTTTATTACCGAATTACGATCTTATACGTCTTCTCTCCGATCTTCACAAGATACATACCTTTACTCAAATGTATCTGAACACTTCCTGCGGATACATCCATCCCTTTATCGCTACTTCCATTCGTATTGGTCGACGTGATCGTTGTCGATGCACCTGTAATGGTCAGGATTCCGTTGTTCCGGATAGCGTATTGGTCGGCATTTCCTGTCTTTACTTCCAAGCTGCCGCTAAAAGAGACGTTCGCTCCGTTCTCGATTGTCAGAGCCGGAGCCGCGGTCGATGTCGAGTTGATCTTTGCGCTCTCATAGATCAAAACACCCTGTGCGGTGTTATCGATCAACATGCGTTTACCATCGGCAAGAGTGTTCTTGATTGTACCGTTGAAAGAGGTTGCTGCCGTAGCGGTTTTTGTAATGGCGGCTTCCGTATATTTCCAATCATCACCATCCTTCGAGATCGTGACATCATTGCTCCGCTGGGACAAATCCAACGGTTGGACTTCTGTTTCCACCGTTATATCAGCATCAGCGGACAAGGTCAGTTTTTCACCGCTCGTTATCGTTTGACCGTTATTTTTGAGGATCGTTGTACATGCTCTCACACTCGGCAGCAGTGTACTTGCTCCCTTTGGCTGCCCTTATCCGGCAAAGGTCTTTGATAGAGCGATTTGCGACATAGGTTACATTGCATGTGAAGTCGTCCTCACGTTCGGTCAGTACGTTGGCTACCAATTTGCCTGTGATACTGCGCTTTTTAGGTTCGTTTGCCATGATATTTTAATTTAATTAGTTCGTTATGAACTAAGTCGATTACTAAAATTCAAGACCTGATATGACTCTTGAAATCGGCTACAGTAAAGAGAATGGCGATAAAAAGCCAACGGGTGATCACCCTTATTTATACCATAACCGGCGATTCTAAGTATAATTTAATTCACCCATAGGTAAAGTAAATTCAAAAAATGCTTGATAAATAACAACTATATATAAGTAGTTACAGGATATTTAGTATCTTTGTCAACCGTATAACCATAGTTCATAACGAACTAAGTCATCATTCCACCATCTGTAAACTTACCAGATTTACATCCACCAGCCATAATTTGACACAGTTGCCCCATGATTTGTATGGAAAAGTTTGTATTAATACTTACATTTGCCAATCATTAAAAAAGAAACGTATGATCAGTTTTCCTAATGCCAAAATAAATCTGGGGCTGAATGTTGTTAGCAAACGTCCCGATGGCTACCATAATATCGAAACTATCTTCTATCCGATCCCGGTGAAAGATGCACTGGAAATAGTCAGAGCCGATACATTCTCTTTCACACAAACGGGAATACCGGTAGATGTTCCAATAGAAAAAAACTTGGTTGTCAAAGCACTGAATCTGCTGAAGTCACGGTACAAAATCCCGGAACTGGAAGTCCATCTGCTGAAAGCCATTCCCTTCGGAGCCGGACTTGGCGGAGGCTCGGCCGATGCTGCCTTTATGCTGAAGTTGCTGAACGACTATTGCGGACTTCATATCCTGGAAGACAGCTTGGAAGAACTTGCCTCCTTCATCGGAGCGGATTGCCCGTTCTTTATCCGCAATACGCCGGTATTCGCATCCGGCACGGGAAATATCTTCGAAACGGTGGAATTGTCGCTGGCAGACTACCATCTCTGTCTAGTCAAGCCGGATGTTGCCGTCTCGACACCGGAAGCCTATTCGATGGTGACGCCCGCAGCTCCGGCAATCTCTTTGAAAGAAATCATCCGGAGACCTGTCGGAGAATGGAAAGAATTGATGGTAAACGATTTTGAAAAAAGCGTATTCCCGAAACATCCAGTCATTGCAGGGATTAAAGAAACGCTGTATGAAAAGGGAGCCGTCTATGCATCCATGTCCGGTTCCGGCTCTTCCGTGTTCGGTCTGTTCAAAGAGGCGACAGACCTCAAAGGCTTGTTTGCCGATTGTTTTGTCTGGGAGGGACAATTGCCATGAACAAGGTGGCGGACTTCTTCGACACCCTTGCCGACCGGTGGGATGAGCTTTGCTACCATGATCCGGAAAAGCTGAACGACATCCTGCAACGGACCGGCCTGCGGAAAGGACTCCGCATATTGGACATAGGATGCGGGACAGGCGTATTGGAAAGTTATCTCCTGCCCTATTCCCCCTTACAAATCGTGGGAGTGGATATCTCTCCGGGAATGATCAAAAAGGCACGAAGCAAATACGCGACACCTATCGTCGACTTCCGTTGCCAGGACGTACGGGACATACGGGGAGAATCTTTCGACTATATCATCGCCTACAGTGTTTTCCCCCATTTCCAGAAACCAGAGAAACTGATCTCCCATTTAGCCGGACTACTGCCGGTTGGCGGCGAACTGGTGGTCTGCCACAGCGAAAGCCGCGACAGGATCAACGGACACCATGACAAGCATGCCGGAAAACTCTCGGAAGGATTGCCTCCCGTGGAAGAATTGGCACGCATGTTATCCCCTTTCTTCACTGTCAACACGATGGAAGACAGTGACCGGCTCTATATGATCAGCGCCACCCGCAAACAGACATTCTAAATATACATGATACATGAATCAGAAGATTAAACTTATCCCGTTACTCCTCTTTTCGGCTTTCGCCACACAAGCGGCAGAAGACGTTAAAGTGATGCAGTACCTCCATGCCGGGCCGATTACGGTCAACAAACCGATCCTGACAGACAGCTTGAACGTCGATGGCAAACCTTTCGAAGCGAAAAACCTGGTCAAGTCGACTATCCCGTTCGGCCACGCCCTCGGCAATGCTGCCGTTATCGACGCGGATACCGCCGGACTGATTACCGTCCCGACGCCCGAAAAAGGATATGCCTTGCATCTCTATTCGTTCTACCTAAACAGCGACCGCTACACGAAAGGTTCGCTGGAGGTTTCCGGGGCGGGTACATTCGAAGTGTTCGTCAACAATAAACCGGTCGGCGCCACTTCCGAGTTGGCTTTGGAACCGCACCGTTATGAAGTGGTAATCAAATATCTGACAGCCGGCACCGATACCTGCCCGTCCACGCTGACAGCCAAATTTAAGAGCGAAGAGGAAGCAGAGGTCATAGCCTCCCTCAATCCTGAAAAGCGGTACACACCACGCGATATCCTGGAAGGAACGCAATTCCGGGGAACGAACGTTTCACCTGATGGAAAATATGTATTGGTAAAATATTACACCCGTATGGAAGGTGGGAAAAGCGAACAATATGCCCAATTGCGGGATGCTACAACCGGACGGATTTTATTGCAGGACAAAGGGTTTATCTTAACTGCCGACTGGATGCCGACGAGCAGCAAGATGTATTTCACCCGTACCGGAATGAACGGGAAAGAGTTGGTAACCGTTGACCCGGTTACCATGCAGGAGGAAATCTTGGCGGAAAATCTGCCGGAAGGCAGCTTCAGCTTTACTCCGGATGAAAAGACATTGCTCTATACCATCCAGGAAGAGGGACCTAAAGACGGACCGGATATGCTCCGTATTCTGGAACCGAACGATCGTCTGCCGGGGTTCCGCAACCGTTACTTGATCTGGCGCTACGATCTTCAAACCGGTTTATACGAGCAGTTGACATACGGGCATAACAATACCTTTATCAATGATGTCAGTGCCGACAGCCGTTACCTGCTGTTCAGTACCAATGAGCAGGATTACACTTCACTGCCTCACTCCAGCAATTCCATGTATAAGTTGGATTTGCAGAGCATGGCGGTCGACACCTTATGGGAAAGGGCCAAGTACATCAATGGGGCTACCTTCTCACCGGATGGCAAGCAGTTGATGGTATTCGGTTCTGGCAATGCCTTCGACAATATCGGCCTGAACATCAAAGAGGGACAGATATCCAACACTTACGACGGACAGCTTTTCCTGTACGATCCGGCAACGCGGAAAGCGAAAGCACTTACCAAAGACTTCAATCCGAACGTCACTAGTGCACAATGGAGTAAATTTGACGGACAGATCTATATGTTGACGGAAGACCAGGATTATCAACGTATCTATACCTGCAATCCAGCCAATGGGAAAATCCGCCGCCTCGACCTGCCGGAAGACGTCATTTACAATTATTCGCTGGCAGAGGCCGCTCCGGTCATGTATTACTACGGACAAAGCGTATCCAACGCCAACCGTCTGTACAGCTACAACACCAAGAGTAAGAGGACACAACTGATCTACGACTTGTCGGCCGACAAACTGAAAGACATCAAGTTCGGAGAAGTGCACGACTGGAATTTCACCTCTACCGACGGGACCATCATTCAAGGACGCTATTATCTCCCGCCCAACTTCGACGCATCCCGGAAATATCCGATGATCGTCTATTATTATGGCGGAACCTCTCCCACTAACCGTGCGTTGGAATTCAGCTACTCCATGCACATGTATGCAGCCCTCGGCTATGTGGTCTACACTCTGAACCCAAGCGGTACGACCGGCTTCGGACAAGAGTTCGCCGCCCGTCACGTAAACGCCTGGGGAGACAAGACCGCCGATGAAATCATCCAGGGAACAGAACAGTTCTGCAAAGAACATTCGTTCGTCAACCCTAAGAAAATCGGTTGTGCCGGTGCCAGCTATGGCGGTTTCATGACACAATACCTGCAAACAAAGACCGACCTGTTTGCAGCCGCTGTCAGTCATGCGGGCATCAGTGCCTTGAGTAGCTATTGGGGTGAAGGTTACTGGGGATATGGATATTGCTCGGTTGCCAATACAGGCACTTATCCGTGGAATAATCCGGAGTTCTATACCAAACATAGTCCGTTGTTCAATGCCGACAAGATAAAAACACCTCTCCTCTTGCTTCACGGAAATGCAGACACGAACGTGCCCGTCGGGGAAAGCATCCAGATGTTCCTGGCTTTGAAACTACTTGGAAAAACAGTCGAGTTCGTACAGGTAGACGGAGAGGATCACGGCGTTGCGGATTATAAGAAACGTCTCGAATGGCAGAACACCATCTTTGCCTGGTTCGCCAAATACCTGAAAGACGAACCGCAATGGTGGGATGCGCTTTATCCGGAAAGGCATTTATAAAAAAGGATGAGATGAAGCAAGTTATCGATTTAGACAATTGGAACAGAAAAGAGCATTTCGTTTTCTTTTCTGCATTCGACGACCCCTTTTTCGGGGTTACAACTCTTGTGGATTTTACTGATGTCTACAGACAAAGTAAAGAACAGAATGTTTCTTTTTTCCTTTATTCCCTTCATTTCTTACTGAAGTGTGTAAACGAAACCGATGCATTCAAATTACGAATAGAAAAAGACTCGGTAGTCTGTTATGATACGATCCATATCTCTCCGACTATTGGGCGTGAAGACGGGACTTTCGGTTTCGGCTTTTTTGAATACGATCCGGATATCGATCTGTTTATCCAAAAAGCAACACAGGAAATAGAAAGGGTTAAGAACGGAACAGGATTGTCTTTTTCCAAAAATACAGGTAGACAAGATGTTATTCGCTATTCGGCATTACCTTGGTTCGCTTTTTCCGAAATGAAGCATGCCACATCTTTTAAGAACGGAGATTCCGTTCCGCGTATTTCTACAGGGAAATTGATGCAGGAGGATAGCAAATACTTGTTGCCCATTTCAGTCTGTGCACATCATGGACTTATGGACGGAAGGAACGTGGCTGAACTGATACAGAAATTATCAAATAGCCAAACAGCTTCCTAACTATAAAAAAGAGTATGTCAGGGGAAGGGACGAAAAGCCCCTTCTGACATACTCCTTATATAAATATCTACAACCTATTTTCTGATAACCAAAATCATTCTACTTGCCTTTTTGACTTTTCATTTAATATTTGGATTCAATGCATGCCATTCGGAGATCGGAGGCAAAACTCCCATTTCAATCACTTCGTCACGTAATGCGCAAAGATGCTTGTAGCTCTTTTCCAAAGCAGCTTCTTCTTCAGGAGTGCCTTTCACCTCTTTCAACACTACACCGTCTTTTGTAATGGAAGTTTCCCAAGCCATCATGATGTGGTCGAACTTTCCGTTGGATACATAAGCACCTGCCGGCCAACGGAACGGTTTACCTCCCATAGCAGCAGCAATCATCTCGATAGAGACATAAGACGGACTTTGGAATGAAGAGCGGCCGCGCAAAGCAATGATGTTGGCCCCTCCCTTCGTCACCTTCGTCTGAATTTCCGCCCATTGTTCCTTAGTCAAGGCATCCGTACCGATCATGCCAGCCAACGGCTTCCCATTCACCTTCGCAGTAGAAGCGTAAACAGCCATTTGTTCGCCATGACCGCCATACGTGCGGCAGTTCTCCACAACATCCATAGATACACCGAAATGTTTAGCCAATTCGCTACGTAGACGGGTGGAATCCAAGGCTGCCAAAGTCGTCACCTGCGAAGGTTTCAAACCTGAATACAACAGTGTGATCAGACCAGTGATATCGGCCGGATTGAAAATAACCACGATATGCTTGACATCCGGACAATAAGCCTTTACATTCTTACCGAATTCTTCAGCGATAGCGGCATTTCCTTTCAACAAGTCTTCACGGGTCATGCCAGCCTTACGGGCAGCCCCTCCTGAGTTCACAATATATTTGGCACCTGTCAGCGCTTTTTTTATATCGGAAGTAAATGTAATGTTAACGCCCTCGAAACCGCAATGGAACAACTCTTCAGCCACCCCTTCCAAACCAGGAGCGTACGGGTCATACAAACAAATATTAGAAGTAAGTCCCATCATGATGGCTGTCTGAGCCATATTCGAACCAATCATACCTGCTGCCCCTACGATCGTGAGCTTTTCGTCTGTCAATGTTTTCATATTGTATTGTTTTTTAATGATATGTTTTCTATTAAAACATTTCCGGCTACTATAAAGTTCGCTTGCAAACTTTATTTTTCCTTTTATTTGCAAAGGTAAAAGATTTCCATACCCCTTGTACATCATTAATTC
>ENA-UOJE01002706-UOJE01002706.1-human-gut-metagenome-genome-assembly--contig:-C23-NODE-2706-length-13001-cov-5.823575_pt1 | contig 13001 bp, 9 predicted proteins | sample MGYA00242341_ERZ723888 | MGnify/ENA metagenome assembly ERZ723888 | reverse complement strand
TCCACCCCTCAGAAGCTGTACTTTGCGCTCTTTCATAATAAACATCAAAAAAAAATACTTTCCGTCAATTGTTTTCACTTTGATATATGATATAATCTATACAGCAACATACTTTTAGTCAAATAAAAGCTAACAAAAAAAACACAAAAAAGGAGATGGTATGATAAAGTAGCTGTGACTAGCGGCATCTGCATTTTGAGTTAACTTATTAGTTAAAGGTTTACTGAAAAGATGCGGACAGGACTCAGGCAGAATGTTAATTTGGGACGTCCAGTGATGGCAACGACCTCGTGAAGGAGATTAGTCGGACCTGAGAACCGAAAGCGCCACCATAGAGAGCATATTGAGTTATGACTACTCTGCATAGGAGGCTGGTGAGGCCGTGAAAGCAGTTCCGCTTCGATTCGGTAATCATAAAAACGGATCGAGAGGAATTAATGGGAGCGAGGGATTATTTTGTCGGGGTGGATCTCCACCGTAATCAGTTTACGTATTGTGTCCGGTATTCCAAGGGAGAGGAAAAAGTTGGTAAGGAACCGATTGAAAATCTGGAACGTTTTGCACGTCGTCTTGGCAATTACGCATCCGTGGCAGTTGAAGCGACCGGCAATACCTGGATGTTCTGTCAGGTTCTGAAAAAATATGCCGGTCGGTTGGTTGTGGTTAATCCGAACCAGTTCAAGGTGATCAGTCACTCTGTGAAGAAGACGGATAAAAACGATGCAAAGGTCTTGGCGGAATTTCTGGAGAAAGACCTGTTGCCGGAGGTAAGAATGAAAGATAAATTGCAGGCGAAAGTAGCCAGTTTGACGCAGACGCGTGAAAAACTTGTTCAGCTTCGGACGGTGCTGAAGAACAAGATCAACAATCTTTTTGCCTCCCGTTTTATCAATCTGAAACGGGAAGAACTTTCTTCTGAAAAGGGATTGTTGAAGGTTCTGTCATACCATTTTGATGGAATCAGCGATGTGGAACTTCGCGTCATGGTCGATCAGATCCGGAGTCTGAACAAGAGTATTGAAGAACTGGACAAGGCCATTTCTGATGACGGTTCCCAAATGGATGGCTTTGACAATTTGACCAGTGTCAAGGGGATCGGAGCCAAAGGGGCTTCCACACTGTTGTCTGTGATCGGCAATGTGAATGATTTCCGTTCTGCCAAACAGCTTGCAGCATATATCGGAATCGTGCCACGGGTCAGCGACTCCAATGAAACCAGTCACCATGGAAGAATTACAAAATTGGGAAGCAAAATCGTACGGACAACCTTAGTTCAATGTTCCCTGATCGCGAAAAGATACAATCCGTATCTTCATGCGTTTCACGAAAGAATCAAAGCACGGCGGGGCGGGGCAAAAGCGAACATCGCTCTGGCACGGAAGTTCCTCGAAATTATTTATCGGATTCTCAAATACAAACTGGTCTTTGAGGATTTTACTGCTTTTAAGTTGAAAACTACTTGAAAAACAAGAAAAAAACTCCGAATCGGAGTGGAAATTTATCATAGGAGAATTTTGAATCATGGCTGAAAAATGCAAAAAAGGTGTGGCTGAAACTGCCGCAAAAACGGTTAATCTTGCCTTGATCGGCTACGGGATCCAAGCTCGAACGGTCCTCGTTCCGCACTTCATCCAACAGAGCAATGTTGTCATCAAGGCAGTCTGCGACTGCGACAAGGTACGGTGTAAAGCCGGAGCAAAGCATGTCAATGACTATTATAAGAAAAATAAACTAGCAAAACTGGCAAAATGCAAAATGGTCGCCGATTTCCGCGACATCATCAATGACAAAAGCATTGATGCGGTCTGCATCGCCACACCGGATCACTGGCACGCCTACATCAGTTGCGCAGCCATGAAGGCCGGCAAAGATGTCTATTGCGAAAAGCCGCTGACCTACTCCGTCGAAGAATCCCTGCTGGTCATGAAGGCGCAGAAAAAGTTTAAGAGTGTCTTCCAGACCGGTTCCATGCAGCGCTCCTGGCGCGAATTCCGCACCGCCTGTATGATCGTCCGCAACGGCTTCATTGGAAAAGTCAAATATGTCGACTGCAACTACGGCAACGCCTCCGCGCAGAATAACACCGACTACTCCAACTTTGTCGCGAATCTGGGCGGCCCGTCCCATCCGCACCGCTTCTTCTGTCTATGGAATGCCCCGGAAAAAAAAGTGCAGGACGTTGCAGCCGAATCCGCACCGAACAGTGATGTCGACTGGAATATGTGGCTGGGACCGGCACCATGGTCTCCGTATTCCGACCAGTGCGCCCCGCGCAAAGTCAATCAATTTTATCCGATGTTCTGGCGTTTTGACGACAACTATGCAACCGGTTACAATGGAGACTGGGGCGCACACCACCTTGATATCGCCCAGTGGGGACTTGATCTCGACAAATCCGGTCCAGTGAAGGTGATTTGCTCCGAAGAACCGCATTCGACCAACCCGTTTCACGGCGGACGCCGTCAATTCGGCATGAAATTCATCCTGGAAGACGGCTGTGTGATTCAGCACAATCCATTCGGCACGTGGGGCACGATATTTTACGGTACGAAAGGCATCGTGGCGGTCAACCGCGGTCGTATCGCGGTATGGCTTGGCAAGGGAGTCAAACCGACTGCTGAGATCCGCAAATCACTGGAGGACGCCTCATACAGCAAGATGAAGAAAATCGCGGCTTCGGTCGGTGAAGATTACGGTTTTGATCCCTCTCAGAAGCAGGACAACCGTCTGGCGAACTGCCTTGACGCGCTGGATGAATACTTCAAACTCGCAGACGCGAAAGTTCAGCTGTACAAGAGTGAGCTGCAGGAACAGAACTTCATTGAGTGCTGCATCTCGCGCAAGACCACGATTTCGCCTGCCGAAACCGGAGCCCGTACGGCAATTTTGTGCCAGTTGTGCAATATGAGCTATGTCTACGATTCCGGCTTCGACTGGGATCCGGTCCAATGCACGTTTGCCAATGGCACGGGCGATCCGTCCTGGCTTAGACGCGCGGTCAACCGCAACGGCTGGGATATCAAGCTCTGACCGGATTTTTCCATATCGCGAAAAAAAGCTGACCATCAAAAGATATAACGAGATCAAAGGCGGTGCCTTACCCATTCAGACGAAAAAGACCAGTCATAAAAAAACAGCAGGAATGAATTCGATCTGACATAGGGCTCATTCCTGCAGCATTCTGTTTTCCCTGTTTTAATCAATTCCAGTTTTCATTTCCTCAATCAATTCAGGAACTAAAACATCGCCATACATCAAATGACACTTGACAGTTTGTCCTTCCTGTGTAATCGTTTGTTCAGTCACACATTTCACAGAAAGGACATTCTCTGGAAGAAATATCTGGTTTTCGCCCGTGGTTGCTGCGAAAAGAATCAGCAGATGTCCTGCGAACGCCTCCGTGGAATGCTATGCGCGTATTTGCGAACGCCACACCGGAAGCGGACTCACGGCGGAAGATGTCTGGAAACAGTCGCGTCCGATTCCGGAACGTGACTATCTTCCGGAATCGCTTGAGGAGAAACTGATCTGCCTTGTCGATAAATTCTTCTCGAAATTCGGTGACGGAAAAGAAAAATCCCTTGAGAAGATTTGACGTTCCATGTGGAAACATAGTGCGGCTTCCATTACAAGTCTGGATGAGATGTACCGTCTTTTAGAGTCGGGTCAACATGAAAAAAACGCCTGATTGAAAGACGTTTCTACGGAGAGTTCCCTGTTTTACGGCGGAAAAAATTCACTTTTTTTCCCACTGCATCTTGACGATACTGTTTTTTTGTTGTATAATTATATAGTAACAGCATGAAAAATATATAGCGAATAAATAGGTTAACAAAACGATGATCAAACCCCTGAAAAAATCGGAGAGAATGAAGCGCGGGCTTATCAGCCGGATCCGTTCCGGAGAGTTTTCCGCAGAAGAAAGGCTTGCTCCGATCGGTGATCTTGCCAAAGAATATGGTATTTCCTACGTCACCGCACATAAGGTTCTCGGGGAGCTGGAGAAGGAGGGTTTTCTCACCTGCCGGAACGGAGTCGGGGTCTTTGTACGGCGTTTGGAAAACCAGATTGAAATTCGAAAACTTGCCGTTCCTCTGCGTCTTCAAAACAATCCCGTGTTTGCGCCGTTTTTCGAGGAGATCGCGCATTTCGCCTCCCGGGAGAATATTCCGGTGATGTTCGGCGCGTCTTCCGAATCCGAGCCGGAGTTCATTGAGGAGGCGATTGCGGCAGGCTGCAATGCAATGCTCCGTTTTCCGGGACCCGCCAGAATGGAACACGGAATTTATGAACTCCTACGAAAGCATTCCCTGCGCACCGTGATTCTCAATGACTGGTGGCAGGAGGGCGCGGGAGAATTCCCGTGTGTCAGGAGCGATGAAGGGCGGGGCATCACGACAATTTTGGAACATCTGTATAAGCTTGGGCACAGAAAGATCGCTTTGGTGCAGGAGGCTGTTTTTGCGGAACGCTGCGAACTGTCGAAAGCATTTCACCGCTGGCATCATCGCTACGGACTTGCCGTCACTCATGATGCGCTTATTTATACTGCGGATTTCAAAAACAAGCTGGATCTGATTCAGCATCTCGTAGACGGCGGGTTCAGCGCTGTGTTCTTCAGCTTTGACCTTGTCGCGCTCCGTCTGATCGAGTCGGCGGCCGACTCCGGCAGGGATTTGCGGAAAATGTTCTGCATTGCCGCTTTCGACGATATTCCGGAATCCGCCTCCTGGGAGCTGACGACGGTCAGGCATAATATTCCCGTGCTGGTGCGGGAGGCATTTCGTCTCCTGCGTTCGCCGGATTACGATAAACATGAAGTTTGCGTTATACCGGGAGAGTGTGTTTTTCGTGCCTCTACATCCAGACATCCGGAAGTATCTTCCCCGTAGACGGAGGTAATTGGCGCAACAGACTATGGACGGTTCAAAAAATAAATTAGTTCATATTTTTTCAAACAAAAGGAGGATGGGAAGGATGAAAAAAAAGTGGAATTATTTTACATTGATCGAACTTTTAATCGCTATTTCGATTATTGCGATTCTTGCGGGTATGCTTCTGCCCGCATTGAATGCCGCAAGAGAGAAGGCGTATTCAATCAAATGTGCTAGCAATCAGAAACAGATCGGAACGGCTTTTTCATTATACATTGATGATTACAAGGGATATTATCCCTGCTGGGGGACCCGCATCGCGCAGGATGCCTATATCATTGGAGGAAGCTGGGATAAAGGACTCTGTCTTTTGAAATACGCCGCCGCAAAAGTTTTTGTCGACGATTCCCTACGGAATGCAACCAAACCTCAGCTCGCAATAGATGCAACGGAGAATAATACTCTTCTGCCGACCGCTTGGAACGGTTACGGTTACAATGGCAGGGGAATCGGGCGGAATCAGATCTTCAATACAGATGTCAATCTTTCCGAGACGTTTCGTCCCGCACAGCTGAAAGAGATTCGGAAACCGTCCATCGTTTATATCGTAATGGATACCAGGAGCAGCTCGGAACAATGCGGCATCAATGCGGTATACAGCTGTTACACAACCAACGCCGATACTGGTCAAGCGGATGCTTATCGGCATAACAAAGTCGTGAACATTCTGAAAGCGGATTCCTCTGTTTCCCAGACGCCGGTTTCCAGCCGTGCGAATCCCTATCTTACATTAAAAGAGGGGAGGACAGAGAACTCGGCTCCGAAGTATATTCAATGGACTGGCGGACGTACAAGGCATCCCAATGAATGCGAATAAAAAAAGAAGGATTGGACAATGAACAGAGAATTTGCAGTCGCGGTGATTTACTCCGTGATCGGTTTCATCCCGTATTATCTTCATGCGGAACAGAATCATCCACAGATTACATTCAACAGGGAGGCGGGGAAGCCGCCGCTCTACCGGAGCGGGGAATCTGCAGAGTTCCGGATTCGAATGCCCCGGATCAAGGACGCGGATGAAACATTCGTCGTTTCTCTTTTGGACGACCGTGGGAAAAGAGTGTTGCGGGAGGAGTTCAAAACTCTGGAGCGGCAGGAATTCTGTATTTCGGGAGGATTGACGGAACCAGGATTCCTCCGCTGTCAGATTCTGCTAAAGAAAAACGGGAAAACTGTATTCCGTCCCCTTGTCGCAAGCGCCGGATTTGAAGTGGAAAAGATCCTGCCGGGAGCGCCTCCGCCATCGGATCTCATGGAGTTCTGGAAAGCTGCAAAGAGCCGATTCGACCGGGAGGTTCCTCCGGATTACCGGATGACGCTGCAACGAACCTCGAACGGAATCCGTTTCTATGAGGTGACCAGCGCAAATTATGGCGGAACAAGGACTTATGCCTATATCAGTATTCCGGAAGGGGATGGAAAATATCCGATTCTGGCACAGGTTCCTCCTGCTGGCCCCGGAATATGGCGCCCTGCCGGAGGGAAAAATCGAATTTCCGTAACGGTCAATGTGCATCACCGCAGACTCTCCCTGGAAAACGGCAGGCAGGATCAGGCGGCTTACAAGGAACTGAATACTCCTTTGCTTTATGCATATCAGGGGGCTCCAGATCGGGAACGGTATTATTATTACAAATCAATTCTCGGTGTACTGAGGATTCTGGATTATGTCACAGGTTTGAAGGAGTGGGACGGAAAGCATCTGGTGATGTCGGGACAGAGTCAGGGAGGAGCTTTTGCTCTGATCATGGCGGCTCTGCACCCGGACATCAGTGCCGTAAGTGCTGAGATTCCGGCACTTTGCGATCACAGGGGGAGTCTTCCGGGATGGCCCCGGCTCCTAGACACCGTGAATAGTGCGGGAGAGATGTCCGGCTATTATGATACGGCGAATTTCTGCCGTCATATTAAATGTCCCGTCATCGTCGCGGTCGGCCTGATCGACTCTCTGTGTACACCGCGTTCCGTCCATGCGGCCTTTAACGGAATTCCCGCACCGGATAAAAAAATCTATTACGGCACCTTTACGGGACACGGCTGGGGGGATCGCATGACGGAATTTGAAACAGAACGCAATGTGTTTCTGAACAAACATCTTACCATGGAATAATCATAAGAGAGGAGAGGCAATCCGATGAATCTGAAGAAGTTGGCAACATTGTTCCTTGTCGGGACTGCGGCAACGCTTGCCGCGTATGAATTCGAATCCTTGTTCAAGCAGACGGGAGGATTTACGATCCCGTGCGGTGAAAAGGATGTGTCTGAAACGGTCGAGTGCACCCTTCCGGCTCTTCCTGCGGATAAGCGCGCGATTCTGCGTTTCAAGGCGTATCTGGCGGATGGGGGCGGTGGATGGAACAATACGTTGCGCCTTACAGTCAACGGAAAACTTCTACGCAGAAAAATGGATTCGGGAGAGGAGCGTCTGCTTCGGCGGGGGCTTTTCATGGAATCCGCAACCAGGAACCCGAAACGGAGCTGGTGGCGCGGAAGCGGTCTGCTGGTCTTCTTCGGGGATGGAAAGGAACTGGAAAAACGTATCAAATTTCCGAGGGAGGAAGGATACACTTATCTGCTCGACATCTCCGACGTCATCCGGACGGGAAAAAACAGTATCGGATTCATCAACGGATTCCGAGTTCCGAAGGACGATAAAAACCATCGGAAAACAGCCTTGAAAGTGGAAGACCTCGAAGTCGGATTCCTCAGTGATCTCGCTACAAACACCATGCGTCCCGGACTTTCCCGGAAAGTGCCCGATGCTCCTTACTGGCACAAGAACAAGGAATTTATCCCTTTCTTTGCACATCCCGGCGCGACGTTTCCCGTGGATGCGGAAAAGAAGCAGCTTGATGTGACTTTTCCCGCCGTCCCGAAAAAGAATGGTTATACGGTGGTCATGGGGTACCGCGGCTGGATCGGAGTTCCTGCCCCCGGAGGTTGGAACTATCACACGGGACTTCTCCTGAATGATGGAAAACTGGATAAAATGACAGCGATAGGAGAACCGCGTCTGCTCCGGCGCGGTTCCCACATGGATACCTCTCTTCCGAAAAATCCGCTCCGTGACTGGTGGAAAGAAGGACAACTGGTGACCTTTTTCGGCAACGGGCGCGATCCGGATTCCCGCCTGAACAGCGGAAAAGAGGAAGGTTATAATTTTCTGTTCGACATCTCTGACCGGGTGAATTACGTGGAGATCGGCGCAGACAACCGGGTGGAAAAAGCCAGAGACAACCGTCTTTCCCTGATTTCTGCATTCAGCGGACGCCGAAAGGAAGGAGCTTTGGCGAATGCTCCGTCCGTGTTTGAGGACATTGTGATTGGTTATGTCCCGAATGCCTCGCTGGAGAAAATGCGTCCTGCTGAGGAGGATTCCAGCATGAATCTTGTTTCGGGGACAAAGCTCTTTTCCGTGGAGAAAAAGGGATATGCGTTGGATTTCTGGAAAGGAGGAGGTTTCACGGTGAAATGCGCCGGAGCGGAGTATTATGTACAGGACTCCTTCTCGTTTCCGGGAAAGGGCGCGATGGAATTTTCAACTTTCGCACTTGCCGATCCGGAGAATCCTCCGACGGTCAAACGTAACGGCGACAGCGTGACGATCACCGCATGCAACGCCTTTTTCAAGATCGAACGTATCGTGACGTTATTCGACGGGCAGTTTCATGTGACGGATACCATCACGAATATCTCCGGAAAGGATCAGGGGATGCGGACACGATTTGTCACCACCTCGAAGACTCCTCTCCGTGCGTCGCAAACCTATATCAGCGGGCTTCCTGACAAACACTTCCTCGACGGCATGTGCGGACAAAACCCGACGTTCTTTACGCAGGGAACTGCTGGTGGATCCCTGGGAATCTATGTCTATGACGATCTTCTGCGAAATCAGTCGGGTTTCCTGCGCACCCGCCGCGATCTCATCCTGGACAACGGACATCTCGGATTTCCCGCATCCGGAAGACAAGCCGTCAAGACGCTGGTTCGCCGATTCTACCCAATGCCCGGCGGCACCTATTTCGATTTTGTCAACCGGATTCGCCGCGATCTGAACCTGAACCGTCTTATGAGCGGGTTATTCGGCTTTGTTTCAAAGCCGATGACCGTTCCATCAATCAAACACTATGCGCTGACTCAGTGGTTTGAATGGGACGCTAATTCCCGGTGGAGCAGCCGGGAAGACTACAAACAGCGTCGGCGGAAGGAGAGTGCTCTCATCAAGAAAATGATTCCCGGCGCAAAATGTATTGGCCGCATGGAGTCCAATATTCTGAACATCAAGCGCGCCTCCCTTCCCGGCGGAGAAAAGCTGCCGGACGGCAGACGCGGAAAAGGAGGAGGCGTCTACGGTTTGGAACTGACCGAGGAGCAGAACGCGATTCTCCGGAATTCGCCCTTCTCCGATTCACTCATGCGGAATGCAAAGGGACATGCGGTTGTCGACACCGGTTATGCGCATCCCGGCGATTTGAACCTGCTGGTCCATTTCGCGGAAGGCAACTACCGTTTGAAACATGTTCTGGAGCAGATCGACTATATCCTTGACGATGTAGGACTTGACGGTGTTTATTTGGATCAGTTCGTTCCCGGGTGCGATCAGGAACTGGACAACAATAAACGCTGCAGTTACGACAAATGGGATCAATGCACGGTGGATTTGAATCCCGACGGAACAATCCGGCGCAGGATTTACGACTATATCACGGCGGGTAGCTCCGCCCGCGCAAAGATCGTGAGACACGTCGCGGCAAAAGGGGGGCTCATGTATAATAACAACCATCCCGTCACGCTGGAAACAAACGGACTTCCCTCTTACAGTTTCTGTGAGACCGGCGGTCCCGGAACGGAGATGGAGGTCAAGCATGGTTCGAAACCGGCGCTTCTCCGCTGTCATGCGCTTGCCCAGCTCTCCGGCAGTCCCATTTCTCTCGGTTATCAGGAACCGACGCCGAAGGAGCTAAGCGGGAAAATTTACAACCGCGCAGTGATTATCGGGCTTCGTCACGGCATCCTTTATGCACAATACGGAGTGATTCCGGATCCGAAGTTCGGCGGCTCCTTTGCGACGGATTACATGTATCCGATTACGCCGGTAGAACTTGGAGAGGGGTTCATCATCGGAAAAGAACGGATCATCAGCTGCGTCTCACGTAAGTTCACGGTCAAATCCGAGCGGAAACCGCTGGTGCTCTGGGGAGATGAATTCGGACGTAAAAAAGAGAATCCGCCTGAACCGGTCCGGGAAACAGGCGGTTGGGAAATTGACCTGAAACTGAAGGACTGGAACGAGGTTGCCGTGATTCTTCTCAATGAGACGAAATAAACAGGAAGAAGTTATAGCATGAAAAAGCAGGACGTCAGACCGCTGGTCGGATATTCCTATCCGGTTTCGGTGGAAAAATTGGAAGAAATGTGTGCATTGAAAGGCGGAAATCTTGTCCGGGGATCCCTTCCGAAAGACAAGCAGGAAGCTCTGGCCGCAGTCCGCTATTGCAGGGAGCACGGCATCCGCATCCTGCTGGGGGAGATGGTTTCCCGCGGAGAACTGCATAGTTCCAGTCCGTTTTCCCGGGAAGACCTCAGGGAGATCCTTGTCGAGGCGGGGGGCTCGTTGCTTGGGCTCTACTGCCTCGGCGAGGGTGGCGGCATCCTTTACTGGCCGAAATACTATACGATAAACCGTGCCGCAAAGACATGGAGGAGCTTGGAGTCCGCGGACAGTCCCGCTGATGCACACCGGAAGCTTGTACAGTATTTCAAGGAATTTGTAGATTTTCAGAAGGCTCTTGTAGGGAACGATGTGCCGTTATGTATTGTGGAATCTTCCCAGATCCTTCAGTATCAGAAAGAGGCGGGCATCGACTTTTTCGTTCATGAGATGTGCCCCGGCGACCCTCTGGAGCTTCTTCCCGTCTACCGTGGCATGGCACGTGCGTTTCATACGATCTGGGGAACCCATATCGCGATCGGCTGGTACGGCGGCATTCGGATGGATGAGCTGTGGATGAAGCGCTGGAAGCTGACGCTTTATCTCTCTTTCCTCCAAGGCGCGGATCTTATTTACCCTGAAAGCGGTCATTATACCTACATGGTGGATAAATGGGGGGAGACGGACGGCAACATGTTTGACCGGGATCATCCAAATCTGCTCCGTTCGCGGCGGATACTCCGTGAATTTCAGCGCTTCTGCATGATTCATCAGCGTCCTGCATCCGGACCGGAATCCCCGATCGCCGTTGCCTTCGGTAATCATGAGGGATATCCGAATCTCTGGAATCCTTCTGCGTGGGGGCAGTATGAAAACGGGTCGGAATGGGAAGCCGGTCCCCCCGAGAACGGCTGGCGGCTGTTGCAGACGCTTCTGCGTAAAGAAAATGTGTTTCATGAAACGGTCATGGGAACGGCAAACCGTTCGGGCAATCCGGCGGGCGGGCAGTTCGATATTGTTCCCGTCCTTCATGCCGATCTCTCAAACTATCGTGCGGTGATCTACGTCGGTTGGAACAATATGACCTCGGAACAGTATGCGAAACTGCTGGAATATGTAAAGAACGGCGGGCATCTCCTGATTTGGCCCGCACACTTCAATACGGCAGAAAAACGGGATGATTTCCAGCTTTACAACGATGGCGATCTTACGGAACTGTGCGGAATCAGAATCAAAGGATGGAAGAAAAAAGATGTTCGCGGATTCAAATTCATTACTGCGGATTCGCTTCTCTCCTATGAACTCCCCTACTGGGGTTCCCGGCACGATCCCTGGTGGATGGGAAAAACAACGCCTGCGGATGTCGAGCTGACGGGCAAAGATACCCGCATTCTGGCCGGATTTTCCTATCATATCCGGGAATACGAATCCGATGTGCTGGCAGAGCCGGCGCTGATCGAAAACCGGATCGAGAAAGGGGCTGTCTGGACGGTTGCCGTCGCGGAATATCCCGGTGATGAGGGGGCGTTTCCTTTTGCAGAGGCGCTTGTGCGGATTGTCAATGCGGGCGAACGACCCGATGTCGATCTGCTTTGTCCGGAACAGATACGCTACAGCATTTACGACACGGAGATCAATGGTGTAAAGGGAAAGATTTTCTATCTGCTCAATACGGAAACAGAGACATCGCTCGGCATACGCTTTCAAGTGCGCGGACGGCAGTCCATGGAATTCCGTATGGAACCGGTACAGTTCGCCGTCGCTTATTTCGTGGATGACGCACTGGTGATTCCCGCATCGCACAACATGCGTCTCCATCGCGTGAAGAAGGAAGATGGCGTTCTGAATCTGGAATTTTATGCCCTGCGGGATTCAAATATCGAAGCGCAGGATTTTTCAGAGAAGCCGCGTAAACTTCTTTTCAACGGAAAGGAAGCCTCATGCGGCAGGAATGTCGAACCGGATTTCGCGGAATATTATGCGGATGATTTTCTTGAGGAACCAGATATTACGCAGTTTTCCCATCACGCGCCGTTCGTACACATTTCCGCAAAACTTCAATCATAACTTCCGCGGTCGGCAGGTAGGGACGGAACCGGCATGGTTCTCGTTCCCTGCCGTTCTCTCTGCCTGTTTTCCCGTTCCTCAAATGCATATGATTTTGCTTATTCCTCCCAAAGTTTCTATATCAGATATGATGGGTGTGTTGAAAGGTCGGACAGCCATCCGTATGTTCAGAAAATATCCAAATCTCAAAACGAAACCTTATTGGGGAAATCATTTTTGGGCTGATGGGTATTGTGTTGATACGGTTGGTCTAAATGAAGAAATGATACGCACATATGTGCGTCATCAGGAAAAACAAGAAAGACAATTTGAACAACAACGTTTTAAGTTTTAACTGAAAACACACGGGGACAACTTGGCGACATTCTCTGGGGGGCGCCCTTTGCACCCTTTTAGGGTACTAAGAGCAAATCCACGTCCTATGGGCGTGGATTTTTACTGATAAATTGAGATATGTTTGACAATAACATGGCTCTCGGAGTATATTACAGCCAAGACAACCTTGGAGAAACGTATGCTGAATGTTTTATTTGACATCAGACGTGTCCTAACAATTAGCCAAAAAGGCG
>ENA-UOJE01002704-UOJE01002704.1-human-gut-metagenome-genome-assembly--contig:-C23-NODE-2704-length-13004-cov-7.086802_pt1 | contig 13004 bp, 10 predicted proteins | sample MGYA00242341_ERZ723888 | MGnify/ENA metagenome assembly ERZ723888 | reverse complement strand
CGTCGGATCCTTCTGCAGAAGCAGGAACACGAGCGCCACGACCAGCAGCAGCACCGCGATAGACAGCACGCCGAGCGAGGCTCGTGGTCTGCGACGCATGAGTGTGACCGTGAGCTCCCCAGCTGATGAGCGCAAAGGCAGAGATTGGTTTCGCGTGGGATTGTCCCGATGTCAAGGTCATGATGCAAAAGCGTTAAGCATCCTACGGATTATATTGAGAAAAGAAGTCATTAGTAATACAATTGGCTTTAGAAAGGATTCATTATGAGCACTACCACTGTTCGCATGGATGATGATCTCAAAGCCGAAGTGAACGCCATTCTTGATTCCATGGGATTGAATTTCAATACGTTCGTGAATATGGCCAGCGTGCAGTTGGTGTCGCAGCGTCGTATTCCGTTCGAGGTGAGGGCGCCTGAACCCGTGCTGCCTCACGCGGGACATGTTGCCGCCAATGGAGTTACGTACCGTGGGGTCGACGAACAGGGATATCCGGTGGTCGAAGTGCCGAACGCCATGGTGTTGAATCCGAGCCGGGGCTCCGATGGTGTTGCCGTACTGCCCAAGGCGTGGCGCGATGGCGAATAATCATGATATTCCGGAATTGATGCCGGTTCCGGAGCAACTGCATGTCTTCGACGTGTATCGCATGCGGGTGCGGTTCGAGGATGATCCGACGAAATCACGCAACCATACGTGGCCGCCATCGTCATACAAGCCGACGACGACGGTGGAGTGGCTGTGAAACTGACCAGCAATCCAACTTGGCATGGGGCGGGCGATGTGCAACTGCCCGAGTATGAGCATGCCGGGCTTACCCATCTGACGACCGCTCGCTGCGCGCAGCTGGTGCGGTTCCTCCGGTCGGATCTACAGGGGTTCACCGGTAGATTGAGTCGGAATGATGCCATGCGTGTGGCCAATGTGGTCGGCGAGGTAAAGCCTGAAGAACAGGTGTGGCTGTAATTCTGTTCTGCCGTCTAACTGGTTCGGGGTATTCACTGTGAACCAGTGCACAATTGCGATGGTCGATGTCTTTCTACAGTCCGCTTATATGTGAAGGTTTTGTGGTCGACGTTGCGTCATATGTTGCTTGTGACGTTGCGTAATGCGGCATATTGCTTGGTGAAAGGAGGTTGGGCCATGTCGATGGACGATGAAACGGACAGCCGATACACCACAGAGGACATCGCCAAACTCACTGGTGTGAGTGTGCGAACCGTGCAGTACTACGACGCCAAAGGTCTGTTGATTCCCAATGAGATCAGCGACGGCGGCCGAAGGCTGTATGGGACTGCAGAGGTCGAGCGGATGCGGGTCATCCTTTTTCTCAAAGGACTCGGCTTCAAGCTAGAGCAGATTCGCTCGATTCTGTCGGACGAGCGGCCGGAACGGGTGCTGGTTGATTTGCTGGATCAGCAGACGGCATCCTTGCAGTCGGGTATCGCCGAGCAGAAGCAACGTCTTGATGACTGCTTGCAGCTGCGCAAAGCACTGACGGTCTCGGCGTCTGACTTCGTATCGTCAACATTAACCGACATGGCAACCGTTATGAACACCACAACCACTCATTCCCTGCGCACCACATATTTGGTCATGCTGGCAATCACATTGCCCGCGACTTTGTTGCAAATTGCATGCCTCGTCATTGGTGTGATGACAGACGTATGGTGGCCGCTGCCGGTCGCCGTTCTGCTGGCGATTGCGCTCACTGTTGCGGCGATGAAGTACTATCGCTCCCGCGTGCAGTACCTATGTCCGGCTTGCCATGAGACCTTCCAGCCGGGTATGCGAGAGTTCGTATTCGCCGCACACACGCCCAAGACACGCAAGCTTACCTGCCCGCATTGCGGTCACAGGGGGTATTGCATGGAACTCAGCATCTGAAAGTTTCTGATTATAGCGTTCGATTTACCAATGGTAGTTGTCGCAGAATTTGCGACAACTACCACCCTGTCAAAATATGTGCGTTGTGCAGGGCTAAATTGTTTCAGGTCGCGGCTCGGGCGGTAGGGTCTGCCGTTTTATCGCTGCTTCGGCGTTCCTGTTGCTGATTGATGGGTGACATTACGCTTGCGTTGGGTCCTTCTGCAGGAGCAGGAAGATGAGCGCCAACACCAGCAGGATGGCGATGGAAAGCACGCCGAGGGAGGCGTTGCCGGTGATCGACGTGGTGGTGGCCACGAGGAACGTGCCCAGAATGCTCGCGGTCTTGCCGAAGATGTCGTAGAAGCCGTAGTACTCGTTGGCGTGGTCCTTGGGGATGATCTTGCCGTAATACGAGCGGCTCAGCGCTTGGATGCCGCCCTGGAACATGCCGACGAGGATCGCCAGGATCCAGAACTGCGCGGCCGACACGAGGAAGAACGCGGCGAAGAACACGATGCACATGTAGGCCACGACCGCCGCCACGATCATCGCCTTGCAGCCGAACCGCCCGGCCATCCGCCCGTACAGGATCGCGCATGGGAACGCCACGAACTGCGTGACCAGCAGCGCCACCACCAGCTGAGTCGAGTCGATGCCCAGCTCGGCGCCGTACGAGGTGCTCATCGAGATCACCGTGTTCACCGCATCGATGTAGAAGAAGAACGCGAGCATGAACATCCACAGCGGCTTGTTCCTCACTATCTTGCGGAAGGTGCCGCCAAGCTCGCGGAAGGTGCCGCGCACGGCCGTTCCCAGCTGGTCGCGTGTGGCGCGGTAATGCTCCTGACGGTAGCTGGAGATCAGCGGGATCGTGAACGCGACCCACCAGACGGCGGTGATGATGAACGATGCGCGGGTGCAGCCGGTCGTCGTCCAGCCGAATGGCAGCGCCGGGCCGCCGAAAATCAACGCGATGCACACGATGAACGGCACGGTCGAGCCGATGTAGCCCCAGCCGTAGCCGTGCGAGGAGACCTTGTCCATGCGTTCGTTCGGCGTGGTGTCGATCAGCATCGAATCGTAGAACGTGAGCGAGCCGTTGAGTCCGATCGTCGCGAGGATATACACGACCAGGAACGGCAGCCACGTCAGTGGAAGCGCCATCGCGCAGCACGTGACGACGCCGGTGCCGAAGAAGCCGAGGAAGAACTTGATTTTCATGCCCTGCACGTCGGCAATCGAGCCGAGCAGCGGCATGAGCAGCGCGATGACCAGCGATGCGATGGTCTGCGCGTAGCCCCAGGCCGACACGATGTTGCCGTCCGCGGGCATCAGCGATTTCGCGTAGATCGGAATCACCGCGGTGGACAGCAGCACGAACGCGGAGTTGCCCACGTCGTAGATGATCCATTTCTTCTCGCGCGGGGTGAGTTTCGCGGTGGTGGTGAGGGCCGGCTCTGTGCCGGCCGCTGCACTGTCTGCCGGGCCATCGGCGGGTTTGGCTGCGATGCTGTCGTTCATGGGGGCTCCTGACGTCGTGTTCATATATATCGTAAAGTGCCGTTTCCGGCATACCAAGTTTCCATATGAATTGCGGGTGAATTGTTGCGGGCCGGCGGGGGTCGGACGGGTTGGACGGGGCGGGCGCGCAATGGGCCGCGTCGATCGTGGCGATCGTCATCGGGGTCGGCGTTCGTTATCTGGTACACCTATTATGCGCGGCGCAAGCCCGATCCCATCGAAGAGGCGCGGCGGGCGGATATGTTCGCTCGCGGTTGGACGCCGCTGGACGAGGACGTGCACTTCCCTCCGGCGTGGTTCGCCAAGATTTCCAAGCTGAGGACGATCGGTAGCGAAATGCCGCATACGACATGGGGCAAGGACGGCTGGATCACGTTCAACTACGACGTGATGCAGTTCATATCGGACGCGAACCCCAGCTATGCCACCGATATCGTGTTCCTGGTATGCCCGTGCACGGTGCCACGAGGCCCACTCATGTGGGCGACCATCTATCAGGGTCGCAAGATGTTTCAGCGCACCAGCGAGCAGGGCGGCATGCCCGCCGACGTGGTCGAACTGCTGAAGATGAGCCCGTACAGACCGAATCTGATCGTGATGGATGGACGAATCTACATATGGTTGCGGGTGAATTACATGCCGTTGCCGCAGCGTTTTTCTGAATTATCCGCTGGAAAGCGATCTGATTCCGTTGACGAAGGAACTGCATCGCAGGCTCGCCCGCGATATGGGGATTGTCGGCCAGACGCCGTGGGGTGGCCGCGCCTGAGCGGTCATCGGTCCGTTGATTCGTCCAATAGCGTCCTTAAGTGCGCGCCGAAACCACACGTGCGCGCACATAGGGACGCAAACCACCCGAGTTGCGGCCCTATGGGCGCACGGTCGTCGTTTCGGCGCGCACTTAAGGACGCAAACGGAACGACAGCGTTGCGCAACAATCCATATCGGCCGGGCGACGCTGCGGGGAATGGCTACTTCGCGGCCTCGGCCGGAGTCTCGTCTTCCTCGAGCTTGGCGATGACCTCGTCATAGCCGGGGCAGTCCGGAACGCCGTTGATGGAACGCTGAATGCCCAGCGAAGCGGCCGCGTTGGCGATCTTCACCGCATCGACAAGCGACCAGCCGCGGGCGATCAGTGCGCACATGGCACCGGTGTGGCACGAGCCCGCCGAACGGGTGTGCGTCGCCTTCGTCGGATACCCCTCCACATGGATGACTTCGCCGCCCGGCGTGCGCACCCACGCGCCGCGCGACCCCGCACGAACCACCAGCGGCGCGCGCAGCGTGGCGCCGAGGCTGTTGCACAGCGCCTTCATCGAGTCGTCGAACCCGCCGCCGACGGTCATCGACAGGGAATCGTCCACGAACACGCCAAGCCGGTCGGCGAGCGTGCGGGCCTCCTGACGGTTGCAGGACCAGATGGGCCGCACCAGCACCAGATCCTCCAGCAGGTGGTCGCTGACCATGTGCAGCGTGTTGGTCGGATTGAGCACGATGCTGTAGTCGCGCGTCGTCGGGTCCGAAGAGGTGCGATGCAGGAAGGCGTCGATGCCTGACGCGCTGTGATCCATCAGCGTGTTGGCGCTGATGTGCACCACATCGCCCTCGCCGGGCTCCACGCAGTCGAACGTGTTCTCGTTGCCTTGTGATTCGGCGCCATACGTGGCGACGAACGTCTTGCGCTCGCTGTCGTTGAGCACCAGACGGAAACCGGAATCGGCGTCGATGCGGTCCTGGCCGATGTGCTCGATGCCGTTGTCGTTGAGAGCCTTGCGGATCAGTGACGCCCACGGCCCGTTGCCGATGACGCCTGCGTGCTTGGTCGCCGCCCCAATCCGGCTGGCCGCCTGCATGACGCGGAAGCTGCCGCCCACCGACGGCATGGTATGGTTCGCGACGGCGAATCCGCCCGGTTGGGGAATCGCGTCGATGTCCATCATGATGTCGACCCACACCTGTCCCAACGAGATCACTGTGGGGGAGGGCACGTCGTTTTTGCGTGAAAGCAGGCCTTTAAGTGAATTGAGCATCATTCCTCCTTGACGATTGCCGCGTTGCATGTATCGTATGCCATACAGTAACCGTTTTACCGTGATTTTATGAAGAGTTGCTGGATGCGGCAATAGTCAAGACGGGTGATATTGTGTGGATGTGTAGGTGAAAGCCGCAATGATACACGCTTGATTTGCATTTGTTTGTGTTTGGCGCTATTATTGTGAAGTTGTGTGTTCAAGCATCCGTGCTGGAACACGGAAGACTTGAACATCAAGGTTATTAAGGGAGTCCATCATGGCAGCTCGTTGTGCAGTGTGCGGCAAGGGTCCGCAGGTCGGATACACCGTTTCTCACTCGCATATCCGCAACAAGCGCACCTTCCGCCCGAACCTGCAGCCGGTTCGTACCACCGTTGACGGCCAGAACGTTCGCGTCCGCGTGTGCGTCAAGTGCCTCAAGGCCGGCAAGGTTCAGCGTGTGGTTGCGTGACATCGCGCGATAACGTTTCACTGAGGCCCCGGAAGTCGCAAGACTCCGGGGCCTCTTTATATCCGCTGGCGGAGGGGACAATGCGATGCCGTCCCGCCGGCACACCACAATAGGGACGTATGAGCATCACGTTGAACACCACCATGTCGTCGATCATGACGAACAAGCGGCGTGTCGGCGCGCTCAAAAGCCTTGGCGTCGTGACGGTGGGCGATGCGTTGACCTACTATCCGTTCCGCGTCGCCGATCCGGTGCCCCTGCGGGCACTGCGCGAGGCCCGTATCGGCGAGAGAATGGCGTTCTCCGCGTCGGTGCGCGGCATGCGGGTCGTGCCGATGAACGTTCGGCGGGGCTACCGGCTCGAGGCCGTGGTGGATGACGGGGATTTCGCGGTTTCCCGGCATATCGCGGGGGCCGCCGCCCGTTTGGTGTTCTTCTCGTACAAGAAGCAGTATGTCGATTGGCTGAGCATGCGGCTGCGTTCCGGCGCGATTGTGGTGATCGCCGGCGAGCCGAGCGAGTTCAACGGCCAACTGCAGTTCACCCATCCCGAAATAATGACGGTCGCTCCCGGCTCCGGTCCGGCTGATGGCGAATACTCCGGTGTCGTGCAGATGAGCGCTCTGAAATACGACGCCGACACCGTCGAAGCGGGCCTGCGTCGCATCAGCAGACCCCGACCGGTGTATCACGCGTCGTCTCGTATCTCCAGCGAACACATTCATGAGTCGATAGTGCAATGCATCGAGTTGCTGGCCGGAACCGGGCAGGATCTCCCGGGCGATGCGGCAACGGAAGCCCCGCAAACAATGAAACCGATGGAAGACGGCGGCATCAGCGGCGCCGGAACCGCTCCAGCGGATGCCGAGTCTCGGTCAGGAAACGCCGTGGCCGTCGGCCTGGCCCGCGCGATCCCGGACGTCCTGCCCGAATCGGTGCGCGAATCGAATCATCTGCTGCATCGCGCGGAAGCGTTCCTGGCCATCCACGACCCGCTCAACACCGCGGATTTCAAACGGGCCATCGGCACGATGCGCTACGAGGAGGCGTTCGTCTCGCAGACGGCGCTGCTCCAGTCGCGTAGCAATGTCCGCAAGGATGCGGCCCTGCCTTGTGCGGGCGTGGCGCTGCGTGACCGGTTCATCGAATCACTGCCGTTCCCGCTGACCGGCGGCCAGCGGGAGATCATCGATGATATCGGCGTGGACATGGCCCGCGAATATCCGATGCAGCGCCTGCTGCAGGGCGAGGTTGGTTCCGGCAAGACCGTGGTCGCGGTCGCGGCCATGCTGCAGGCGGCGGGTTCCGGCCATCAGGCGGTGCTTGTCGCGCCCACTCAGGTGCTCGCCGAGCAGCATCATGCGACCATCAGCGCCATGCTCTGCGCGATTGACGGCGTCGAGACGGGCGATGACCCGTCCCGCGATGCCCTGTCTCCCAATGACCCGGCCGACCTGATCAAGGCCGCCGAATCCGCTGCCGATGACGGAGATGCCAAGGGGCGCGCGGCCGTGAAACATCCCGTGAAACACAGTGGGGCACGCAGTGGGAAACAAGACGGCGCGGCGCACGCGCAGTCGGACGCGAACACGCGGCACGTGCCGGTCATCCTGCTGACCGGCGGCATGAAACTGGCCGCCCGCCGCCGTGCTCTCGCGCTCGCGGCCAGCGGCGACCCGTGCATCATCGTCGCCACGCACGCCGCGTTCTCCAAGACGTTCCAGGCCCCGAACCTCGCGCTCGTCGTCATCGACGAGCAACACCGGTTCGGCGTGGAGCAGCGCGAATCCCTGCGCACCAAAAACGATGTCGTGCCGCACCTGCTGGTCATGACCGCGACGCCGATCCCGCGTACGGCGGCGATGACCTGGTTCGGCGATCTGGACATCTCGTGGCTCACCGAGCTGCCGGGCGGGCGCAAGCCCATCCGCACGTTCATCGTGCCTGAAGACGACGGCCGCATGATGGGCTCCATGTTCGCCCACATCCGCGGCCGCATCGACGCGGGGGAGCGGGCGTATGTCGTCTGCCCGCGTATCGATGCCGACGATGAATCGGACGGCGATGACGATACAAGTGGGGCATCGCAGATCGGCGTGTACGACGATTCCGACACCTACAGGCGCGAATCCGCCAACACAACCACCAGCGCGCCATCGCAGGAGGATGGTGACGGTGCTCCGTCACGGCCGCCGCTGCATTCCGTGGCCGAGATCGAGCGCAGGCTGTCATCGCTGCCGCAGTTCCGTGGCATCCGTTTCGCGACGCTGACCGGCCGCGACGATGACGCGACCAAGCAGCAGGTCATGGCCGATTTCGCGGATGGGGCCACGCCGGTTCTGGTGGCGACAACGGTCATCGAAGTGGGCGTGGACGTGCCGCAGGCCAGCTGCATCGTGATCTTCGACGCTGACCGGTACGGGCTTTCGCAGCTGCACCAGCTGCGCGGGCGCGTGGGGCGCGGCGGCACGGATTCATGGGCGTTCCTGATTTCGCGGGCTGAGGACGGCGGTCCCGCGCAGCAGCGACTGCAGGTCATCCAGGGCACGCTCGACGGCGCCCAGATCGCGCAGGCCGATCTGGAGTTCCGCGGCGCCGGAGACGTGCTCGGCGATGCGCAGTCGGGCGGCAAGTCCGGTCTGAAACTGCTGCGCGTGGTCAAGGACGCCAAGATCATCGCCGACGCGCGCGAACGTGCGGGGCGGTTGCTCGCCGATGACCCCGATCTGTCGGGCGAGGTCGAGCTTGCCGGCGCGGTGCTTGATTTCACCCGCGGCAACGAGACGTTCCTGACCAGCAGCTGACGCGCGACGGGCGATATGCGCCGCGGATAGGGTCGTTGGACACGAGCCCCGGCCCCGCCATCCGCGATCGAACAATGTGGCGCTTGAACACAGTATAGATTTTTCATATGGGAACGGCGTTCTCATCGCCGGCATGATGTGGTTCAGTTGTCATGAAGGTTTCGGCCGGGGAGGGGCATCATGGCATCATCACGTTCACTGCACACGGTTCATCTGGCCGCTTTCGGCGCGGGCAATGTCGTCGGTCTGGGGGTCATGTCGATGGCCGGCATCGGCGTCGGCATCACGGGCACCGGATTGTGGCTCGCCGCGCTGGTCGGTGGCCTGGGAGGCGCGTTCGCGCTGGTGCCGCAGCTGCTAGCCAGCTCGTCCGGCGATTACCCGGGCGGCCAGTACCAGCAGGTCGGCACGCTGCTGCCGCCCGTCTTCGGCGGCATCGTCGCCTATATCCTGTGTTTTCTCGTGTTCGACATCTCCGCGTACGCGCTGTCCGCGGCGCAGCTGCTCGGCCTGCCCATGCTGCCGACACGCCTGACCGCGGCGTTGGTCGTCGCGCTGTTCCTCGGCGTGCACATGCTGGGTGCCCGCATCGCCGCCATCGCCCAACTGGTGATGGCCGTGCTGCTCGCGGCGGCGTTGGGCACGTACGTTGCGGTGACAATGCCGCACGTGCGGCTCGCGAATCTCGCGCATTACACGTTTCTCGGCTCGCCTCTGGCGTTCCTGTTCGCATGCGTGTACATGACGTTCATGATGAACGGGGTGGCCGGCGTGGCGAACTATGCCGCGGTCGCGGACCGTCCGCGGGTGACGGTGCCCCGCGCGATGCGCGTCTCGCTGTTGCTGGTCGTCGTGACGTATGCGCTGATCTGCGTGGCCGATGCCGGCGCCTTGCCGATAGCCCAGGTCGCGAACCGGGATCTCGCCGTCAGCCTGTCTGCATTCGTCCCGGCTCCGGTGACGGTCGCGTTCGTGGTGGGCGGCTCCGCGTTCGCCCTGCTCACCACGCTCACTGCCGCAGTCGGCTGCATGGCGTATCCGGTCGCCTCGGCCTGCGCGGACGGATGGTTGCCGCGCGAACTGGGAGAGCGTTCCGCTCGGACCGGCGCTCCCGTGCGCCTGCTTTCGGTGGGCATGATCGCCGCGGAGTGCCCGCTGATCGCCGGGAATTCCGCGAAAACCGTGTCGTCGAGCGTCACGATTCTGATGATCGTGGTGCAGGCGATGGTCGCCGTCGCCGCATTGCGCCTGATACTGCGCGACGGCTCATCGCTCTGCGCATTCCGCTCGCTGCCGTTGCTCGGCCGCGTGCCGCAATCCGGGCTCGCGGCGTTGTGCATCGTCGCGCTGCTCGTCGACCTGCTGCTGATCGCATGGCTGCTGTACACGATGAACCGTCTGCTGATCATCGGCAATGTCGTGATATTCGCCATAACGGTTGTCGCCGCTGTCATCGTGAACAAATATAGGGTTGATACGAGGCCATAACAACTATGTATAACCGCGGGTTTGCCAACGCGGCGACGCGGAGCCTACGATGATGTCAACGTTCACGGGAACCCGCGAACAGGCCCGGCCCCGGATGATGGGGCGGCCCCCCGGTCAGGTGTCTTATCCGAGCAAGGAGTACATTATGTGTGTCAATGAAGGCGTGAAGGCATCGGCTGTCGGCTCACTGTCGGGCGGACTGCCGATCATGCGCGAGCGGTGAGAGACCGCTCGATAGTCCGTTTCGGATGTTTGCCGGCGCGATCGCGATGATTGTGATTCGCCGTCCGGCATGATTCCTCACACTCCCGGCAGATTACGCCGACGGTTGCCGGATCATTCGCGGCGATGCGGATTCTGCCGCATCGCAGGTTTTCGTATATCGCGATTCGCCGCCACCAAACTGTACCGCCGCGCCGTATCCAAAAACGGCGCGGAAGACAAGAAGAAGGGAATATCCATGTCCACATCATCAGCTCGTCATGAAGCGCCACGCAACGGGCGGCCCGTGAAACGCCGGCTTATCCGCGTGCTCGCCGGCTCGGCCGTGATAGGCGCTATGGCGGTCGGCGGCCTGCAATTCGCGCTCGGCACGGCCTACGCGGCCGGCGACGTGTGCGACCTGTGCTCGACCAACTACAATCCGGTCGCCTGCTGTTCCAGTGGCGGTTCGGCTTACGATTCCAACCCCGGAGGCGGCATCGACGTCTCAGCGCAGAAGGCCGCGTTCGACAGCTACTGCGCGAACTACAAGAAGGAGCACGCCCAGAAGGAGGAGCCGGCGACGCCCGCCCCCGCCACGAAGCCGAGCAACCCGAAGCAATCGGCCCCGGCCCCGGCGAAGCAGTCCTCGGGCTCGCCGGCCACCCAGACGACGAAGCCCTCCACGGGCAACACCACCGCGCAACAGTCGCAGCCCGCGCAGTCGACCGGCACACAGTCCGGCCAGAGCACGACGGGCAGCACAGCCGGGATCACAGGCGACACGGCCGCGAACGCCGATACCACCGCCACTCAGACCTCGAAGGACGCGGCCTCCCGGAAGAACAGCGATGACAACACCGCCGACACCGCTGGCGGCGAGACCACCACGACCGAATCCGGCATCACCGACAGCGGCACTGATACGGCGGAAACCACCACGCAGGCCTCTCCGGTCACCGATCGGGCCGAAACCACCAGCCCGGTGGTGCGCATCGTCGCCGGCGTGGTCATCGCGCTCGCCGTCATCGGCACGCTGGGCGCTGCGCTGATTGTGCGCAACAAGCGCCGCGCTCCCGCGCTCGCCGGAGCGAACGGCGGCCGGTCCGACGACGGATTCGACATCGCAGACGGCGCGACGCCGGCCCCCGCGACGACGGCGAACGCCATTGCCGCAACCGAAGCCCGTGCCGACGCGAGTGCGCCGACCGAAGTGCTGCAGCCCATCGCATCGCCGGCGAACGGACCATCCGCCGGGCCATCGGCGAGTCTCAACGTGGCCGACAGCGGCGGCGCTCCTACCGCACGGTATGACTTCAACCTCGTCGACGGACCATCGTCCCGCTGAGCCATCGGTGCAGCAGTACCAACGCAATTCGATACGGAAGAAATACAGAAGGGAACCACAACAATGTCCAACACCAACCACAGCCTCACGAGAGGCTCCATCGCCGCTAAAGCCGCGGCGCTGCTCACCGCGGCGGCGCTCGGTCTCACCGGATTCGCGCTGACGGGCGGGAACGCCGCGTCCGCCGCCGAAACCACGCCCACGGCGGCAACAGCCGCACAATCCCAGGAAGACACGCCATTCGACTACTACGCGGGCATCCCCAACCTGCCTTCGGATCACGTGTTCGAAAACATCACGCTGGAACGTCTCGAAGACATCCTGCGCTACGGCAAAGGCAACTTCGTGATACTCATCGGCGGCACGTGGGACTCCGCGACGACGGCCGCACTGCCCGCCATCAACACCGCCGTCAAGGCGCAGGGCATCGAGAAGATCTACAATTTCGACCCGCACCTCGACAACGCCGGAGCCGACACGCTCGTCAACATCAACGACAAGAACAACGCGGTCGACGCATTCGCCAAGCGGTTCCAGCAGACCATCGACGAATTCGGCCTGACCGACCTGCAAAGCAAGAACACAGCAAACGTCGTCGATCTGCCGACCCTGTTCACCTACAACAAGGACAACACCGGCGACAAGGTGCTCGCATCCACCGCGAACGTTGCCGACAGCGCCGAGCTGACCCGCGTGCTGGGCACCGCGAAGAACGCCGCGACCCGCGCCAACGGCCAGTTCTACACCAACTACTACCTGAACAACGTCTCGGCCGGCGCGGCCAGCGTGTTCAAGCAGGGCGAGGACAAGGACTTCTCGCTCATATCGGTGACGTACGGCGAACTGGAGAAGCTGCTGCAGTCGCCAGGCAACCATTACATCTTCTTCGGCGCGACCTGGTGCGGCAACACATACGCCACGATCCGCTACGTGAACCAGGAAGCCCGCAAATACGGCATCAAGCACGTATACACGTTCGACACGATCCTCGACAACACGTCCGGCAAAGGCTCGCCGTTCCACATCCGCGACAACTACAACAACGGCAGCCACCCGCTGTCGGACCTGTACACGCATCTCGTGAACACGTACCTGCCGAACCTCGTGACCGAGGACGGCAGCCACGGCGTCGTCGATTCCAAGGGCGTCGGCGCGACCCGCCTGCAGGTGCCGCTGCTGCTGCACTACAACAAGAACAACGCCGCACAGCTGCCCGGAACCGACCAGCCGGCCGGCCCCGTGACCGATGAGGTCGTGGACTACCATGGCAAGACCGCGAACGTCGACGC
>ENA-UOJE01002696-UOJE01002696.1-human-gut-metagenome-genome-assembly--contig:-C23-NODE-2696-length-13020-cov-11.114771_pt1 | contig 13020 bp, 7 predicted proteins | sample MGYA00242341_ERZ723888 | MGnify/ENA metagenome assembly ERZ723888 | reverse complement strand
TTAGATTTTAAAGATTATGAAATCCGCGTTTATAAAAATTTAAAACAACTTACAGGAATATCAGTTTATAAAAACAATAAATTAGTCTATAAATATAAGAAAATTGCTAATAGTGGTGAACTTCCATCAATTGAAAAAACACCGCTTATTTTCCCATTGATCGATAAACCTCAGATCATTGTTCCTGAATGTGGATATTCTTATTTAAATAAAAAGAACAATGGTTTTAAAGTCAATAAAAATGCCAATGACCTTTATCTGTTTTTTGTCGAAGGTGATTATAAATTGCTGAGAAAAGAATATGTAAAACTTACTGGTCGCCCTGATATGGTCCGTTTAAAAACCTTAGGAAGCTGGAACTCTAAATATTATCCGTATAGACAAGATGAAGCTGAACAAGTAATTAGAGATTATGAAAATCACAATATACCTTTGGACAATATTGTCATCGATACTGATTGGCGCAAAGCGAGCGATAGGGGAATAGGATATGATATCGATGAGAATCTTTTCCCAGATATGAAAGGCTTTTTCAATTTTGCTCATGATAACAAAGTTGAAGTAATGTTAAACGATCATCCTGAACCTCAAGATGGTGCTAAAAATTGCTGCAGTCCTAATGAAGTTAAATTCCGTGAAGAGAAATTAACTGGTCTTTTAGAAATGGGCTTAGATTACTGGTGGTATGATCGAAACTGGCATACTAAATTGATTTCTTTAGATGGAGTTATTAATCCTGAAACCTGGGGACAATATCTTTTCCATGATATCACCCGTCATTATTATGAAAAAAATAAAAAGGGAAAATATCCACTTCGGGCATTAGCGATGAGCAATATCGACAATGTATCCAATGGTTATTATTATCATATTACCAATTCTGCCTCACATCGCTATCCATTCCAATGGACAGGAGATATCACTTCATCTAGTTCTTCCCTGATGGAAAATATCTATGATATCTGCCGTGCTAACTTAAATGAAATAATTTATGCTAACCCAGATTGTGGAGGTCATATCGGCAACCCAGATAAGGAATTATTTTTAAAATGGATGCAAGTAGGATCGCTTTTACCAGTATTAAGACCACATTGTTCAAATATGGTCATAAGATATAGAGAACCATGGAATTACGATGAAGAAACAGAAGATATCTGCCGCAACTATTTTTCTTTGCGTTATCGCCTTTTGGAAAAAATCTATAAAGATGCTCATAAATCTTATGAAGATGGTTCACCACTTGTTAAATCCTTATCATGGGATTATCCAAAAGATAAAAATTGCACTAAATATTTCGGCGAATATTTCTTCGCAGATATTCTTGTTGGTTATTTAGATTATGCCTCAGCAAATTTCTGCCAAAAATCCTTGCTCAGCGGAAAAGATTATGTTGGAAAAATTAAATGCCGCTATTATTTAGGAACAAATTTAGAAGGCGAACCAATATTAGAAAAAGAATATAAAAAAATCGATTTTGAACTAGTCAATGTTCCACCAGAAAAAGAAGTTCCAACCTATAACTTCTCAGCGATTTTTGAAGGTAAAATCAACCTCACTAAAAAGGTCATTCTCTTGGTGGAAAACGATGATGGCGTTCGAGTTTATGTCGACAATAAATTAGTTTTTGACGATTGGAATAACCATGGGGCAATAATTATGCCTATCGGTGAATTTGAAAAAGGAATTCATGATCTGAAGATCGAATATTATCAAGCTGGAGGAGAAGCTTTTCTCAAATTATTCAAATCAACTTATGATTATTCAAAACAAAATAAGATGTATCTTCCAGAAGGTGAATGGCTTAATCCATTTAATGGAAAAATCATTCAAGGATATAAAGCTATCCATGTTGTTGCTGGAATCGATGAATTGCCGATGTATTTAAAATTAGGTACTATATATTCACTTTTAAAAGAAGCGAATCATGTGGAAGATTTAGACTTTTCTAAGATGACTTTAGATTATTACCCTTCGATGACAAATTTCATCGAAGATGAAATCTATGAAGATGATGGTAAAACTACCGGTTATCAATTCGGTGAATATAGAAAAAATAGATATAAGACCAGCTTCGATGAAAAAGAACAAGCCTTTGTTCTTGATCTATTTAAGGCGGAAGGAAAATATCAACCATATTCAGAAAGAGAATATATATTGAAATTCCATCTTTTAAAAAGATATGAAGTAGAAAAAATAGTTTTAGATGGCCGAGAAATCACATATAGAAATTATTCAAAAGACAATAAATTATTTGTCTTATCCTATGGTGATAAAGCTAGAGAAAGCAAGGTATCTTCCGCTCATTTCAAAGTTGATTTAAATGCTGATCACCAAGTGAAAATTTACATTAAGAAACATTAAAAATTTGTAATTCATAATAAAAATAATGTGAAGATTACAAAGACTATATATAGTAAAATTATAGTGTAATCTAAATAGTTAGATAGAAAGAGAAGGACATATGAATACTGATCAAAGAATAGAAGCGTTAAAAGAAAGATTTGTTCGAAAATTTAAAGAAGAAGCTACTGATGTTTTTTCTTCCCCAGGTCGAATTGAACTTTTAGGAAACCATACCGACCACAATAATGGCAAAGTTTTGGTTTCTACAATCGATTTAAATATTTTAGCTGTCGCCAGCAAAAGAGATGATAATCGCGTAGTCTTTTATTCTAAAGGCTTCCCTAAGATGACAGTCACCTTATCGAGATTGAAATTACACGAAAATGAATATGGTACATCTGTTGCCTTAATTCGCGGTGTCTTATTTAAGATGAAACAATTAGGCTATAAGATCGGTGGCTTTAATGTAGTTTCCGATTCTACTATTTTCAAAGGAGCCGGTGTTTCTTCTTCAGCAGCTTTTGAAATTTTAATTGGCAAAATTATTTCCTATTACTATAATGAAGATTCTATCGCTGCCTTCAAATTAGCTCAAATTGGACAATTTGCTGAATCGGTATATTTCAATAAGCCATGTGGTTTACTCGATCAATCGGGAATTGCTTTAGGTGGTATCAATTATATCGACTTCAAATATCTTGTTGAACCAGTTATCAAAAATATTAAAGTAAAAATTCCTGGATATCAATTCTTGCTCATCAATACAGGAGATGATCATTCTAAACTTACACCATGCTATGCTGCAATCAAAGATGAAATGGCCATGGTCAGTCATTATTTTGGTCAAAAAGTTTTACGCGAAGTCGATGAAGAAGAATTCTATAAGCACATCGATGAAGTTGAAAAGAAAACTTCACATCGTGCTGTCCTCAGAGCTACTCATTACTTTGAAGAAAATAAACGCGTTGCCAGAGCTTATGAAGCTTTAACAGTCAATGACTTTAAGACATTCTTTAAGATGATGGATGAAAGCGGCTTATCATCATATAACAATTTACAAAATTGCTATGTTGAAAGCGAAGAAGAAAAGCTTCCGCAAGCACTTAAATTTGTTAAGACCTTAAAAGGTGAAATTTATTCCCGCGTCCACGGCGGTGGTTTTGCTGGAACTATGCTTGTTGTTATCGCTGATAAAGACTTTGAAGAAAATTATAATATCTTAGTTGAAAAATATGGTAAGAATAACGTCATGCGCGTTGCACTTACTGAAAATGGAACCTGCCATCTTTAATGAGGAAAAAATATGGATAAAGCCAAACTTATTGAAGAATTAATTTGCTATGCTACAAAAAATCTCTCATTGAAAGAACTTGATTCCTATTATGTTCGCAATATTTTAATGAGAAAATTTAAAGTCGATAAAACCTATGATGGAGAAATAGATAAAAAAGCTATTGAAGAACTTTCTTTACCAGATATTTTAATTGAAAAAATTAAAGAATTATCTAAAGAAGAACATTTAGTCGACGAAGGTGATGAAGATTTATTCGCCTGTGAAATCATGGGAGACCTTTCTTTGCTTCCCCAAAATTTTGTGGATGAATTCCATAAAATTGCGGAAGAAAAAGATAAACAAGCCGCACTTGATTGGGCCTATTATTATGAAATAAAAAATAATTATATCGCCAAAAGCGCTATCGATAAAAATATAGTATGGTCTTGCCAAGATGGAAAAAGACATGTAGAAATTTCTATCAATTTGTCTAAGCCTGAAAAGACCAATAAAGATATTGCTAAAGCAAAAGCTGCTCCAGCTACCGGTTATCCAAAATGTGCATTATGCATTGAAAATCTTGGATTCAAAGGTGGAAACGGAAAGCCTCCAAGAGAAAATATTCGTATTGTACCTCTTACTTTATGCGGCAATCCATGGTTTTTACAATATTCGCCATATGGCTACTATTATCAACATGCTATAGTTATCAATACTAAGCATTCACCGATGTTTATCAGCCGTCAAACCTTTGCTAATCTTTTATCATTCCTCGATGTTTTCCCAACATATTTTGTTGGCTCCAATGCTGATTTACCAATTGTCGGAGGATCTATTTTAGCCCATGAGCATTATCAAGGTGGAAGACATCGCCTTCCAGTTTATGATAGTGCTGACTTATTTGAAATTGAACATAAAAATTTCCAAGATTTAAAGATAACATATTTGGATTGGTATAATTCAGTTATTAAAATTTCCGGCAAAAATAAAGAAGAGATTGTTGAAGTTGCTGATAAAATATTTGAAGCTTGGAAAAATTATGATGATCAAGAAGTTAAAATCATCCATAAGACAACCGAGCAACATTCGACAGTTACTCCGATTGCCATTTATGAAAATGGACTTTATAATCTCTATTTAATCTTGAGAAATAATAGAACAGATGAAGAAAATCCGGAAGGTATTTTCCATGCTCATAAAGAATATCATAACATCAAGCAAGAGAGCATCGGTTTGATTGAAGCCATGGGCTTATTCATTCTTCCAGCCCGTCTTAAAAGACAATTCAATAATATCAAGAATATTTTATCCAATGATAAATATGATATTGAAAATATGTATGCAACTTCTGAAGATATGAAAGTTCATAAAGATATGATTGAAAAATTAATTTTGTCTTATGGAAGAAGAAATACACTAGAAGAAGCTGAAAAACATATCACTGAATATGTCAATAACACTTGTATCAATATTTTGAAAAATACCGCTGTTTTCAAAGAAGATGAACAAGGTCAAAAAGCTTTGAAGAAATTCTTAACCAGCATTAATTTATAAAATAGAAAGAGAAAATTATGATTACTAAAACATTTTTTGATAAATATAAGAGCGAAGATATCCATTTATTTACTTTAAAAGGAGATAATATTGAAGTTGGTATCATTGAATATGGTGCTACTATCAATTTCATAAAATTTGATGGAATCGATGTCGAATTAACTTATAAAGATTGCCAAGATTATATTGATAATGCATCATATTGCGGTGGTACTATTGGAAGAGTTGGCAACCGTATCGCTGAAGGTGTCTTTACTCTCAACGGAAAAGAATATCACGTTGCAGTAAATAATGGTAAAAACCATCTTCATGGTGGAATTGAAGGCTTTGACAAAAAAATCTTCAAGAGCGAAGTACAAGAAGATAAATTAGTTATGACATATTTAAGCAAAGATATGGAAGAAGGTTATCCTGGTAATTTGTCTTTAAAAGTAACTTATAGTGTTAAAGGAAATACATTATTTGTCGATTATGAAGCTACTTCTGATCAAGATACTTTATGGTCCCCAACAAATCATGCTTACTTTAATTTAGATGGACAGGAAAAAGGTTATTGTCACAATAATCTTTTGATGATCAATGCGGATTATTATAATCCAGTTGATGCTAACTTGATTCCTGATGAGAAAAAAAGTGTTGAAGGAACAATATTTGATTTCCGTAAACTCAAAAAGATTGCCACCGATATCGATAATGAAGAATTAAAACCATTTGCTGGGTATGATCATAACTTCATCTGCAACGATTCTTTAATCTGTGAAGCCAGAAGTACTTTGACAAATATCGGTATGAAGATTTATTCAAATTTACCTGGAGCCCAGTTTTATTCTGGTGGTCCAGCTAAAAGAGGCTTTGCCATCGAACCTCAACTTGTTCCAAATGCAATAAATAATAATAAATATACAAAACCAATCTTACATAAAGATGAAGTTAAGAAAGAGTATATTGAATATTCTTTTTTCAAGGTAAACTAAAATGATATTTGATGCCTTTTTTACAAAATCCGCTGGTTGTTGGGTCTATAATCCGGATGAAGAGAAATTTATCAAAGGTAAAAAATCCCATGGATATGGAATTATAAAATATCCAGAAGGATCTATTTACTATGGTGATATCTATTACGACGGAGATAATTTCAATAAATTAGGAAAAGGATTTCAAGACTTTTCCTATTCTGGAATTAGATATGATCTAAGAAAATTTTCCATTCAAAGATATTTATATTCTGGAGAATATGATTACCGCAAGACCGATTGGATTTATGGGAAAGGCATTTTATATTATCTCGATGATGAAAATAAACCATTAGCCCATGTTCCAGGAATTTATAGTGGACTTGAGAAAATCGATGAAGCTGAAGTGGATGAAGAAGTTATTGAGGAATTTAAAAATACTCCAACCACTTTGCCAGCTCTGTCATTTGCAAGTTATATAGGAGAGCATATTAATCCGAAGTATATGCTTATCGGTGATTCATATTTCGATTTGTTTGATAATATCGATTTTGCAGGTGATTATAAATTAGAAAATTTGCATAAAGATATTTTGAATTTAGGAGTTTGCGGATATACATATCCTGAATTTATACCACTTTTAGATTCGATGAAAAAAGTTCAATCGGTTCAGCAAATTTATGTAAATTTAGGATTTAATGATCTCCATAAAATCCGTACTAAAGATGAAGTATTTAAAGATGCAAAAGTTGTTTTAGAATTTTTGAAAACAACTTTTAAAGATGCAAAAATCGGTGTTTTAAGTGTTGTTTCTAGTCCGATTTTTAAAAACTTCTTAGAAGAAGAAAATTCTTATAATAAGCTTATAGAAGAATATTGCCAAAAGCAGAATTTTGAATTTATCGATATGAGAGAAAAAATGGAAGAAATCGATAAAGAAAAAGGTGCTTTCCACATGGATAATATTCATCCAAATAGCAATGGCTATAAATACTATGCTAAAAGATTATTTGGCTATGAGAATTAAATATGAAATATCAAGAAATATATTTAAAAGATATCAATAATGCTATTAAAACAGAAGCTAAGTTATGCTGTTATATCCCTGATAATTTTCAAGAATATTGCCAAAACAGAAAAAGAAGAGCAATGTTAATTATTCCCGGTGGTGCATATACTTTTGTCTCTGAAAGAGAAGCCGAACCAATCGCCTTAAGACTTATCGGAGAAGATATTGCATCATTTGTTTTAAAATATACTGTCGGTCCTTATAAAGATGAGAAAGTTCCACTTTTAGAAGCGTATACAGCAATTTTATATATAAGACAAAATGCTGAAATTTTCCATCTTGATGAAAATAAAATCGGTGCTATTGGGTTTTCAGCTGGTGGTCATTTTGCTTCTTGTTTGCCTTTATATTCTGAAGAATATCTGGAAATATTAGGATGCAATAAAGAAGACTTAAAAATTGATATAGCAGTTCTTTCTTATCCGGTTATTTCGATGAAAAAAGAACTTACACATCTAGAGACAAGATATAATAGAACACTCGAAGATGAAAAACTTGTTAGAAAATATTCTATAGAAAATCATATAAACGAAGATTATCCACCGACATTTATCTGGTGTACAGCTGAGGATAAATTAGTTCCACCTCTAAATTCTTTGATATTAGCGCAGAAGCTGCTTGAAAATAAAGTTGAAGTAGAATTGCATATGTATCCTCATGGTGTCCACGGATTAGCCTTAGCTAATGAAATTACAAATGTTGTGGAAAAAGATGTTCAAAATTGGATAATTGATGCGATAAGATTTATTAAAAACCATTAAAGTTGGGAAACCAACTTTTTTAAATGAATAAATTTCATAAAAATACATATAAAATAACAAGGAGATATTATGAAATTTATTCTTATTTTATTTGTCTTACTATTCAATTTAAGCATTAAAACTGATACACAAAAGTATAAATTACCACAAAATGAAGAATTGAAATTAAATGCTAAAAGCCATATTCTCATGGATTTTGATTCTGGAGAAATATTATATTCCCACAACGAAGAAGAAAAACTTTATCCAGCATCGATGACAAAAATGATGGGAATGCTTTTAGTTTTAGAAGCGATAGATGAAAATAGATTAAATTGGAATGATATTGTCGAAGGATCAGAAACAAGTTCTTCAATGGGAGGAACACAAATATTTTTAGCACCGAATGAAAAGATGAGCGTAGATGATCTATTTAAAGCCGTAGCGATAAATTCGGCTAATGATGCCATAGTTGCTCTAGGTGAAAAAGTAAGTGGAAATATCGATTCATTTATTGACTTGATGAATAAAAAAGCAAAAGAATTAAATATGGTCAATACCAATTTTAAAAACGCCACAGGATTTGATAATGAAGAACACTATACAACAGCTAAAGATATGGCAATTTTAGCTAGAAATTTATTAAAACACGGAGAAGATGTTCTTCGCTATACAAGGATGAAAGAAGCCTATATAAGAAAAGATACAGCAAATCCATTTTGGCTTGTTTCAACAAATAAACTTCTTGGAAATTATGAAGGATTAGATGGTTTAAAGACTGGTTTTACCAATAAAGCTGGTTATAACCTAACAGCGACTGCCTATAGAAAAGGTGTAAGATTAATTTCTGTTATTATGTGTGCTAAAACAATTAAAGAGAGAAGTCAAGATACTGTAACTTTGCTAAATTATGGATTTTCTAAAGTTAAAGCGATAGAAATATTTGATCAAGATACATCTTTAGCTACTTTTACATTCAAAAATGCTTTGACAAAAGATACAAAATTATATCCGAAAGAGAAAATAAATCCTGTATTTCCTATAAACGTAAAAGCAGAAGATTTAGATTATAAAATAGTTATAACTAAATCTTCTGCACCATTAAAAGCTAATGACGTTGTAGGCTATCTTGTAATATCTTATAACGATATTACAAGAAATTATGATGTTGTTATCAAAGAAGATGTTCTTACCAAAGGGTATTTTGATTATTTCTTTGAATATTTGAAAGATATGATGTGCTAAAGCTTTTCTATTGTTACAGTGATGGATTTGATGTAGATTCTATTTACTGATGATACAGTAATTGGAGCAGTTGATTTATTAGTATTTTCATATATTGCAATATTATTTGTTTCAGATAATTCAAAAGTATTCTTATTTATAACTAATTTAAATGTTTCTTTACCATATTTTTCACATTCTATGGATAATTCTTTTATATAATAAGTATCTTTAAAATTATTTGATAAATTAATTTCGAAACTACCACTATATTTACTACTACCAAGTTTAATTTGATTTATATCACCATAAATTTTTGTTAATTTAGATAATAAAATTAAATCATTATCAGAACTATTAATTAATTTTTCAGAAATTTTTTCATCAGTTATTGCTGAATCATTTTCTTTAGTTCCAGAAAATGTATATTTAGTAGAAATGGTAGTAATTTTTTTCTTTTCTATTACTTTTACTTCAAAAAGAGTATAGGCTTTAGAGTTAATAGTTGAAGTGATATAAATATAAATATCTTCGGTAGTATCATTAAGTTTATTGGCAGTTAATGTTCCATTATCTACACTTACTATATCTGAATTATCAGATTTCCAAGTTATAGATTGATCAGCATTATCAGGCTTAACAACGGCAAGTAATTCAATTGAAGTTCCAACTTCTATCTCTAGAGTGTCTTCAACAAGAGTATTATCTGAACTTTTATATATTTCTATACTTTTAGGATTTGGTTTAGGTGCTTCAATATTGAAAGTTATTTTTGTATCTGAAGTAAGAGTAAATGAATAAAATCCATCGCCTTCATCTATTATTTCTGTGTTGTTATTACTAATAATACTTATGAGTTTGTAACCAGCATCTAATTTGTCTTTATTTATTTCAAACATTATTTTTATTTCAGAACCATATTTAACTTTGCAGTTGTTAGATAATTCTTTGCCTTCACTATTTAAAAAATATAAAGTATAGTAGTCTTCTGGAATATCAATTTTCCAACTAAGATTAAATTCTTTATTAGTATCGATAGTGAATGTGGCTGAAATTGTTATAGTAGATTCTTCAAAGTCTTTTAAAACTAAATCATATTTTTCGTCAGCATTAATTTGAAGTTCTTTATTATTTGCCATTACTTTTTCTGTAATGTAATTTTTATTTGGAAAAACTGAAATAGTTAAAGTTTCATCACCAGAAACTGATGCTCCATTTTCAATTATATTTCCTGCAGAATCAATTATAGAAGTAATTGAACCATTTGTAGAATCACTTATTGAAATGGTTTTTACATCGTAATTGTAATAAATTTTTATTGCTTTAATATGGAATTGTTTTTGGGTTATTTTTAATTGTAATTCATCAAAAGAATTTGAATAAATAGCTACATTATTTTTTGAATTGGTAGATAATTTGCCATTTGTACATGTTATATTTTTAAAATTAGAATTGGTATTTGCCAAAAATTCTATTTCTAATCTTTGGATTTGCTTATTAGTTTTATTTGTTATAGTTATAGAATTATTTACATAAAATCTGAGAGCATTATCTGAATTGCTAATAAATCCCGGATTATTACCAGAATTTTTATCAAAAGTAATATCAAAATAATTTGAAGTAATACTTGTTAAATTTTTAGTATCACCATTAAATGTTACACCTTTTTTACTTGTTCCGCCTTTTACATTAATGAAATCGAAGGCAATTAAATCAACATCAGCAGGAGTAACTTCGATAACATTAATTGTTATTTCGTTACTTGTAATATTATTGTCACTTGTATATTTAATTGTTGCAGTTCCTAAAGATAGAGCATGAACATATTTAATTCCATTTTCTTCAATTATTTCAATTGAATTAGTTGTTGACTCAATTGTTGGAGTAATCGTTCCTTGATAATTAGCAGGGAGAATTTCTATATTTAAAGAAGTTTTATCGTTAACTAATAATGTATTGTTATCTACACTGATGTTGATAGATTCAATTTGTTTAACTGGTCTTTCACAAAGAGTAACTGTTATTGAACGAAGTTTAACGTGTCCACTTGATCCAGTAACAGTGAAAACAAATTTTTCATTGTTTCCTGTGATGGAATTGTTTAAAATTTTTTCACCGTTATAAGTTAAGTAATTTGAACTATTATCAACACCATAATCAAATTCAACTTTTGAAATGTTAAGTGTTGGGTGAGAAAGTGTTATTGTATTTTTTGCATATACGCGAGTTTCATTATATCTAGATTGATATGAAGGCTCAGAAGTACCTGTTCCTTTTGAAAGTAAAACGTTTACTTTTGATATTTCCAAATTCTTATTATTGTTATGGTTTTGAGTATAATCGAATGTTACTTTATCATTGGTACTAACTTCTTCTTTAACAGTAATTATCTTATTTGTAATAGAAGAATTAGTATTCTCATTGCCATTAATATCCGTAATAGTAGCGGTAATTTCTAAGGAACCATTATCTGGTTTCTTTAAAATTGTTAATTTATTTCCATTAATTGTTGCTATATCACTTGCAATGTTATTAGCAAATTTAAATTCAACCTTGTCGGTACTATTAACTGGATTGATATCGTAACTAAGATATATTGTTTCTCCAACAGCAGCGATATCTTTACTGGATTTAATTGCTACTGAAGTAGAAGGAAGAGAGAATTTTTCAATGTGAGTAATGTGTTGAAATTCGAAAAATTGTTTATAAATAGTAACAAAAGCAGAGAAACTAAAGCGGTCACCAATTTTTAGTGAACCGAGAAATTCTTGATTATCAGTATCTCCTTTTGTATATAAGTAATAATCCACGTCACTATTTGCAATACTGAATTGGAAACATTCATTAACTTTTGCGCTTTTGATCGAACGATTCTTTTTAGAAGGTAAATTGAATGATTTAACTACTGCATCGGTAACATTGACTTTAGCATTGATTAAATCTTCTTTTAATTCGACAATTGAATCTTTATTAAGATTATAGACAACAGGAGTTTCTAAGTTGTCTTTTTTTGTAACACTGCTATATTTTTCTACTTTAATTATATAAGTAGGATAAGCATAATCTACGTAATCTGAACCTTTATTAATATTTAAATCACCTTCGAATTCAATGATGGTTTGTTCAGGTATAAAACTTGCTATATCAGAAGAATTGATTCCTGTGAGACGAAAATTATTGGTACCACTAGAAACATAGGCGATATTGCCATTTGCCCCACCCATGAAATATCCACGGGATTTTATTTTGGTGCCGTTTTCATAATCTTTTATATTTTTTAATTGGGCGGGGATAGCTTCTCCTTGTCCAGGTTTATTTTCATAATTAATATTCCAGTTTGTAGTATCGATAATGGCAATTTTATTATAATTAGTAGAAGAATAGATAATTTCTTTAATCGAATTATCTTTGGTATTGGAATATTCTTCCATAGTTCCTTTTAAACCATCTTCTTTCAAAAGATCTTTTAATCGATCGACATCTTTTGTTTCAGAAGAAGTGGAAAAGGTAAATCCATTAACTTTACTCCAAGATAATTTTTCATAATCGCCTGTTCCTGCACTTGCGGAAACAGCTTGTAATTCCTTTTTTAAACTCGTTGCTTCTTCGGTTAATACAGATTTTTTAGCACTGCTAGTAACACCGAAATAAGTGACGATAGAAACAGAGGTTAAAATGGCAATTATAGCTATGACAATTACTAGTTCAACCAAAGTAAAAGCTTTCTTTAACTTTTTACTAATTTTTTTGCTCATTTTAAGAATGATCCTCCAATTGTAAATAAAACAATAGCCACTATTAAATTAATAGCGGATGAAGCAGGATTGCAGCAACTTAAATGAGCTCAACAATTATTGCCACATT
>ENA-UOJE01002694-UOJE01002694.1-human-gut-metagenome-genome-assembly--contig:-C23-NODE-2694-length-13023-cov-4.614667_pt1 | contig 13023 bp, 9 predicted proteins | sample MGYA00242341_ERZ723888 | MGnify/ENA metagenome assembly ERZ723888 | reverse complement strand
TCCGCCATCCGAATCCGGCATCATCCCCATTGTAATATTAAGATTACCGTTTCTAACTCTTAACTCATCTATGAACTGCTTCTGCTCGCTCTCGTCTTTTATCCTGCATTCATAGGTAAGTTCAAACATTGTACCCATATTAGTTGTCTTTACTTTTCTAAGTACATTTTCACTAAGATACTTATCAAATATATCATCAAATACTGCCATATAGTTAAGATTCTCTGGAATTGTGATTCTTAACTGTTTTCTATGTGCATCTCTTGTTCCAAATCCTGTTACCGATAACACTACAAATACCAGAAGAATTATTACTGCGAAGCACCCTGCAAATGTCACAAAACCAAGTCCGCATGCAAGACCTGTTGCCATTGCAAAAAACACTACTGATATATCTTTAGCACTTCCCGGTACTGAACGGAATCTTACTAAAGCAAAAGCTCCCGCCATTGAAAACGCTCTTGCAACATTACTTCCTACAAGAAGAATAACTGCTGCCACTATTGCTGGTAAAAGAGCAAGACCTATTATAAAGCTTTTATTATATCCATCCTTCTTTGATACAAGTGTATACACAAAAGCAATCACTAAACCAATAACAACTGCTACTAATATTCCTAACATTGACTGGCTAATGCTGATTGTATTCTCTGATGTTGATGTAAAGATTGATTCAAACATATATTTTCTCCTTTATACATTAAGCTTGTGTAATTCGTAAGGACATACTGCTTATATTCAGTACCATACTTAGAAAACGATACCGGGTAAACATTAAGTCCTGATATTATCTTAGTAAACCACAGCGGAACAGCGCCGCTTATCTTAACTTCCATTAAATACTGACCATCCGGCAAAAGCTTCTTTCCATAGCTTCCATGCTCGAGTCTTATATCTTCCCTTCTGGTCGTAATATTTTTATCAAATGTAATCCTGAAATCGCCATCATCTTTCTCAAAGTACGCGAATCTGTCATATGAAAGATAAACTTTAGGCTGCAAATGGTAGAAATTCTTGAAGTAATCTATCTCCTTAAGCACCTGCCTGTTTATTCTTCCTTCATGGTTATCTGGACATATGTCGTCATCAAGAAAATCATATGCCTCCTGAAGCGTCATTGAAGTTCTTCTTTTATTGACAATACCATCGTACTTCTTCTTAATCTCTACAAAGACGTTATCTGAAAGCTCTGGCGTCCCATAAGCTCTCAGTCTTAACTTTTCTTTGTATACCGGTTTCTCAATAGAAGCTCTTATAAGCTGATCATTCTCAGTATCATAATATATGTTGCTGATTCTGTACGCCTCACCATTTCTGTTATACGCATCCGGATTCATATAATCAGCTATCTGGTAAGTCAGTTTATGAAAAGTATCTTCATCTATAATGTATTTCTTCTCATAACGGTTGAAAACTTCAATTGCCATATCAGGCACTCCTTTCTGTCTCTTTCGTTCTTACAAGTAAGATATTAATTGGAAAATGTGACCAATCTATGTAAAAAATAAGTAAAATCAGTGTAGTTTTGTGAAAAAACCACACAAACATTACTTTGTTGCAGAATAGTAGGTTTACAAAAGCATCTGATAACATCCATATATCATCTAAGACCTACTAATGGCTTATAACTTTATAATTTAGTAGGTTTCTAGCGCCGGTTAGTTATATCTAATCATTTGTTTTTCTTTCTTCTAACGTCAAAAACACCCACTAAATCACTGGTATGAAATGTTTTAATGGGTCTTTGACAATTTCTCATGTTAAAAGTTCTAAAAATAAGCCTACTAAATTCCAGTTTTCTTAATATCTAGTAGGTTTTAGCAGATTACCAAGCAATTACTGCAGTCCAATATGCAGCCGAAGTCAAAAAAGGATGCCACATTCGCGGCATCCTTAAAAAAACTACTTCATATGTACATCAAGCTGGTTGAACGGAATCTCAATTCCATTCTCATCAAATATATTCTTATATCTTTCAAGCAGGTTAAATCTTACATTCCAGTAGTCTGCTGTATTAGCCCAGGCTCTTGTCTCAAGTGTTACACAGCTTTCATCAAGGCTCTTGACAACAACCAGAATATCCTTGTCCTTGAGTATCCCCTTCTCACTATTAATAACCTGTTCAAGAAGCTTCTTGGCTTTAGGAATATCTGATGAATAGCCAATTCCTATCTGGATATCAATTCTTCTTGTATTCTCTGCGCCTACGTTAACAATGCTTGAATTAGAAAGTGAACCGTTCGGGAGCATTACTACTTTATTATCAATAGTAACAAGCCTTGTGTAAAGAATCTCTATAGACTTTACAGTTCCTTCATTAGTTCCGACTATAATATAATCGCCAACCTTAAAAGGCTTGAATATAAGAATAAGAATTCCTCCTGCAAAGTTTGAGAGGCTTCCCTGCAGGGACATACCAATCGCAAGTGCTGCAGAGCCAAAAAGTGTGAGCAGTGATGTCGTCTGAAATCCCAGCTTATCCACAACTATCATGATAAGTATTGCATACATTACAAACTTAAGCACTGATACCACAAAATTAACAACGCCTTTATCTAGCGTGCTTCTGTCCAGCATCTTCTTTACAAGCTTATCAAGCACCCTGATTATCTTCTTGCCAATAAACCATATTAAGACAGCAATAACAATTTTACCAATAAGTGAAACGGACCAGTTTCCTAAATCATTGAGAAGCTGCTTAACATGTGCAATAGAAAAGAATCTGGTTATCTCATCTGTTTCCTGCTGGATTGTTGTGGCTGCATCTGCCACAAGTCCTATGAATCCCATAGCTGATCCCCCTTTGTATTATTTCATCTTCTTTTTAAGCTGTTCTAACTTCTTCTTAGTCTCTATATCAATCTCTTCACTTGCACGCGCTGCTTCTTCTGCTTTTCTTACAGCTTCTTCCTTAGCCTGAAGTGCTTCCATGCAGGCTTTCTCTGCCTGTTTTCTTGCTTCAACCGCCCGCTTTGCTTCCTCTGCTGCAGCAAGTTCAAGCATTTCAGCCTCTGCTGCCTTTCTCATGGCTTCCTTCTTTGCAATTGCAGCCCTCTTTAATACAGCGATTTCCTCGAGTTCAAGCTGTGTATACGATTCACTGTTATATATAACAAATGAAAGTCCAGGAAGTGTAATATCAATATATTCCATATCATCACCATCATTATCTGATTTGATAATCTGTCCATTAACCTTCTCGTCTCCACCGAACTTCTTCCACTCACTGTTAAATACTTCATTATACTTTCCACGCACATCAACGTGAAGTCTGTAATTTTCCCTCCTAACAGGAGTAAAATTCACAGCAATCACAAGCTTATTACCCTTGCTGTCAGCTCTCTGCATTGCAATAACAGTCTCTTCCGGATTAGAATTCTCAAGCCACATAAATCCATCAGGGTCATTGTCAAGCTCATATAGAGCCGCATTTTTCGCATAGAACTTATTAAGCTCCGACATGAATTTCTCAAGTCCTGCATCCTGTCCTGCTGCAAACATCTTGCTTCCCGGATGTGCATACATGAATCCAAGTGCAGCCTTGATATCTGACAAATGTGCCTTCTCATCACTGCCTGACACCATATCCACAAATGCTTTCTCCCTGAAATCATCATGATTGAGCGAGAGCATGAAATCCTCTCCGTAATTATAGAGCATTCCATATGTCAGCTTGTCATACTCACCTTTTCTGAACAGCGGGTCAGTTCCCATGAATTCAAGAAAATCCTTAGTCCAGCAGTTATTCTGCTTATAAGTAAACATAAGAGGGTCATCATTATCTGCCGCAGTAACTCCAAACCAGCCGCTTGATTCTTCTGCTATTGTAAAACAGCCATCGCCACGTTTAGCAATATATTTGTTCATAGTCTTAAGAAATTCGATTGCGTCAAGATTCTCATTGCCGCCATACATGTTAGGTGTCCAAGTACCCGGCTGTTTACCGTAATCAAGGTAAAGCATTGAAGCAACACCATCAATTCTGATACCGTCAATATGGTAATCATTAAGCCACATTAATACGCTTGATAAAAGAAAACTTCTTACAGCACCTTTCTTATAGTCAAATGTGACAACATCCCACTCAGGATGCTTCTCTAGTGATGGCTTAAGATATCCGTAAGCATCTGCCCCGTCAAAATCATACAGTCCCTTAGCTTCTGTACCAAAGTAAGCACCATTCCAGTCAATTATTACGCCAATTCCAGCGTTATGACAGTCATCAACCAGCTTTTTAAATGCATCACTGCCGCCTATTCGGTGTGTCACCGCAAAATATCCCAATGTCGAATATCCATTCATCTCCTCATTAAGATACTCTGCAACCGGAAGAAAACATACATGTGTATATCCCTCCTGCTTTACAAAATCCACGAGCTCATCTGCACTTTTTTCTTTCAGCCAGTCAGTAAGTGATACCTCATATACTGTTACGGGCTTCTTCTTTCCTGCTTCTTTCTTCCGCTTTATCATCCATAGCCCATCGTTCCATGCATATGAATCAGGCATGTTCTCATCACTTACCACTGATGCAATAATTGGAACTGATGATATCTGTCTTGATACAGGGTCTAACTTTCTTGTAGTCCCCTTACCCTGTCTCTTAATTTCATACATATATCCGCATCCGGCTGCCAGTCCCGGAATAAACAGTTCAAATACTCCTGTATCCTCAATTCTTTCCATTAAGTGGACTCTGCCGTCGTATTTGTTAAACTCTCCTACGACACTTACGCTGAGTGCCTTAGGTGCCCATACATTAAAAAGCACTCCCTTCACGCCATTGACAGTTCTTTCATGAGCGCCGAATATATGTGCTGCATTTTTCTCTTCTCCTGCAAGAAATGCTTTGTAATCTTCCGGTTTCGTAACATTTGCAAATGCATATGGGTCCGTATATTCTGTGATCTCTCCATTAACCTTCTCCACTGAGTATGTGTATGAAAGCTTCTTCTTAGATGAAACAAGTGCTGCAAAGAATCCGGATTCATCAACCTTTTCCATATTAACAGCAGTTTTTCTGCCATCTATATGCAGCTTAACTGCCACTGCATCAGGACGCATTATCTGTATAAGCAATCCCTTACCGGTAACATGTGCCCCAAGCAGCTCCTTTGGCTTGTCACACTCTGCATATACAATCCCCTCTATCTCCGGCCAGTTCATCAGGCCGTATAAGTTTTTATTCATACATTACCCCCATCCACTGTTTAAAGCATTCCGTCCATGATGACACCTGTGGTTCATAATGTCCCATATTCTTAGTCGCAGTCTCTCGTGTGCCAAGTCCAAGACCATGAGTACCTTTAGCATATACATGATAATCAAACGGAATCTCCTGTTTTCTTAACGCCTCTACCATAAGTAATGAATTTTCAAGCGGAACTGTCTTATCTTCACATGTATGCCATATGAATGCAGGTGGTGTGTCCTTATCCACTCTCTTTTCTATAGACACTTCATCTATAAACTCATCATATTTTTCCCCAAGACTTCTCTCAAATGATGCCCTGTGTGCATCAATTCCTGATGTAATTACAGGATAACCTAACAGCATGCCATCAGGCTTAACATACTCATGACTGCAGTGAAGTACATTTTCCAGAAGATAATCAAGTCTTTTTGAATTCCATCCCGTTCCAAGAAGTCCGGCAACATGACCTCCTGCTGAAAACCCTGCGATAATGATTTTGTCGGCATCAACATCCCATTCTGCTGCATTATCTCTTACATACTTCATTGTATAGGCTGCCTCAAAAAGCTGTGCAGGATACGTAACAGGTGCAAGACTGTATCTCAATACAACAGCATTATACCCCATATCAAGCATCTTAATAGCTATAGCTTCTCCTTCTCTTGGAGAATGATGATTATATCCGCCACCCGGACAGATAACAATAAGAGGTCTCTTAAACGGATCCTGATCCTTAGGGAAAATGTCTTTGATATATGTAGTTATCGTCGCACTCCCATTCTGTTCTATTCCTAATTCTTTATAAGGTAAATCTATATTAATTGTTTCATTTAACATAACGTTCTCCTTCCAGCTGAATAATTCTGTATATTATGTCTGTAGTGTAGTGGTGGTGATGTGTGTATATTTTCGTGTGTGTTCTCATGATTCCTGCGCTTAGTGGGAGTAAATGCCGTTATCTGCAAAGTTTTTTACTGTGAATGAAAGCAAACGCGCTTCACTTGAACGAGCTTTCATTCACAGCGCTTATGCATCTAACGGCATTAACTCCCACACAGCTCGTCATAAATCGACCACACACGAAAATATACACACATCACATCTACACTTCTACCAAAAAGCAGATTAATATCTACTTAGAATCTATGTATGAATAATCCGCTTCTTAATTTAGGCTCAAACCAAGTTGACTTAGGAGGCATTAATAGTCCTGCGTCCGCTACTGCAAATAATTCGCCTATTGATGTTGCATACATTGAGAATGCCAATACACAATCTTCTGAGCATCTTCTCTCAAGCTCGCCTAAACCGCGGATTCCGCCTACGAAGTCTATTCTCTTATCTGTTTTAGGGTCGTGGATTCCTAAGAGTGGCTCTAAGACGTTGTTCTGGAGTACTGCTACATCTAATCCGTCTACCGGGTCGCTGCTTAAGATTTCTTCTTTGGCTGTGAGTGTGTACCATTTTTTGCCAAGATACATTCCGAATTCACCTTTCTTAGAAGGTGCAACCTGTGTGCTACTCTCGCTTACAGTGAATTTATCTTTAATCTTTGCCATGAACTCTTCTTCACTTAAACCATTCAGGTCCTATACAACTCTGTTATATGGCATTATCATAAGTTCTTCGTCTGGGAATAATACTGACAGGAAATAATTGAACTCTTCATTGCCTGTATATCCCGGATTAGCTTCTCTTCTGCGTAAACCTACCTTTACAGCAGAAGCTGCCCTGTGGTGTCCATCCGCAATATATATCTGGTTGATTCCTGCAAATGCGTTCTCTATAGCCTCTACAGATTCTTTACTGCTTATTTTCCAGACCTGATGTCTTATTCCATCAACCGCTGTAAAACTGTATACAGGCTTTTCCTGCTTAGCTTTGGCAACCTCTGCACTTATTACTGCATTAGCTCTGTATGCCAGGAATATAGGACCAGTCTGGGCACTGCATGTATCAACATGGTTAATTCTGTCTAATTCCTTATCAGCTCTTGTGTTCTCATGCTTCTTAATAACATTATTAAGATAATCATCAATAGAAGCACATGCTACAATTCCTGTCTGTGTCCTTCCATCCATTGTAAGCTCATACACATAATATGCCTTGTCCTTATCTGTTATAAATGTTCCATCATCTATAGCTTCCATAAGCATATCATGGGCTTTCTTATATACCTGCTCACTATACATATCAACTGATTCATCAAACTGGGTCTCTGCCCTGTCAATCTTAAGAAATGATAATGGTTCTCTTTCCACCTCTGCTCTTGCTTCCTTTGAATCATACACATCATAAGGAAGAGCTGCTACTCTGTCTGCCACTTTCTCAGCCGGTCTGACACATTCAAATGGTCTTATTACTGCCATACTAACCTCCATCCGCACTATTTAACTTAAGTACTATACTTTCATATATTAGATATATTTTAACATTCAGACGACCTTAATACAAGAAAGACCAGCCAAATGTTACAACAAATGACTGGTCTTTGATATTATTCTCATTACATATGATTACTTAATAACTCTTACCTTGATAACACCTTCAATTGCTGAAAGCTCTTCAACTACTGCCTCTGGTGCAGATGCTTCAATATCTAAGAGAGAATATGCATAATCACCTCTTGACTGGTTAGCCATAGATGATATATTGATGCCTGCAGCACCAAGAACTGTTGTTATCTTACTGATAACCGTTGGAACATTCTTGTGGCATACAGTAATTCTTCCTTTAGTTGCACATACTCCGCAATCACAGTTAGGATAATTAACTGAATTGACAATATTACCGTTCTCGATAAAGTTTCTAAGCTCATTAACTGCCATAATAGCACAGTTATCTTCAGCTTCTGCTGTTGAAGCTCCAAGATGAGGAAGAACAATTGCTCCTTCCATCTTAGCTGTTGTTGGGTTAGGGAAATCTGAAACATAAGTCTTAACTCTTCCAGACTTAAGTGCCTCACCGATAGCAGCTTCATCAACAAGTACATCTCTTGCACAGTTGATAATTACTGTTCCATCCTGCATAAGGTCAAATGCTTCCTTATTAATCATTCCCTTAGTGCTGTCAAGTGCAGGAACATGAACTGTAATATAGTTACATTCCTTATAGATATCCTTAACATCAGATATGTACTTAACTTCACTTGAAAGATTCCATGCAGCCTTAACTGAAACATATGGGTCATATCCGTATACTTCCATTCCAAGTGCTATAGCTGCATTGGCAACTAACTGTCCAATTGCTCCAAGACCGATAACACCAAGCTTCTTGCCCTTGATTTCCTGTCCTGCAAATGCTTTCTTAGCCTTCTCAGTTGCCTTGGCAATATCAGGGTCTTCTGCATTATCTGCAACCCACTTGTTACCACCGATTAAATCTCTTGATGCTAAAAGCATAGCTGCAATAACCTGTTCCTTAACTGCATTAGCATTAGCTCCTGGTGTGTTGAATACAACAATACCTTCCTCTGCACATTTGTCAAGAGGAATATTATTAACGCCAGCTCCTGCTCTTGCAATTGCAAGAAGATTATCACTAAGCTCCATATCATGCATCTTGGCACTTCTTACAAGTACAGCCTGTGCATCTTCAAATGAGCTTTCTGTATTATACTCATCAGAAAAAAGCTTCAAACCACATGCCGCTATATTATTAAGACAATTAACATTAATCATTATGCATTCTCCTTCTCGAACTTCTTCATGAATTCAACAAGCTTCTCTACACCTTCGATTGGCATAGCATTGTAGATAGATGCTCTCATACCGCCAACTGTTCTGTGTCCCTTAAGGTTAACAAATCCTGCAGCTGCAGCTTCCTTAATGAACTTAGCTTCCATAGCATCCTTAGCTTCTTTATCTTCAATGTTGCATACAAAAGGTACATTCATAAGTGAACGGTCTTCCTTAACAACTGTTCCCATGAATAACTTGCTCTCATCAAGGAAATCATAAAGAATCTTAGCCTTCTTCTCATTGTGTTCCTTCATTGCTGAAAGTCCACCCATCTTCTTAATCCACTTGAACACCTTGCCACAGATATAGATATTGTAGCATGGTGGTGTATTATAAAGAGAATCTGCATCTGCCTGTGTCTTCCACTTAAGCATTGTAGGAGTTCCTGGAAGAACGTCATCTGTTATAAGGTCTTCTCTGATAATAGCAATTACAACGCCTGCTGGTCCGATGTTCTTCTGGACACCGCCGTATACAACGCCGTACTTAGTTACATCCATAGGTTCTGATAAGAAGCATGATGAAACATCTGATACAAGAATATGACCCTTAGTGTTAGGTAATGTCTTATACTTTGTTCCGTAAATTGTGTTGTTCTCACAGATATATACATAGTCAAGATCCTCTGGAATATCAAGATCTGAGCAGTCTGGAATATATGAAAATGTCTTGTCTGCTGATGAAGCAAGCTCAACAGCCTCTCCATATATCTTAGCTTCTGCAAATGCTTTCTTAGCCCACTGTCCTGTAAGGATATAACCTGCTTTCTTATTCTTCATAAGGTTCATAGGCACTTCAGCGAAGAACTGCGATGCACCACCCTGTAAAAATAACACCTTATAGTTATCTGGGATGTTAAGAAGGTCTCTTAAATCCTTCTCTGCCTCTTTGATGATGTTGTCATAAACCTTGGATCTGTGGCTCATTTCCATTACCGACTGACCGCTTCCCTGGTAATCTAACATTTCATCTGCTGCTTCTTTGAGTACTTCCTCTGGTAAAACAGCTGGACCAGCGCTAAAGTTATAAACTCTACTCACCTTTTCTTCCTCCTAAAATATAAAATATTAAGAACTATTTTAGTCCTTTATCACATTAAAGTCAATATATGAATTATTTCTTGTTATTCAGGTCTTCTCTGTCGAATGCCTCTGAGATTGCAGCCCCCGGTGAAACCATAGGGAATACCTTGTCTTCTCTGTCAATATGACAGTCAATAACACATGGAATATTGAGTTCGATTGCTTCTTTAAATGCTTTCTCAAACTCCTCTATTGTATCAACACTGTAAGCCTTGGCTCCCATTCCTTCTGAAACCTTAACAAAATCTACCTGATCATCAAGAACTGTAGCTGAATATCTCTTGCCATAGAAAAGATCCTGCCACTGTCTAACCATACCAAGTACATGGTTATTAAATATAACTTCAATAATAGGAATGTTATATCTGGTTGCTGTTGCAACTTCATTCATATTCATACGGAAGCAGCCATCACCTGCAATATTAACAACTGTCTTATCCTTACGTCCAACCTTGGCACCTATACATGCACCAAGACCATATCCCATAGTTCCAAGTCCGCCTGATGTAAGAAGTGTTCTTGGCTCTTTGAACTTATAATGCTGTGCAGCCCACATCTGATGCTGTCCAACATCTGTTGTGATAATTGCATCACCATTTGTAATCTCGTATATCTTCTCCATGATAAGAGGTCCGTTAAGAATATCTCTGTTATATCTCATAGGATAATCAAGCTTATAAGACTTGATGTGTTCCATCCAGTCTGAGTGATCCTGATTATCTAACTTATCATTGATTCTCTTAAGAATCTCTTTAGCATCTCCGAGTACATGCGCATCTGTCCTGACATTCTTGTTAATCTCAGCTGCATCAACATCAAACTGCAGAATCTTTGCATTCTTAGCGAATTTCTTAGCATTTCCAGTAACACGGTCTGAGAATCTTGCACCAACCACGATAAGAAGATCACACTCTGAAACTCCGTAGTTAGATGTCTTAGTACCATGCATACCAAGCATTCCTGTATATCTTTCATTAGATCCGTCAAATGCGCCCTTACCCATAAGTGAGTCACATACCGGTGCATCAACCTTCTCAACAAACTTCTTAAGTTCATCAGATGCCTCTGATATAACAGCTCCGCCACCAACGAATACATATGGCTTCTTAGCTTTCTTAATAAGTGTTACTGCCTTGTCAATATCTTCTTCCTTAATGCTTGCTGTAATTCTCTCTACAGGCTTTGGAACTCTTGGTGTGTACTCACACTCTGCTGCTGTTACATCCTTAGTAACATCAACTAATACAGGACCCGGTCTTCCTTCCTTGGCAATTCTGAAAGCATTTCTTAATGTCTTGGCAAGATCCTTTACATTCTTAACAATATAGCTGTGCTTTGTAATTGGCATTGTAACACCTGCTATATCAATCTCCTGAAAACTGTCTCTTCCAAGAAGAGGAACTGTTACATTACATGTAATTGCAACCATAGGAACTGAATCCATATATGCAGTTGCAATACCTGTTACAAGGTTAGTCGCTCCAGGACCTGATGTTGCAAAACATACACCAACCTTACCTGTTGCTCTTGCATATCCATCAGCAGCGTGCGATGCACCCTGCTCATGTGATGTAAGAATATGAGTTATCTCATCTGAATGCTTATAAAGAGCATCATATACATTAAGAATAGCTCCACCAGGGTATCCAAATATTGTATCAACGCCCTGTTCTTTCAAGCATTCAACAATTATCTCTGAACCATTTAACTTCATTTATCTTCTCCTGATTTCTCTTTAATGTCTTTTTATAATTATATTAAATATTACTCTTCTGCTGAACTTTTAAGAATAGCTCCTCTGTTTCCTGATGTAACGAGTGAAGCATATCTCTTTAAGTATCCTGTTGTTACCTTAGGTTCTCTTGGCTGCCACTTAGCCTTTCTTGCAGCAAGCTCTTCATCTGAAACCTTAAGTTCAAGTTTAAGTCCCGGAATATCAATGCTGATGATATCACCTTCTTCAACTAAAGCAATAGGTCCGCCAACAGCAGCCTCTGGTGATACATGACCAATAGAAGCTCCACGGCTTGCACCTGAGAATCGTCCATCTGTAATAAGAGCAACCGATGAGCCAAGTCCCATACCTGCAATAGCTGATGTAGGATTAAGCATTTCTCTCATACCAGGGCCGCCCTTAGGTCCTTCGTAACGGATAACAACAACATCACCTTCAACAATCTTACCACCCTTAATAGCAGCAATTGCATCTTCTTCTGAATCAAATACTCTTGCCGGACCTTCATGTACAAGCATCTCTGGAACAACTGCTGAACGCTTAACTACTGAGCCGTCTGGTGCAAGATTTCCTGAAAGAACTGCAAGACCACCTGTCTTACTGTATGCATTATCAACTGTTCTTATGACTTCAGGATTACGGTTGTATGCTGTTGCTATACACTCTCCGATTGTTTTTCCTGAAACTGTCATACAGTCTGTATTAAGAAGTCCGATATCTGCAAGCTCTTTCATAACTGCATATACACCGCCGGCTTCGTTAAGGTCTTCCATGTATGTTGGACCTGCTGGTGCAAGATGACAGAGATTAGGAGTCTTTTCACTTATTGGGTTAGCAAATTTGATATCGAAATCAAATCCTATCTCATGTGCAATAGCCGGAAGGTGAAGCATTGAATTAGTAGAACAACCAAGTGCCATATCTACTGTAAGGGCATTCATAATAGAATCCTTAGTAATGATATCTCTTGCTGTGATTCCCTTATTAACCATATCCATAACAGCCATGCCTGCGTGCTTTGCAAGCTTGATTCTCTCTGAATATACGGCTGGAATTGTACCATTGCCGCGAAGTCCCATACCAAGTGCCTCTGTAAGGCAGTTCATTGAATTGGCTGTGTACATGCCTGAACATGAACCGCATGTTGGGCATACCTTTTCCTCAAACTCAAGTACATCTTCCTCTGTCATTGTTCCTGCTGCATATGAACCAACAGCCTCAAACATTGAAGAAAGGCTTCTCTTCTTCCCCTTAACATGACCTGCAAGCAGT
>ENA-UOJE01002692-UOJE01002692.1-human-gut-metagenome-genome-assembly--contig:-C23-NODE-2692-length-13034-cov-12.958703_pt1 | contig 13034 bp, 10 predicted proteins | sample MGYA00242341_ERZ723888 | MGnify/ENA metagenome assembly ERZ723888 | reverse complement strand
GATCCTGCGCCTTTTCCTTGGTCAGGAACGCGCCGGTGCACTCGAGCACATACTCAACGCCCAGCTCACCCCAGGGCAGGAGCTTCGCATCACGGTTGTTGAGCAGCGCAACACGCTTGCCGTTGACGATCAGGGCCGGGTTTTCGCCCTCTTCAAAATCAACGGTGCCGTTGAAGCGGCCATGCACAGAGTCATACTTCACGGTATATGCCAGCTGCTCAGGCGTTTTGTCCGGAGCGTTGACGGCGACGACCTCAATATCGTCAGTGCAGATCGCGGCGCGGAATGCCAAACGGCCGATACGGCCGAAGCCATTGATGCCAATTCTAATCATACTCGTTCCTCCTGTTAAATCTGCTGCGCACAGCACGCAGCGCATTTTCTTACGGGTCTATTTTATAACAAATCCGGAAAAAGCGCAACCACATTCTTTCCAGTTGACGGCGCGCAGTCGATCACAAGTGACAATTTTTCGTTCAGATTTTCGCAAAAACTTGTATCTATTGACGAGCTCTGCTATACTGATTTTTAATACATCTCAGGGGGGATCGGAAAATGAGCAATACGCACATCATCGACTCGCTCAGCACACTGTTTTCCATGAGCACGACAGCCGTGCTCGGTGCGCAGGAGCAGTTCATCGCATTTATGAATCCGGCGGCGCAGGAGCTCTTTCGCGGCGACCGTACAAATCACAAGCTCTCCGAGCTGCTGCCGGATCACATTACCGAGGCCACGGCGACGGAATTTGTGACCTCCGCCATGGTCGGCAAGCGCCATGTCATCGTATCCGTGACATCATTCGGCGCGTTCCGGCTCTTCTCGCTTGAGCCGCAGGACGAAAACACGCTGCGCGCAGGCGCACAGTTTGCACCGTTTCTGACGTCGCTGTCGGGCTTGCACACGCTCACGACGTACTTCCATGATTACGGCATGCAGCTGAGTGATGTGCACTTTCGCCACAATGCCGCCGAACTCAAGCGGTTTTATTACCGGCTGCTGCGCTTTGCGCTCAATGCCTCCACCGCCTCCGGGCTGAGCGACGGGTCGCTCGCATTCGCACCGCAGCTGTGTGACCTCGGCGCGGAATGCCGGATGCTGCTGGAAAACATACAGTCGATCGCCGACGACAACGGCATCGTGCTCGACGTGCACATTCCGGAGGCGCCGATCGAGTGCGCGCTCGACACGGCGCTCATCCAGCGGATGCTGCTCAACATCATCGCAAACTGCATGGAGCGCTGCTCGCGCGGCGACCGCATCCACATTACCGTCACACAGGAGGGTGACCGCGCAGACATCATCATCTGTGACGACGGCACACGCATCGCTCCGGCGAAGCTCGGGACGATCTTCATCCCGCTGCGCGTGACGGGCGTGGACTTTTCCGACCTGAGCAGCAATGGTTTCGGCCTCACCGTCGCGCTCGGTGTCGCAGAAAAGCACAACGGCACGATCCTGCTCGAGAGCAACGCCTGGAACGGCACGACCTTCCACGTCGTGCTCAGTACGGTGCTGCCGGAGTCGACACTGTTTCGCGCACCGAGAGCGCCCTATGTCCGCGCGGAGGAAGACCCCGTGATGATCTTCCTTGCAGATCAAATTCCAAAGACCTGATACGCACGATATCATAAACGGCGTGCCGCCCGATGTGGGCGGCACGCCGCTTTTTCTGTGATTACTTTTATCACTCGGTCAGCCAGCGTGCACGCAGTATCTCCCGCTCAGCCTCACCGACGCCGAGCGCCTGCGACAGGAAGGCATCCATGCTGCCGCAGCGCTGCGCAGCCGCATCGCGCGCGGCGGTCAGAAACTCCGCATCCGCGCTGTCAAACGTGCGGATCACGTCCCGCTCTGCCTCCGTGAGGTCATAGTCCTTGACCGCCGTCAGCAGGCAGTCGGTCGTGGCGGCCATGCGCTCGTTCGTGATCAGATAGTTTTCCACGATGACCGGCCAGTCCACGCCCAGCGCCGTCAGCAGCAGCATCGTGCCGACGCCGACGCGGTCCTTGCCCGCGGAGCAGTGGTAGAGCAGCGCCCCGTCCGTCTGTGCGAGCAGATGGGCAAAAAACTGCCGGTAGTGCGCGATCGAGTAGTCGTGCGTGACAAGGCTCCGGTACATCGCGCACATGAACGCGCGCTCCTTGCCCGCCATCGTTTTTGCATGCGCAACGACGGCGCCATAGGGATCTGCCTGCTCCTCACGCGTCAGGCCGGCCGCCGCCTGCTGCACGATCGGACAGTGGATATAGCGCACACCCGCAAGGACACGGTCCGGCTTCTGCTCCCGCTCCAGATCGGTGCGAAAGTCGATGACCGTACGCAGCGGGTATTGGCTGAGCGTGTGCGCATCGGCGTCCGTAATGCCCGCAAGCTCGCCGCTGCGCAGCAGCAGCCCTGTGCGCACCTTGCGCCCGTCCATCGTCGGCAGGCCGCCGAGGTCGCGCGCGTTCGGCGCGCCGCGCAGCAGATAGCGCTCAGAGATCAAAGAGTTTCTTTCCATTTTGCAGTGTTACCTCCGCGACTTGGTCTATCGTCATGCCCTTGATCTCCGCGACACGCGCGGCGATGAACGGCAGGTTGCGTGAATCATTGCGCTTACCGCGATTCGGCACTGGCGCGAGATAGGGGGAATCCGTTTCCAACAGGATGCGCTCCACCGGGCAGGCGGCGATCACCTCGGGCGCTTTGGCGGCATTTTTGTATGTGATCGGCCCGTCAAAGCCGAGATACCAGCCACGGCGCAGCAGCTCATGCGCCATCTCCACGCTGCCGGAATAGCAGTGGAACACACCGCGCAGCTGCGGATAGTCGCACACGATGCGCAGACTGTCGCCGTGCGCCTCGCGGTCATGCACGATGACCGGCAGATCCAGCTCGAGCGCAAGCTCCAGCTGCGCGCGGAACATCCGTTCCTGCTTTGCCTTTGTGGATGCGTCCCAGTAATAATCCAGCCCGATCTCGCCGATGGCGCAGACCTCCGGCTGCGCTGCCAGCGCGCGAATATGTGCGAGGCTGCCGTCCGTCCAGCTGTCGGCCTCCTCCGGATGCCAGCCGACGGCGGCATAGACGAAATCGTGCGCCTGTGCCAGCGCAACGGCGCGCTCCGACGTGACGCCGCTGTCACCGGGGTCGACCACGAGCGCGACACCGCTGTCATGCACGGCGCGCAGCACCTCGTCACGGTCGGCGTTGAACTTTCCGCTGTCGTAATGCGCGTGGGTGTCAAAAAACCGTGTCATTCGGCGTGATAGGTCGCGGCCGGGCGGCGCTTGTGCTCGCTGCGGCTATGGTAGCGGTCGATGATGGCTTTGTCGTGCTCGTTGGCCTCGCCGGTGAGGATGTACCGATCGATGGCGGCATAGGTCACGCCCATCTCCTGCTCGTCCGTCTGTCCCTCGAAAAGGCCGGCTGACGGCGCCTTGCGGATGATGTTTTCCGGCGCGTGCAGCCACGACAGGAACGCATAGACCTCCGTCACGGTCAGGTCGGCAATGGGGTTAAAGTCATACGCACCGTCGCCCCACTTCGTGAAATAGCCCATGTACGCCTCGCTGCGGTTGCCGGTGCCAGCGACAAGACGGCCCTCGGCAGCGCCAATGGTGTAGAGCGTGAGCATGCGCAGGCGCGGGGCAATGTTCGACGTCGCCATCTGATTGAGCGTCGTGACGGCGGAGACAGTCTGCATGACGAGCTCCTTTTCCGCCGTGAGGTCGACCGTGCGCGTTTCGATATTGAACTGCTCGGCCACGGCCAGACCGTCGGTCATGTCCTCGCCGAAGTTGCGCTTGGAGGCACACGGCATGATGATGCCGACCGTGTTGTCGCACGCGGCCTTGCAGAGGATGCCGACGAGCGCGCTGTCCTTGCCACCGCTGTTGCCGTAGATGACGCCCTTGGCGCCGCTGCTCTTGAGCAGGTCGCGGATAAAGGCGACGCGGTTTTCAAATTCTTTTGCGTAATCTCGCATGATTTCCACTCCGTTTCTTTCGTTACTCCTGGATCATAGCCAGAAATTCTGCTTCCGTAATGATGGGCGTGCCGAGTGTGAGCGCCTTCTGGTACTTTGAGCCGGTATTCTCCCCGGCCAGCAGATAGGACGTCTTTTTCGACACGGATGAGCTGGTTTTGCCGCCGAAGCGTTCGATGATGGCGCCGGCCTCATCGCGGCTGAAATGCTCGAGCGCGCCAGTGAGCACGAACGTCTTGCCCGCAAAGCGGTGGTCGACGATCTGCTCCCTGGACTCGAAGCTGACACCGGCCGCGCGCAGCAGACGGATCTGGTGCTGCGACTGCGCGTTGTCAAACCACGCGCGCAGGTACGCGGCCGTCGTCGGGCCGACGTCCGGTATGGCCATGAGTTCATCTTCCGTCGCGGCCATGAGCTTGTCCAGCGTGCCGAAGTGCATGGCCAGCACCTTCGCCGCCTTCTGCCCCACCTGCCGGATGCCGAACGCGCACAGCAGGCGCGCCATGCCGGCGTCCTTGCTCTTTTCAATGGCGGCCATGAGGTTCTCAGCCGACTTTTTTCCCATGTGGTCCAGTGCTGCGACCGACTGCGGCTCGAGCGCATACAGCTCCGCTGGGGAGTGCACGAGTCCCGCCTCGATCAGCGACTGGCACAGCGAGATGCCGAGCCCGTCGATATCCATCGCCTCGCGCGAGGCAAAGTGCGCAATGTTGCGCAGCCGCTGCGCCGGGCACTCCGCGCCCGTGCAGCGCAGGGCGGCCCCGTCCGGGTCGCGCACAACGGGCGCGCCGCACTCCGGGCAGGTATCCGGCATATGAAACGGCACCGTACCCTCCGGCCGCTTGTCACGCACGACGGAGAGGATCTCAGGGATGATCTCCCCCGCCTTCTGCACGAGCACCGTGTCGCCGATGCGCAGGTCAAGATTGTCGATGAAATCCTGATTGTGCAGCGTGGCATTCGTAACGGTCGTCCCCGCCAGACGCACCGGGTCGATGACCGCCTTCGGTGTGAGCACGCCCGTGCGCCCGACCTGCACGACGATGTCGCGCACACGGCTCTCCTTTTTTTCCGGCGGATACTTATACGCCACCGCCCAGCGCGGGAATTTCGCCGTGCTGCCGAGATACCGCCGCTGTGCAAGGTCGTTGATCTTGATGACCGCACCGTCGATATCGAACGGGAACGTCTCGCGGTTGTCACCGATCCAGTCGATACGCGCGCAGCAGGCATCAAGCGTCTCGCAGCGCCGGTACGGCACGACCGGGAAGCCGAGCGACGCCAGATAGTCAAGCGTCTGCGCATGGGTGGCAAACGTGCGGTCGCTGTCATACTGGAGGTTAAAGATGATGATGTCGAGCTTGCGCGCCGCCGCGACCTTCGGGTCCTGCTGGCGCACGGAGCCCGCTGCCGCGTTGCGGGGATTGGCCAGCAGCGGCTGCTCGAGCAGCTCGCGCTCGGCGTTGAGCTGCGCAAACACGGCGTGCGACATATAGACCTCGCCGCGCACGATGAGCCTTGCAGGCGCATTTTCAAGCGTCAGCGGCAGGTTTCGCAGCGTGCGCAGATTTTCCGTCACGTCCTCGCCAGTGACACCGTCGCCGCGCGTCGCGCCGCGCACGAACACACCGTTTTCATACTCGAGCGACATGGACAGACCGTCAATCTTCGGCTCGACAGAGTAATCATGCGCCTGCGTGAGCGCGGTGTCCATGCGCGCGCCGAACGCGCGCAGCTCGTCAAACGAGAACACATCCTGCAAGCTCTCGAGCGGCACCTGATGGTGCACCTGCGCGAAGGTGTTGAGCGCGTAGCCGCCGACGTGCTGCGTCGGCGAATCGGGCGAGGCGTACTCCGGGTGCGCCGCCTCGAGCTCCTCCAGTCTGCGCAGGAGCGCGTCATATTCAAAGTCGCTGATCTCGGGCGCATCCTTCACATAGTAGAGAAAGTTTGCGCGCTCCAGCCGGCGGCGCAGCGCCAGAATTTCTTCATGTACGTCCATAGTCGTTACTCCACTTCCACATACGTCTGGGGCACTTTTCCGACGATGACCGTCTCGGCCAGCAGCACCTGCGTGCCCACCGTCTCCGTCTGGTGCGCCCACGGCACCAGAATGTCCAGATCCATGTTGATATCGAGGTATAGCTGGTATTTGCTCTGATTGATCGCAGCCGACATGAGCTCGTTGCGATAGCGCACGTCCGACGTCGTCAGCACAAGGATGCGCACCGGCAGCGGCAGCTTGAGGCCGGGCAGGAAATTCACACCGAAGAGCGTCTCAAGCGGGATGTCCAGCTCGATCTGCCCGTCGTCGCCGTCCATCATATGCTCGAGCACGAGCGAGGCCACCTGCCCCACGCGCTCGGCGTCGATGCTCACAGCCGTGATCGTCCCGTCCGCGTCTGTGCGGTAGGTATAGTATTCGCCGCGCACCTGCGCCATGGACGCACGGACGGCGGTGTTGATCTTCAGCTGCATGAGATCGCAGGCAGCGTTTACGGCAAGCTGTGTGATGAGCTGCAGCACCGTCACGGTCACATACGCGGCGCTGCCAAGCACAGCCAGCGCCAGCAGCAACGCCGCCACGCTGCGCCTGAAGCGCGGCTGACGATGAATAGCCGGACGCCAACGGCGAGTCACACGGATCATAGCACTCCCCCCTGCCATGCTATGCAGGCGGGGCGCGGTCCATGCATTTATTGCAGGCTTTCCACAATGGCGCGGAAGGTATCGCCGCGCTCGGCAAAATTCTTGAAGAAGTCAAACGACGAACACGCCGGCGAGAGCGTCACGGTATCGCCCGGCTGCGCGAGACGGTACGCCGTCTCGACCGCCGCGCGAAAATCCGGCGCTTCGACGAGCGGCAGTTTTCCCGGGTCATAGAATTTCGAGCCGCGGATGGCCGCCGCGATGCGCTGCGCCGTCTCACCGACGACGACCGCCGCCTTCGCGTGCAGACAGACCTCGTCGCCCAGCTCGTCAAACGGGATGTGCTTATCATGCCCGCCGAGAATGATGACCGGCGGCTTCGGCAGCGCGTGCAGCCCCGCGATCGTGCGCGTGGGGCTCGAGGCGATGGAGTCGTTGATAAACGTGATGCCGTTGAGCTCACGGATGCGCTCCATGCGGTGCGGGACACCCGCAAAGCTGCGCGCGACCTGCACGCACGCCGCCTGACCGACCAGACCGTCGGTCGCAGCGAAGGCGGCCATATAGTTTTCCACGTTGTGCGCGCCGGGAATGCGGATATCCGAAACGTCGATCAGCTTCTCCGCCTTGCCGCCGTGGGCACGATAAATGACGCCGTCCGAGTAGTAGACGCCGTTTTCCACCGGACCGACGCTGCTGAAATAGCGCACGCTGCCCGGCGCTTCGGCCGCAAAGCGCGGCGTGTGCGCATCCCTGGCGTTGAGTACAAGAACACCGTCGGGGCGCTGGCCGCGGTAAATGCTGCACTTGGCCGACACATAGTCCTCCAGATCCGGATGCACATCCAGATGGTTGGGCGAAATGTTTGTAATAATGGCCACATCCGGCGCGCAGTGCATACTGTGCAGCTGGAAGCTGCTGAGCTCGAGCACGGCAAAATCGTCCGGCCGGATGCCCGCGATGCGGTCAAACAGCGGTGTGCCGATGTTGCCGCCGAGGTGCACGGTGTATCCCTGCGCACGCAGAAGCTCCGCCGTGATGGTCGAGGTCGTGGTCTTGCCGTCGCTGCCGGTGATGGCAAGGATGCGGCAGGGGCAGAGATTGCAGAATGCCTCCATCTCGGAGGTGAGGATCGCGCCGTTTTGCGCAGCCTTGCGCAGCTGCGGCACAATGGGCAGCACGCCCGGCGTGCGGAAGATGACATCAAAGTCCAGATGCTCGAGATAGTCCGCGCCAAGGGCGAATTTTGCGCCCTGCGCCGCGGCCTCATCCCCGGCCGCACCAAGCTGCGCGCGCTCGCGCCGGTCGCACACGGTCACGTCACAGCCGTTTTGGAGCAGCACACGCACGAGCGGCTGATTGCTCACGCCGAAGCCGATGACACCGATGCGCTTGTCGCGCAGGTAGTCGATATAATCCGAAAAGGTCATGCAGACACTCCTTTTGAAAAATAAAGAATCATACAAAGCGATTATACAGCCCATTTGACGCGATTACAAGAAAATAAATCGCCGCAGTGCTTGACGTACTGCGGCAGGATGTGTAAAATAGTCGGGCGAGTGAGCCGGACAGCCGCGGGCACGAGCCGAAAGGCTGTGCGTGAGGAAAGTCCGGGCTCCGCAGGGCAAGGATAACGGGTAACACCCGCCAGGGGCGACCCTCGGACAAGTGCAACAGAAAGATACCGCCCGAGCGATCGGGTAAGGGTGGAAAAGTGAGGTAAGAGCTCACTCGCCGGCTGGAGACAGTGCGGCGCTGTAAACTCTATCCGGAGCAACACCGCGGAGGGACATATGGCCTGCCCGGCCGTCCCATGGAGGTGGCTGGAACGCATCGGCAACGGTGCGTCTAGATAGATGGCTGTCGATTACAGAACCCGGCTTACAGGCTCACTCGCAATTGCAAGACCCCGCCGTCCGGCGGGGTCTTGCTCAGCTTGTCAAAGAACCTCGTAGAGTTTCGCCGCCGCAGCGGCGAAAGAAAGTCCAATCATTTTCTTCGGCGACATGTGCGGCGAAGAAAATACTTCTCGGCCTGCAAACGTGCGAGCTGTCCGCATCCGGCGGACAGCGAGTGCGATGCGGTCAGGCTGCCCACCTCTTTGTCAAAAAAGTAGTACTTTTTTGACAGTATCTGCAGGACCCCGCCGTCCGGCGGGGTCTTGCTGTATGTATGCCGCAAAGTGCCGTTGCGCAGCGGGCGCGCGCCTGCTACAATAGATATACGGCGCACACCGCCGATATTCGTCATACGGAGGCCGGGCATATGTACTACTCGCAGCTCGTAAAAACAGCGTGCAGCATCCTGTTTCAGGCGCACAGGGACGATCTCGACAAGGGCGGCTACCCTTACGTGTTTCACCCGTTTTATCTCGCCACACAGATGGATGACGAAGCATCGACGTGCGTGGCACTGCTGCACGACGTGATCGAGGATCATGGGGATATGTATTCCTTCGCGGATCTGGAGCGCGCCGGCTTTCCCGCACCTGTGCTCGATGCACTCCGGCTGCTGACGCACACCGAGGGCGTGCCCTATATGGACTACGTGCAGGCGCTGGCGAAAAATCCGATCGCGCGCAAGGTCAAGTGCGCCGACCTGCGGCACAACCTCGACACCCGGCGGATCGACGGCGCTGCGCCCGCAAAAAGGGACACTTACCTGCAGGCGCTGGCCTATCTGGAGAAAACGGAATGACAAAAAGCGCCGGACGGGCCTGCCCCGTCCGGCGCTGCGGTTTCATTCGGCGCGCAAAAGGATCGGAAAAAGAAAAAATCCTGTAACCGTTGCGATTACAGGATTTTCTCTGGAGCTGCTACCCGGATTCGGACCGGGGACCTCATCCTTACCAAGGATGCGCTCTACCGGCTGAGCTATAGCAGCATACAAATCCCGCGGAGCTTTCGCTCCGCGGGTGGCGACCGAGAAGGGACTTGAACCCTCGACCTCTAGCGTGACAGGCTAGCGTTCTAACCGACTGAACTACTCGGCCTCGTCGCCTCAGCGCTTGTTTAATATACCAGACGAATCGACCGGTGTCAAGTAATTTTTGAAAAAATTTTCGGTGATTTTCATTTTTCCGTTTCAGCCTGTTTTCCGGGCGCAAAAAATGTCTCCCGGGCAGCATCACCCGGGAGACAAACGGAGGAATTATTTCGTGATCTGGAACGAACGCGTGATGGGCGCCGCCTGATAGTTGCCGCCCACAGTCACAGCCGTCATGACATAGCGGCCGGGCTCGGTCGGCGGGGTCGTGGTGCTGGAGTACGGCTTCCACTTGCTGGTGAAGCCGGAGTACAGGTATTTCACGTTCGTCTGCTTGGCAGCCGGCTCGCCGTTGTACATCAGCGTCACACCGAAGTCGAAGTCCTCCGCAGCTTCCTTAGCGGTCAGCTTGCCGTTCGGGATGGTCCGGTTCCACTGCAGCTTCACGCCGGAATAGTGCTTTTTCACGACGAGCGCACCCATACCGAAGCCGGTCTCGTAGTTCTTGTTGTTCGTGATCGCGTAAACGGTGTAGATGCCAGCCTGATCCGGCGTGCCGAAGGCCACGCGGACATCGTCCAGCAGACCGGGGAACTTATTGAGCGCCTCGTTGAGCTTGACGAGGGTGTCAATGTCGATGCCGACCTTCTTGAGCAAATCCTTCACAGGCTGCGACAGATTATCGCCCTTGGCGACGATGTCACTCAAGAGTTTGCGCAGCTCGCCGACCGTCGTGCCCTCCTTCATCATCTGCGTGAGCGTCTTGTGGCCAAGGCCTTCGAGCGTTTTGTCAATGAGCTTGATGATCGTTCCCTTTGTCAAACGCTCGGGCAGCTGCACAAATACACTGCCGGTCACATCGCTGGTCACGCCGCCGTAGATCGTGTAGATGTCGAACTTGTCGGCCGGATCGGTGGTAATGAAGTCCTTGCTGAGCTCCTCATCGGCATAAATGCTCGTCGAGTGCACCTTGACGGAGACCTTCGCCTTTTTCACGGTCAGATTGGCCTCTGCGGCATCACTGGGACGATAATCCGCATCGCCCTTATAGGTCACGCGGATCTTCTGCTCACCGGCGCCCATCTGGGGGTAGTTTAAAAGTTTCGTCAGATCGCCTTCAAACGAGCCGCCCTTGCCGCCTTCAAGCGGCATATACTGATGTACTCCGCCGCCAGTCGTCATGCCGTCAACTTCGATCTCATTTTCTGCATAGTACTCGATTGTGAAGTCATCCGCGCTCAGCGTGCTCTTGTCGGGCAGCTTGGAGTCGTCCCAGTCGATGACGTACTCAAAGATGTTCTGCTCCATGACAGACGCATCCATATTATAAACGATGGAGATGCTCGGCTTGAGGACGACCTCGGTCGGCTGACGGTTATCGACCATCTTGACCCGGACTTGCGTCTCCTCGAACGGCTTGTAGTCCGCGTTGCCGCGCCAGGACAGGCGCAGGAGCTGATCGCCGAGACCGAACTTTCCGGCCTTGACCCCATTGAACAGATCGCTGTCGAGCACATTGTAACTGAGATCCTTATAGTTGGCGATCCTATCATCCGTGAGGACGGTACCGAAAATATTATACTCCACCTTCACCAGATCGACCGGGTAGCTCGGATCCGTGCTCTTGAGCAGCGCCTCGCGCAGGGCCTGCGCGGTCGCCTCATAATCGATGCTCTGGTCTGCTTTGTAGACGATACCGACCTCGGTCACACCCTGCTTGAGCCGGAACGGTGCAGCCTCACGGCCGGTGACGACCACATTCCCTTGCCACTGCCAGGCGGCGTAGTTCTTGCTGCCGCCCCAGGTGATGCGCACCTGCTGCGTGCCTTCGCCAATGGCGGGATAGGTCAGCAAATGGGCCTCGCCGCCTTCCAGCGGCATCCACGCATGTCCCCATTCGCCAAGCGCACCAGTCGTTGCAGTCGCGTAGTACTCGATGGTCACATCATCCACGGTCAGAGCCGGGTTCGTGCTCTCAACGACCGCGCCAAAGACCTGCTGCTTGATGTTGTCGTAGATCGCCTCACCGCCGGCGGTGAAAGCGAGCTTGAACGTCGGGTTTTCCTTCGTCGCCGCTTTGATGGCCGGGCGCTCGGCGAAGGTCACCGTCACTTCGTCAGACGAAGCCTTGTACTCATCGTCACCCTTGAAGCTAATCCGGATCTGCTGCTCACCCGCAGAAATGGCGGGATAGCCGATCTCTTTATTGATCACCGGGATCGTTTTGTACTCACCCTCCAGCTTTACCCACTCTTTGTGATCAACAAGAGCGGACGAGGCATAGTACTCGATCTCCGTGTTCTGTAGCGTCAGCGCCGGGGTAGTCCCCTCGTCCACGACCTGCTGGAGAATGGTCGCGCGCAGCGCGTCATAATCGACGGTCGTGGCATCCACATACGGCAGCGCGACCGTCTGCCCCTCTTTGAGAACAATGTGGGCATCCGCGCGCTCGGTGAAGGTCACCGTGGTTTCCGCAGAAGTGCTGAAGTATGTATCACTGCCGTTGAAGGTGACTTTGATCTTCTGCTCGCCCGCAGAAATGGCTGGATACACATTGATGAGCTCTTTTGTTTCGCCTTCCAGAACTGCCCAATCATGGGACCCGATCTTTTTTGCAGTCGCGTAGTACTCGATGGTCGTGTTGTCCACCGTCAGCGCCGACGTAGAAGCCTCAACGACCTGTGCAAGGATGGCCGCACGCAGTGCGTCGAAATCCAGCGTCCCGTCTTCTTTATACGGCAGCTTCACGCTGGCGCCCTGATTGAGCGTGATGGACGAAGAGAGCTTCTCAGCCTTCGTGAGCGTCACCGCAGCCGTCGTGCCATGAACGCGCACGTTATATTTGCCGTCGTTATTTTTGGCAAGCGCGGGGTGCGTGTAGTAGGTCGACCAGAGTCTGCCTTTGGTTTCGCTTTCAAAGCCGCCAATGGAACCCCAGTCGGAATTTTTTGTAATACCGGCTATCTTCTCTTTGCCCTCGCAGTAATACTCCCACTGAAGTCTGTCCAGAAGCGCGTTCTGATCCGCTTCGCTCATCTGGTCAAAGCCGACGACCAGTGCCCGCGTCAAGGCACGGTTCACCTCAGCGTCCGACATACCGGACTTGATGATGGCCGTACCGTTTTGCAGCGAGTATCCGCCTGCTGCACGCGCGGCCGGCAAAAACGCACCGACCTGCGACAGCAGCAGCACCGCCAGCAAGCACGCCAGCAGACGCTGCAGTTTTTTCCCTGTCATAATAGTTTCCTCCTGTCATTTTTTTCGCCGGAACAACAGCCTGTGCCCATTCGGCTCGTTTTCCGTCACGAATGATAAGGTCAAAGTAGCAAATCGTTTATTAATTGTCAAGGATTTTTATTGAAAAAATTGAAGTTTATGAGCAATTGAATATTAAATTTTAATTCGTTGCCAAAAGTGCATTTTTCCTCTT
>ENA-UOJE01002690-UOJE01002690.1-human-gut-metagenome-genome-assembly--contig:-C23-NODE-2690-length-13038-cov-6.586536_pt1 | contig 13038 bp, 18 predicted proteins | sample MGYA00242341_ERZ723888 | MGnify/ENA metagenome assembly ERZ723888 | reverse complement strand
GGTTAAAGGGTTAGAAGGTTAAAAAGGTTATTGGAATAATACGCAACTGATGACTGAATCATTTTCTTTTGAAAATTTGAAAGCATATAGATGTTCGACAAGTCTTGTCAGTGAGATATACGAGATTCTCGATAGTTTCCCTGACAAGGAACGGTTCAGTCTTACTTCTCAGTTGCGCAGAAGCATAATCTCAGTTCCATCCAACATAGCCGAAGGCTCAGGCAGATGTTCGCTTAGAGAAAAAATTCATTTTATCGAAATCGCTTATGGCTCATTACTTGAAGCATATTGTCAGATGGACATCGCTAAAAATCTCGGTTATATTGCCGACTACCGCTTCAAGGCGATAAAGCCGAAGTTCTTCGAGATATCAAGGCTGCTCAACGGTCTTAAAAAAAGTTTTGAACATAAGTTGACCTCATAACCTTTTAACCTTATAACCTCATAACCCTTTTAAATTGAGTTTACGAAATTTAAAAATATAATAATTATGACTGACGTAAAGACTTATCTTGACCCCGCTGAGGAAAAGATGGAGATGGCTGTTGCCTATCTTGACGAATCGCTTGCCCACATCCGCGCCGGTAAGGCTAATCCCAAAATTCTTGACGGCATCCGTGTCGAATATTACGGCAGCGCAGTGCCCATCGGAAATGTGGCAAATGTAAGCGTTCCCGATGCCCGTACTATCACCATCACCCCGTGGGAGAAAGCGATGTTCAAGGAAATAGAGAAAGCAATCATCAATTCCGAGCTTGGCATAACCCCTGAAAACAATGGCGAAATCATACGCCTATCCATACCCCCGTTGACCGAAGACCGCCGTAAAACTCTCGTAAAGCAGTCGAAGGGTGAGGCTGAAAATGCCAAGGTATCTGTAAGAAACGCGCGTCGCGACGCCATCGACGGGCTGAAAAAGGCGGTCAAGCAGGGTATGCCCGAGGATGTCGAAAAAGATGCCGAAGCTCAGGTTCAGAAACTTCACGACAAATATCTGAAGAAAATCGACGACCTCTTTGCCGCCAAAGAAAAGGAAATACTCACCGTTTAATACCCCGCAGAAATGGAAATTGGAGACAAGTTACCCGAGTTGCTCGGTTATGATGCAGAGGGAAAGGAAGTGAAGGCTTCCGATTTCGCGGGGAAACCGCTCATCGTGTATTTCTATCCGAAAGACAACACATCAGGATGTACCGCCGAGGCATGTTCGCTGCGCGACGGTTATGCCGAGTTGCGTGACCTTGGGTATGAAATCATCGGTATCAGCAAGGACTCCGCTGCAAGCCATGCCAAATTTGCCGGCAAACATTCACTTCCGTTCCTGCTATTGAGCGACCCGGAAGGCAAGGTCAACAGCGAGTTTGGAGTATGGCAACTGAAAAAGATGTGTGGCAGGGAATATATGGGTACGGTACGCACGACATTTGTCACCGATGCCGCCCATGTCATCACCCACATAATCAAGAAAGTTGACACTAAAAATGCCGCAGCTCAGTTGCTCGACATAGTAAAATAATATCCGATGCAGAAAGTAAGACCTAAAAAGGCTCTCGGACAGCATTTCCTCACCGACCTGTCGATTGCCGCGCGTATCGCCGCGACACTTGACGGGTCGAAAGGATTGCCTGTGCTGGAGATAGGTCCCGGAATGGGAGTGCTCACCCGGTTTCTACTGGAAGAAGGTCACGATGTGAAAGTGGTGGAAATTGACAGCGAGAGCGTCGAATATCTTACTGACAATTTCCCCGACCTCAAAGGACGAATCATCGAGGGCGACTTCCTGAAGATGGATCTTGCCGAGCTGATGGGCGAGAAACCGTTTTGCGTCATAGGCAATTATCCCTACAATATATCCTCGCAGATATTTTTCAAGATTCTTGACTACAAGAATCTCATACCCTGCTGTTCGGGAATGTTGCAGAAGGAGGTTGCCGAGAGGCTTGCCGCCGCTCCGGGATCAAAGGTCTATGGCATATTGAGTGTGCTTCTACAGGCATGGTATGATGTGGAATACCTGTTTACCGTCGATGAACATGTGTTCAATCCGCCGCCAAAAGTAAAGTCGGGCGTGATTCGCTGCACACGCAACAACGTCACCGACCTCGGCTGTGACGAGCGTCTGTTCAAGACTATCGTGAAGACCGTGTTCGGTCAGCGCCGGAAAACACTGCGCAATTCCATCCGCGGGCTTCTTCCACCCGGCTGCAGCCTTGACGACAACCCCGTATGGGCACAGCGCCCCGAGCAGCTCAGCGTGGCGCAGTTCATCGATCTCACCAATCGTGTCGCCGCTTTACGCGACGCCGCAACTGATAATTAATGAAAGAATATACACCAGAATATCTTGACTTCCTCCGCGACATCATCAACCGGCGCGACGAAGAGGCGGCGCGTAAGGAATTGACCGCCCTTCATCCTGCCGATATAGCGGAGCTGTATCAGGATCTTGACCTTGACGAGGCGGAATTCCTCTATCGGCTGCTCGACGACCAGACTGCCGCCGACGTCCTGATGGAACTTGACGAGGATGACCGCCACAAGCTGCTCAGCGCGATGTCGACCGAAGATATCGCCCGTCAGGTAATCGACCACCTTGACACCGACGATGCCGTCGACATCATCCAGGAGCTTGACGAGGAAGACCGCGATGAAATTCTCTCCCACATTGACGACGTGGAGCAGGCAGGCGATATCATCGACCTGCTGAAATATGACGAAGATACCGCCGGCGGTATCATGGGCACGGAAATGATCGTGGTCAACGAAAACTGGAGCATGCCGCAGTGTGTACAGGAGATGCGTAAGCAGGCTGAAGACCTCGATGAAATCTATTATGTCTATGTAGTGGACAATGACTACCGTCTGCGTGGCGTGTTCCCGCTGAAAAAGATGATTACCCACCCCTCGGTATCAAAGATAAAGCATGTCATGGAGGTTGACCCCGTATCGGTCAAGACCGACACCCCCGTTGACGAGCTGACTCTCGACTTTGAGAAATATGACCTTGTGGCGATGCCTGTGGTCGATTCCATAGGCAGGCTTGTAGGGCAGATTACGGTCGATGATGTCATGGACGAGGCGCGTGAGCAGAGTGAGCGTGACTACCAGCTTGCATCAGGTCTGTCGGGGGATGTCGAGAGCGACGACACCCTCTTTGACCAGACCAAGGCACGATTACCATGGCTGCTGATAGGCATACTCGGCGGTATCGGCAACTCGCTCATCTTGGGTCATTTTGAAAGCGGATTTGCTGTCAATCCCGCAATGGCGCTCTTCATACCGCTTATCGGAGGCACCGGCGGCAATGTCGGTATACAGTCATCGGCTATAATAGTCCAGGGACTTGCCAACGGCTCGCTTGACGTGAAAGGCTCTGCAAAGCAGTTGTTTAAGGAACTCGGTGTCGGGCTTCTAAATGCCTGCATCATCTCGCTGCTTGTGTTTGTCTACAACATATTTGCCCTGGGTCCGACGCAAGTCACTACCATCGCCGTGTCATTGTCACTCTTTGCAGTGGTAGTGTTTGCATCCGTATTCGGGACATTCGTGCCCCTCACCCTTGAGCGTTTCAAGATTGACCCTGCGCTTGCGACAGGACCGTTTATCTCGATTACCAACGACATCATAGGCATGGTTATATACATGTCAATCAGCTCCGCGCTACTGTCGGCAATGCTGCCGGGGGCATAAATCTTTTTTGGCGCGGTTTTTGTTATATACTAATAGTAAATTAATATTGTAAGATTATGGAACAGATCAAACCCGGCAAATATGTCGAAATGGTATATGACCTATATGTAGAAAATCCCGACGGCGAACAGCTTGTACACCAGGTTGATCCGGAAAATCCCGAGCGCATCGTGTTCGGCGTGACTCGTGGTGTAATCGCGCCGCTCGAGAAAGCGCTTGACGGACTCGCTGCCGGTGGTAAATTTGACGTTAAGGTCAATGCAGCCGATGCTTTCGGAATGCCTGACCCCGAGCAAATTGTCGAACTTGACAAAAACGTATTTGAAATCGACGGAAAGTTTGATGCAGAACACATCAAGCCCGGTGCCGACATACCTATGATGACCGCCGACGGCTTCCGTCTCAACGGAAAGGTGCTTGAAGTGACCGATGATAAAGTAAAGATGGACTTCAATCATCCTCTTGCCGGCAAGGATGTACGCTTTAAGGGTAAGGTTGTCACTGTGCGTGACGCTACCCCCGAAGAACTCCAGCCCGCTCACGGCTGCGGATGTGGCTGTGACCACGACCATTGTGGCGACGGCAACTGCGGTGACCACAGTTGCGGTGACGGATGCGGTTGCCATTAAACCGCGGGCACATCGCTTTAGATGAAATCAAAAGAGGATATTCCGGAAATTCCGGCATATCCTCTTTCTTCGTTATAACAGCTTAATCATTATACCTTACTCTTTATAACGAGACTATCACCTGTTTTCGTAATTCGCGGCAATGTAATTAATAGTTTTTAACATGGCTACTATTGTATTTTGCCCATTTTGTGTTGTATATTTGCAATATCAAACATATAAAATCTAATCACCATGAATACACACACCCTCTCACCCCGACGCGACAAAGACTTCCTCGAAGCATGTCAACGACATGCCGGCTGGCGCAACAATGCGACTCAGGCGGCAATAGAAACAGCTACATTTTCACAAGCGCCACGTTATTATGTGGATGTAGACTATGCTTACCGCCGCATCATCGACATGCGCAAGAGTGGTAAAACGCCAACCCGCAGGATGTCACGGCGGCTTTGGACCGAGATTTTCAACAAAGTCGCCGTAAAGGTCGCCACGTCTCCCGGCATAACGCTCCTTGATGCCGTCACCGAAGTAATTTCCAGAGAAAAGGCATCGGCATTTTTCATATCACCCGGATATGCCGTGAAAATAGCGCGCGGATACAACCGCTATCGTCGCAATACCCCACGTTAACCACAAAAACACATCACATCATGCAACATCAGTCAGTCCACATCTCGATTTCTATCGAAGCAGTGGCTAAAGAAATTTATGCCACCTCAGCACTCCGCAATCTGCTCTCCTCCGACAATGCCCCTACACCGTCGCTCCTCTCACCCGATAACCGTAACGCACTTATTCCGGTCATACGCAGTTCATTTCTAAGAGTTGTACTCAATTCTGTCAGCAATATCGAGTCAATCCATCCGGGCGAGAATGACGACACGATAATGCCGCTTACGATAAAAGTGCGTAGGGGCACTCCCGATGACACCATCCGCGCTGTACGACATGCCATCGAGTGTGCCATCGCTTCTGACACACTTGTCACCTGTTATGCCGGTATCGACCCCGGAGCCGCCTCCGAGTTTGAGGTTCATCTCAACCGTGACCTCACTACAATCCGCTCCCTGCTCGCCACGAATCTCACCCTGTCGCGCATCATCCCCTATTCGTGAGAAGGTCGTTAGAGACCTTAGAGACATCAATGTCATTAACGACCCTCTGAAAACTGAAATATGAAAACTGAAATACCTCTTGTATATTCCGATGGAGTTGAGTAAATTTGCGGAAATACCATAATAAACCAATAACATTAACTATGTCAACAAAACCTGAAATCACCCGCGAAGAGGCTCAGAAATGGGTAGACAGCCGCGAATGGGCAAACGGTTGGAACGCAAATGCCGACAAATCAATAGACTCAGTGGAGTTCGCCACACAATATAAGCTCAACAAGCCCCTTTGGGACAAGCTGTTCAAATATCTCGCAGAGACCGACCCCACGACCCTTGCACCGGGCAAAATCGTGCTGGAGGAAGGCAGGCTATGGATTAACGTGCTGGAATATACTCCCAAAAGTGCCGAAGACACAAAGATCGAGTCACACGAAATCTTCATTGACCTTCAGTACACCTATGAAGGAAACGAGCTTATGGGTCTTGCCCGGCATGTGACACCGATAAATGAATATGACCCGGTAAAGGACCGCACCAACTACAAGACCGATGAACCGATTGACTATGTTGCTGCCGCTCCCGACCGTTTCTTCCTCTATTTCCCGAAAGATATGCACCAGCCGTCAGTTAAGGGTGAAGGCAATGCTGTGGTAAGCCGCAAACTCGTGGGCAAGATTGAGTACGCGAAGTAACAGGGCTTCCCAAGCCTAAAATAGTATAAATACGGGGCACGATGAAATTTTTCGGCTCCGTATTTGTTATATTAGATAATAACCAAAATTCAAGATTATGAATGAAAACCATAAATCAGGATTTGTCAACATTGTGGGAAATCCTAATGTAGGCAAGTCGACCCTGATGAATGACCTTGTGGGTGAGCGCATAAGTATCATCACCTCCAAGGCTCAGACCACACGTCACCGCATCACTGGCATAGTCAATACCGATGATTATCAGATAGTATTTTCCGATACTCCCGGTGTGCTGAAGCCTAACTACAAGATGCAGGAAGCGATGAGGGATTTCTCCGAAGGCGCCCTGACTGATGCCGATGTATTGCTATATGTAACTGATGTCGTGGAAGACCCGACCAAAAACGCCGACTTCCTTGCAAAGGTGGCAAAGGAGAAAGTGCCCGTACTACTGGTAATCAACAAAATCGACCTTCTTAAAGGCAACGACGAACTGGAAAAAATCGTTGGTCGCTGGAATGAATTGCTCCCCAATGCAGAAGTCTTCCCGACATCGGCAAAACTCGGATTCAATGTCGACACACTGATGCGCCGCATCATCGAGCTTCTGCCCGTGGCACCCCCATATTTCGGGAAGGACGCTCTTACCGACAAGCCTGCGCGGTTCTTCGTCACTGAAATCATACGCGAGAAGCTGCTCACCAACCTTGACAAGGAAGTGCCTTACTCGGTAGAGGTGGTTGTGGAAAAATTTGACGAGAAAGAAGACAGCATCCACATCATGACCGTAATCTATGTCGAACGCGACTCTCAGAAAGGCATAATCATAGGTAAAGGCGGTTCGATGCTTAAGAAAATCGGTACGGAGGCACGTAAAGATATCGAGAAATTTTTCGACAAGCATGTATATCTCGAACTTTTCGTGAAGGTCGAGAAAGACTGGCGCAACCGCGAAAACAAATTGCGCTCATTCGGTTACATCGAGTAATTACTGTCAGCGCCGACGCACAAAATCGGCAAAATGATACGCTACACCGCTGCGTGGATCGGTGAAAGAGTCTGATTGCTCTTTCTCTATCCACGCTTCGCTGTCTATAGCGGGCATGAATGTGTCGGCATCGGCGACATCTGCATCAATCATAGTGAGACGCAGCTCATCGGCAAGAGGAAACGCCTGCCGGTAAATTTCACCCCCTCCTAATATCATTGCCTCGTCCACTCCGGCAACAAGCTGCATTGCCTCGTCAAGCGACGCGGCTGTCTCAACCCCCGGCGCAGAGTAATCGCGCTGACGGGTGATAACGATGTTGCGCCGTCCCGGGAGCGCCCCGTTGGGAAACGACTCGAATGTCTTGCGACCCATTATCACCGGCTTCCCCATCGTAATGGACTTGAATCGCTTAAGGTCGGCACTGATATGAAAAAGCAAATCACCCTTCCTGCCGATTGCACCGCCTTTGGCGACCGCGGCTATGATTGTAACTTTTGTCATACGGCAACCGTGGCTTTGATGTGAGGATGCGGGTCGTAACCTTCAAGAGTGAAATCTTCATACTTGAAGTCAAATATAGATTTCACGTCGGGATTGAGTTTCATCACGGGAAGCGGGCGCGGCTCACGAGTAAGCTGCAAGTCGACCTGCTCCATGTGATTGCTGTAGATATGGGCATCGCCGAGCGTATGCACGAAGTCGCCCGGCTTCAGTCCCGTCACCTGTGCCACCATAAGCAGCAGCAAGGCGTAGGAAGCGATGTTGAACGGTACGCCGAGGAATATGTCGGCAGAACGCTGATAAAGCTGCAGGCTCAGTTTCCCGCCGGCAACATAAAACTGGAAAAATGCATGGCAGGGAGGCAGCTTCATGTCGGGAAGGTCGGCGACATTCCATGCGCTGACGATGATTCGACGCGACTCGGGATTATTTTTTATCGTCTCGATAGCCTCGGTTATCTGGTCGATGTGTCCACCCTTATAATCTTTCCACTTACGCCACTGATAGCCGTAAATCGGACCGAGGTCACCGTCTGCGTCAGCCCATTCGTTCCATATTCTCACTCCATGCTCCTGCAGATATTTCACGTTGGTGTCGCCCTGCAGAAACCACAGCAATTCATATATGATTGATTTCAGATGAAGCTTCTTTGTAGTAAGAAGAGGGAAACCGTCTTCCATGTTGAAGCGCATCTGATAGCCGAATACACTGTGTATGCCGGTGCCGGTACGGTCACCCTTGTCTATACCGTTTTCTTTCACATACCGGAGAAGGTCGAGATATTGTTTCATTGTCAATCGTTTTTCTTTTTAGTCATTGTATCGGTCATGCCTGTCACGGGAGTGCTTGCCGACGCGCTCGGGGCACTTATTTTCGGGGGTAATAGCCGCTGCATCATAGGCAGTGACAGCTGCTTGCTTGTCGGGCGATAGAATATGGCGTCGTCGGGACACACGTCGATGCAGTCAAAGCAGTTGACGCAGCGTGAACTGTCTATTACATGGTCGTTGAGATTGATGCACGATGCCTTGCAGGCGTACTCACACTTGCGGCAGTTGGTGCAGAGATCGGTGTCGATGTCGATATGCCATATCGAGCGTGACGACGCGATACCGAGTACAGCACCTACGGGGCAGATGCTGTTACAGAATGTGCGCCCGTAAAACCACGCCGGGATACTTATGCCGATGAAGGTGACTATGGATAATATGACAGCCACGATTGATGCCTCGATGTGTCCCACATAGTACATATCCCACCAGCCGGTACTGTTGCCTAACGCTGCAAGCTCGTTGTTAATCCATCCCCACACAGGTTTCATCACATTGATGACAAACCGGCTGTACATCGTGTATGGTTCCATTACCACCGGTATTATGGTGATACCAGCCACCATACTCACGGCAAACACGCCGAGACTTATGTAGCGCCAGCGGGTCAAAGGGGGCGAATAGCGATAGTCGCGCGCCGGGCCTTTGCGCGACTTTTTGCCAACATGTCCCACGATGTCAAGCCATGTACCTACCGGACACACTGTCGAGCAATACACCCTGCCGAAAAGCACAGCCACAAGGAGCCAAAATGCAATCATGCTCATCGACAGCCCTACCGCGACAGGAAACATCTGTATGTGAGACACCCATCCGAGTGGGCGAAGAAACAGTTCGCTGTATTCCACCCAAAGTAACGTCACCATCACGAAGATAGCGACGGAGATGACTATGCGCCACCGTCTAAGTCCGGTCCTGGATGAGGGTCTTTTGCTCATATTCAACAAAATTACAAAAATCCACGAATAAAATTTCAATCAATATCTTATTATTAGTAATTTTGCGTAAGTAACTCGCGAAAGTTACATAATTTAAATACGCATAGCAAATGGATTTATTTGACAAAATCAGCTCCGACATAAAGTCGGCGATGCTCGCAAAGGACCGCGTAAGGCTTGAGACTCTACGCGGCGTCAAAAAAGAATTTCTGGAAGCAAAGACCGCTCCAGGTGCTGACGGTGTGCTTACCGACGATGCCGCAATGAAGATACTTGTAAAGATGGTGAAGCAGCGCAAGGAAAGCGCCGAAATCTATAACTCTCAGAATCGTGCCGACCTCGCCGGTGATGAAATGGCACAGGCTACAATCATAGAAGAATATCTTCCGAAGCAGCTCACCGAAGAAGAACTCACCGAGGAACTCCGCAAAATCATCGCCCAGACCGGTGCCACATCGGCAAAAGAAATGGGAAAGGTTATGGGTGTAGCCTCCAAGGCTCTCGCCGGCCGTGCCGACGGTCGCGCCATTTCCGCAAAGGTAAAAGAATTACTCGCTTAATAACATCTTATCTATATGCTTACAATACAGCAAATCAAAGAAGACCCCCAACGCATCATCGAGCGTCTTGCCGTGAAAGGTTATGACGGCACTGTCACCATAAACAAAATACTTGAACTTGACGACAACCGCCGCAAGACCCAGCTGAGCAACGACACGAAGGCTGCCGAGCTCAACAAGCTCGCCGCATCCATCGGCAAACTCATGAAAGAAGGCAACAAGGAAGAGGCTGAAAAGGCAAAAGCCGCTGTCGCCGCGCTTAAAGACGAACAGAAGGCTATCGCCGACGAGCTGTCGCGCACCGAGACAGAAATACGCGACATACTGCTCACCATCCCCAATGTCCCTTGCGACATGGTGCCTGAAGGCAAGACCGCTGAAGACAACGTGGTGGAAAAGACGGGCGGACCGATGCCCGACCTTCCCGCCGATGCGCTTCCCCACTGGGATCTTGCAAAAAAATACAATATCATCGACTTCGACCTCGGCGTAAAGATTACCGGCGCGGGATTTCCCGTGTATCTTGGAAAAGGCGCGCGCCTGCAACGTGCCCTTATACAGTTTTTCCTTGACGAGGCAGGCAAGGCGGGATACCTCGAAGTGCAGCCTCCCTATGTTGTCAACGAAGCATCGGGTTACGGCACCGGACAGCTTCCCGACAAGGAGGGACAGATGTATTATGTCAACGAAGATAACCTCTACCTGATTCCGACAGCCGAAGTACCGGTCACCAACCTTTACCGTGACGTGATACTGAACGCCGACAGTCTCCCCATAAAGAACTGCGCATATTCGGCTTGCTTCCGCCGTGAAGCCGGAAGCTACGGAAAAGATGTGCGTGGTCTTAACCGCCTCCATCAGTTTGATTAAGTAGAGATAGTGGGCATCGAAAAGCCTGAAAACTCTTACGCCGCACTTGAAGAGATGAAAGACCATGTTCAGGGATTGCTCGATAAACTCGGTCTCCCCTGGCACATACTCCGTCTCTGCGGCGGCGACATGTCGTTTACCTCGGCAATCACATTTGACTTCGAGGTATTCTCAGCTGCGCAGAAGCGTTGGCTCGAGGTGTCGTCGGTATCCAACTTCGAGACTTATCAGGCAAACCGTCTGAAATGCCGCTACCGTGGCGACGACAAGAAGACCCGTCTCTGCCACACCCTCAACGGCTCGGCGCTTGCCCTCCCGCGCATCATGGCTGCAATCCTCGAGAATTACCAGACCCCTGAAGGAATAGTCGTGCCTGAAGTGCTCCGCAAATACACCGGCTTCGACATCATCGACTAACCACCGTAATATCCCCACAATACAGCGAGGCTGTGTCAGTTCATGTTGACACAGCCTCGCTGCATTAGTTATAGGGTGTGGTTATTTGCCGAATTTGTCTTTTATAAACTCTTCGGCTTTTTCCTTGACCGTTTCAACCACTTCCTTGCCCTTTTCCGTCTTGATAAACTCAGTCGCCTTTTCCACAACTTCCTTTACTGTCTCGTTATCCATAAGGCCCGCAGCCTTATCTTTCAGTTCGTCTAACATAATCTTGTTATTTGGGGGTTACTCTTTAAAATAACACCCATCTCCCCCGAAGCGTTCATATGCATCCCTGCCAGACAACTTAAATTTCTGTATAAACACAAACGGGGTCGTGCCGAAACTGACACAACCCCGCATGATAGAATATCCGGATTCTTTCGTTATTTAACGTATTTCGCAGTCTTTCCATCGCAACATACAATGTAAAGACCTTTTGCAAAACCAGTGATGTCGACATTGTTGATACCGCTATAGACACGATATCCTTCTGCGCTATATATCTCGACAACAGCATCTTCGGCAACGCCATTAACGCTTAAGATATCCCCGCTGACGCTAACAGCAAATTTGTCAGACGCAACAGAATTGATACCGGTTGTTGCCGCCTGCTTTACGCGTATACGTGCCTCAGCACCACCATTTGACAGGTAAACCGTCTTTGAACGCTGTTTCTCTGTTGCGGAAGCTGTGAAACGTACGGCATAAGAGCCGTCTTCTTTTGTCACAGGAGTAACAGTAAGCCAGTCGTAAGCAGTACCTTCAGCGACAAGCGGCAGACGGGCGTCATTGTTATCCTTGGCAACTACCCACCAATTTTCAGGAGCATTGGTTGCGGAAGCCGTCACCTCTACAGAACCGGTTTCCTCAGAAAGCTCTATGATTTCTTCATCAAGCTTCAATACATGGAATGTACCGTTGAGGCTTATATAAAGTGCCGACGAATAATCCTGTAATGCCTCAGACGCAGGGTAAAGACTCAACGCCCCATTAGGCATCTTAAACATCATGTAAGCGGAATTATGATAAGCGTCATTATGCATTGACTGAGCGCAGGCTGCCAGAGTCTTGACCTTCGCATCGTCATATCCTTTCACCATAATAAGAGTCATGCCTGTCATTTCGTAAGGCTGTTCAAGGCGGAAGAATACATTATAGAATCCCCAGCCATCGATATCCTTGCCAAGCACTGAAGAGGTGGCGACGGGACTTTCGCTGACAGTACCGTAATCATCGACAGTATATATCTCGAGTGTCAGCACTGCATCGTCTTCTGCCTCAAATTCTCCGAGGGTCACCATCACGTCTTCCACCGTCAGCGGAGCGGCGGGAGCCATGAAGAGCTCACCAAAGCCGATTTGCTCTATGCCTTCGCCCCATGTATTCGGGCTACAGGTACCAAAACAATAATCGACATAATTACCGAAATGGGGAGCAACAAGCCTTTTATGCTGATAATCATAGTTGCCAAGATATACGACTTCCTCAGCTATTGCTGGGACTTTTCCACCGACAAAAAGACCGCCCTTTTCCTCGTCATCCCGGTCAAATGAATATGCATCAGTGCCATTACCGTTTGAAGCGGTCAGTACAGGATAAGGATATGCCACACCCTGACTCCAGGGATAGGTGACACTGACGGTTTTGCCTTCAACCACATCATTCATCTCTTCGGAAACGACATTATAGAATGCCCACGAATTCTTCTCAGTGTAAGCATTTGATTCTGAAGTCCAGGATATTTCAGTTTCAGCCGGAATCAAAGCATAAGATTAAGT
>ENA-UOJE01002689-UOJE01002689.1-human-gut-metagenome-genome-assembly--contig:-C23-NODE-2689-length-13038-cov-9.132173_pt1 | contig 13038 bp, 12 predicted proteins | sample MGYA00242341_ERZ723888 | MGnify/ENA metagenome assembly ERZ723888 | reverse complement strand
TTCGTTGATTCAGCAGGGCATTGAAAAGGCTGGCGGAGGCATGCCCGTATAAAATTATGAAGGATAAAAAAATACCCGAACCGACGTTTGATACCGTCAGTCCGGGTGTATGTTCTGCGTATTGCTGTTACAGCTTTGTATTGATTTCATTGATGCAGTTCGGGCAGATGTTGCGGCCTTTAAAAGTGATAACGTCTTTAGCGTTGCCGCAAAAGATGCAGGCCGGCTGGTATTTCTTCAGAATCAGCATGTTGTCCTCAATGAAAATTTCCAGTGAGTCACGGTCTCCAATTTCCAGAATACGGCGTTGCTCAATAGGCAGCACAATTCGTCCCAGATCGTCAATCTTTCGCACAATACCGGTAGATTTCATACCAAATCCTCCTTGCATGTAATAAAAAGGTGAATGCTGTCGAAATTTTTAGCGTTCCTCTATACTACCAACATTGGAATATTTTGTCAACCACTTTTTCCAACTTTCTCCATTGGGAAAATAAGGAATTTTTGTAAAAGCTAGCTTAGCCCCGTTTTCGCCGCATAATCCACGGCCTGTTCGCATAAAAATGGATGAATACGGATGGAGAGGGCGGGGATCAGTGTGCTGAATTGGCTGTGGGCTGGGATCATGATCGTAGCGCTGGCGGCGGGAGCGGTGAACGGAAGACTGGGGGAAGTGACCAACGCGTTGCTCAGCGGCGGCGGAGAGGCGATTAAGCTGTCGCTAACCTTGGGAGGCGCCATGTGCCTGTGGGGAGGCATGATGCGTATTGCCGAAAAAGGCGGTTTGACAGAGCTACTGAGTAAAGCCCTCTCTCCGCTGATGCGGCTGCTGTTTCCCAAGCTTAAGCCGGACGGCCCGGCCTGTCGTGCGATTCTGATGAATATGGCGGCCAATTTTTTGGGGTTGGGCAATGCGGCCACGCCTTTTGGCCTGAAAGCCATGAACGAGCTGGAAAAAGAAAACCCCATCCCCGGCACCGCCTCCAATTCCATGGTGGTGTTTGTCGTTCTCAATACCGCCTCCATTCAGCTGATTCCCACCACAGTGGCGACGCTGCGGCTGCAGTATGGATCGGCGCAGCCCATGCGCATTCTGCCGGCAGTGTGGGCTGCTTCCTTCTTGACGGCGCTGGCGGCGGTATTGATGGCGAAGCTGCTGGGAGCGGGCGGAGAAAAGCGAAAGGGGAAGCAGCTATGAGCGCAGCGGACATCGTAGCCGCCTGGGCGGTGCCGGTTTTCATTCTGCTGATTTTTCTGGCGGGAATGATCCGTAAGGTGCCGCTGTTTGATGAATTCACCGCCGGAGCGGCGGAAGGACTTAAATCCTGTGTCAAGGTTATTCCAGCCTTGGTGGCGCTGATGACCGCCGTTGCCATGCTGCAGGCTTCCGGCGCCCTGGAGGTGCTGACGGATCTGATTCAGCCGCTGGCTGCTAAGATCGGTCTGCCGCCGGAAGTGGTGCCTATGGCGCTGATGCGGCCCATATCCGGCAGCGGCTCCCTGGCCGTATTGGAAAACGTCTATCGGCAGTACGGGCCGGACAGCACGGCTGGTCTGGTGGCTTCGGTTCTCCAATCCTCCACGGAAACTACATTTTATACCATCGCGGTCTATTATGGTTCTGTACGCATTCGAAAAACCCGGCATACCTTAGCGGCGGCTGTAACAGGGGATGTGTTCGGCATTGTGCTGTCCGCTTTGGCGGTGAGAATGCTGTTGCTAAAGGCGTGACAGTTATTGACGAGGACGGTCGAATGGTGGTAAGATAAAAAACGGTTATGCGGACGGAATCCGCCGCTTATAAAGGGAAAAGAGGTTCCGGTTCCTGATGGAAAGGAATGGGAGAAGAGTATGGAAAAAACGGTTAATGAACTGAAAATCGGCGAGAAGGCGATTGTGACCGGGCTGGGCTGCTCAGGAGCGCTGCGCCGCCGGATTATCGATATGGGCATCACCCCCGGCGCTGTGATCATCATGCGCAAGGCGGCTCCTATGGGAGATCCTATCGAGATCAATGTCCGGGGATATGAACTGAGCATTCGCCGTTCCGAGGCGAAAGAGATCACAGTGGAGACGCAGGAGGGTGCATAACCGCTGCGGCGGGGTGTATGCCAGGATGAAGGGCATCCTATTCCTTTTTCTTTTATGCGGACAGAAAGGAATGTACATAGCATGAGTAAAACCTATGCGCTTGCCGGGAATCCCAACTGCGGCAAGACGACTCTTTTCAATGAACTGCCCGGTTCCAATCAATATGTGGGCAACTGGCCGGGCGTTACGGCGGAAAAGAAGGGCGGACAGCTGAAAACCCATGGCAGCGACGTTACGGTAGTGGATTTGCCGGGTATTTATTCCCTTTCTCCTTATTCGGCCGAGGAAATGGTGACACGCAACTTCATCATGGAGGAGAAGCCCGATGTAGTCCTTGATGTGGTGGACGCTACCAATTTGGAACGAAATCTTTATTTGACCCTGCAGATCGCGGAACTGGGCCGTCCTATGGTGATGGCTCTCAATATGATGGATATGCTCAAAAGCCAGGGACTGGTTATTGATGTGCAGATGATGGAGCATCTGCTGGGGATTCCCATTGTGCCCATCTCCGCCAGCAAGGGACAGGGTATCAAGGAACTGATCGAGCGTGCTCACCACGACGGGGTAGAGCGTTCCGGCGATACTCTTTCCGAATTTGATGAACAGCGGCTGGCGGAACGGGCGGACAAGCGGTATGACGGCAATCCCTATATCACCCATCAACTCCACGACAGGCGGGAGCATCACGCCGGAGAATATTTAGCCACCCATGTAATCGATGATATCTATGCCGCCCCCATCATGGAGGCGATTCTGCGTATCGAAGACATCATCGAACCCACCTGTATGAAAAAAGGGCTGGCACTGCGCTGGTCGGCGGTGAAGATCATTGATGACGATACCCCTACCATTGAAGCCTTGGAGCTGACCGACGGCGAGGCGCATCTCATTGATGAAATTATCCGTTCCTTGGAGGAGCGCTACGGCGAAAGGGACATGATCATCGCGGATCAGAAGTACAAGTTTATCTGCGATATCTGCGCCCGCTGCGTCACCCGACTGAAGGAACCCGGCGAACTGACGGTTTCGGATAAGATCGATCGGATTGCCACCCACAAATATCTGGCGCTGCCTCTGTTTGCGGGAATCATGCTGCTGGTTTTTTTCATCACCTTTGGTCCCCTGGGAAGCTGGATGACCGATGGGCTGGATAATCTCATCAGCAATCACTTCACCCCTTGGGTGCGTACGGGGCTGGAAACGATAGGCGCCTCCTCCTGGGCGGTAAGCCTGGTTTGCGACGGGGTAATCGCGGGGGTGGGTTCCATTGTATCCTTTTTCCCGCAGATTCTGTTGCTCTTCCTCTTCCTTTCCATTCTGGAGGACAGCGGCTACATGGCCCGGGCGGCTTTCATCATGGATAAGCTGCTGCACAAAACCGGCCTCTCCGGCCGCTCCTTTGTGCCGATGTTAATGGGCTTCGGCTGCTCCGTCCCCGGCGTCATGGCGGCCCGGACCTTGGAAAACGAACGGGACCGCCGAATGACGATTATGCTGACTCCATTTATGTCCTGCTCTGCCAAGATGCCGGTATACGGCTTGTTTATCGCCGCCTTTTTCCCAAAATACAAGGGCTTGGTGGTGTTCGGGCTCTACGCATTGGGGTTGGTGGTGGCCATCGGTTGTGCCATGATGCTTAAGCGGACTGTACTGAAAGGCGGTCATGCCCCCTTTGTTATGGAGCTGCCGCCTTATCGCCTGCCGACACTGAAAACCTTATGGATGCATCTCTATGAGCGGGTGAAGGATTTCGCCGTGCGAGCGGGGACAATTCTGCTTGGGGCATCCATCGTCATCTGGTTCCTGCGCTCCTTCTCCTTTGATGGCGGTTTTCATATGCTGGCGGCAGAGCAGGCCGGAGACAGTCTGCTGGCTTCGGCAGGCAAGCTGATCGCCCCCTTGTTTGCTCCTTTAGGCTTCGGCTTTTGGCAGGCATCCGTGGCGCTGGTAACCGGCCTGGTGGCCAAGGAAGCGGTGGTGGGCACCCTTTCCATCCTCTACAACAACGCCACCGACGCCGCTATGATCGCGGCGCTGCAAAGTGTTTTTTCCTGGCCTGCGGCCCTTTCGTTCCTGGTTTTCGTGCTGCTGTATATGCCCTGTGTGGCGGCGTTTTCCGCCATACGCCGGGAGATGAACTCCTGGAAATGGGCCATCGGTACGGTATCTTTCCAGACCGGGGTGGCCTGGGTGGTTTCCTTTATAGTATACCAGTTTACCCAGCTGATTGTTAACCTGGTGGGCTTGATTTGAAAGTCAGTGGATTTTCGGAGATATCAACTCCATTTGTATTAGAAGGTATGTTCATCCCATAAAAGAAGTATAATAGGCGAGATGAAACAGATATAAATTTATAAAAGCGGAGGAAGTTCATGAAGCTGATATCCTGGAATGTCAACGGTCTGCGGGCCTGCATGGGAAAGGGATTTCCGGAATTTGTGGAGCAGGCGGCGCCGGATGTACTTTGTCTGCAGGAGACCAAGCTGCAGTCGGGACAGCTGGCGCTGGAACTGCCGGGCTACCGGCAATACTGGAATTATGCGGAGAAAAAGGGATATTCCGGCACGGCAATTTTTTCGCGGTGGGAACCGCTGGCGGTGACATATGGTTTGGGACTGGAGCAACACGATCACGAGGGCAGGGTGATTACCCTGGAGTTTGATGATTTCTTCCTTGTGACGGTGTACACTCCCAATGCTCAGGAGAAGCTGGCCCGTATTGATTATCGTCTGCAGTGGGAGAGCGCTTTCCGGGAGTTCCTGACCGGGCTGGATGCTCGCAAACCGGTGGTGGTATGCGGGGATATGAATGTGGCGCACCAGGAGATTGACCTGAAAAATCCCGGTCCCAACCGGGGCAACGCCGGCTTTTCCGATCAGGAGCGGGAGGCCTTCGGCCGGCTGTTGGAGGCGGGCTTTACCGATACTTTTCGGCTGTTGCATCCCGATGCGACGGGAGCCTACAGCTGGTGGTCCTACCGGTTCCACGCCCGGGAGAAGAACGCCGGGTGGCGTATCGACTATTTTCTGATATCCCGGCGGCTGGAAGCCCGAGTAAAGCAGGCGGATATTCTGGCGGAGGTGCAGGGTTCGGATCATTGTCCGGTTCTGCTGGAACTGGATAACGAATAGGTTGAGCGGTTACCACACGGCTTTTTGGTCCTAACTTATGGTAAGAAAGGGTTTGAAAACTATGGATGTCGCAACACAGCGGGAGATATTGCTCAACGGTAAGTGGAAGGGACAGTACACCCTTCCGGATGCTTTGCCGGTAGAGTTTGAGGGAACTGTACCCGGGTGTGCTCACACCGATCTGCTGCGGGCAGGCATGGTGTCGGATTATTTCCTGGACAACAACGCGGAGGACTGTCAGTGGATTGAAAATGCCTATTTCCATTACAGCCGGGAATTTGAATTTACCGGTTCATCCAAGGGAATGGAGCTTTCTTTTCTGGGGCTGGATACCTTTTGCGACGTATTCTTAAACGGTAAGAAACTGGGGTATTGTGACAATATGTTTCTGCCCCATACCTTTCAAGTTTCCGAAGTGCTGAAGGAAGGAAAGAACCGGGTGGATGTGCAGTTTTATCCCCCGGCGAAAATGGTGGAGGGATTCCCGGAATATAATTACTGCTTTACCGGTGAGCGAGTACATATTCGGAGAATGCAGTGTACCTTTGGCTGGGATTGGGTACATCGTTTTCTCACTATGGGCATCATCGATGATGTGATACTTCGGCGGCCGGCGGATACGGAAATTGACTGCTTGTACGCAGCTGCCACTCAGATCGATCAATACGGCGCGGAACTGTATGTCCAGGCGGATCTCTCTGCAGTGGGAGCGGATACCTGGCTGGAGTTGGAAATATCCGCTCCGGATGGCTCCAGTGTTTGGAAACAGCGTCGGAAAGCGGTGGAGTCCACCTTCCACGAATTTGTTTCGGTTCCCCATCCTGAGTTGTGGTATCCGTTGGGGTATGGCGGTCAGCCCCTTTACAAACTGCGTGCCTGGGTAACCGATAAGACTGGAACTCTGATCGGTGAGAAGGAAATCACGTTCGGCATCCGCACCGTTCGGATTTTGGAAGAGGCGGATGAACCGGGATCTCCCTGGCATGAAAAATGCCTGGAGATCAAAAAGGCGGAATTTCTTCAGGAAGGTGATCAGAATGAGGATTTTGCCGGATTCATTCTGTTGGTGAACGGGGAGCCGATTTTCTGTAAGGGAGCCAATTGGGTGCCCTGTGAGCCCTTCCCCAGTGAAGCAGGACCGGAAAGATACCGGGAATTGCTGGAATTGGCGGCCCAGGCTCATATGAATATGCTCCGGGTGTGGGGCGGCGGCATCGTGGAAAAGGATGCCTTTTATGAGATCTGTGACCGTCTGGGGATTTTGGTGATCCAGGATTTTCAGATGGCCTGTGCCGTTTATCCGGAAGAACGGGAGGATTTCTTGGATGTATTGCGGCTGGAAGCGACCTATGCCGTCAAACGGCTGAGGAACCATCCCTGTCTGGCCTGGTGGAACGGAGACAATGAAATTTCTGCCGCGGGCATGCTGGAAGAGGAAGGCTATCCCGGGCGGATTGCTTCTTTGGTGGCGATAGCGCCGGTGATCAGAACCCACGATCCCTATCGCCGGTTTATGCCTTCCGAGCCCTATCAGGGCAAGCCTTTTATGTCGGTGACCAAAGGAACCAGCCATGCCACCTTCTTTCTTTCCTGGCTCAACAGCGTGATGCGGAAATCCGATATGTCGGATTTCCATCAGATCCTTTCCCAATTCTTGTCCCGCTTCAATTGTGAGATGTCGGTGCTGGGTTTACCAGCGAATTCCAGTATGCGCCGCTTCTTAAGCGGTGATCTGCTGTATGATCACGTGAGTCACCGGTTCCACATGAAAAATCATCCGGCTCCGGAATTCCGGGATTTCGGCATGTATGACATGATGGAGAAGGCGGCTCGGGAATTCCTGGGAGCTTTCAAGGATCGGGAGGACCGGCTGTATAAAATGCAGTACATTCAGTATGAGTGGGTACGGTATACCCTGGAGCTGTTCCGCCGCAACAAGTGGTTTGCCTCAGGGCTCCTGTTCTGGATGTATAACGATTGCTGGCCGGCTATCGGCCTGTCCATGGTGGATTACTACAGCAATCCCAAAGCTGGATATTATGGCTTCCAATATGCGGGCAAGCCGGTACAGCCCTCCATCTGCGCCGAAGAAAACGGATATGGGGTTTACATTCTCAACGATTCCATGAAACCGGTCGCCGGTAATCTGCATCTGTTTATTCAGGACATGCGGGATGAAAAGCCGCTGTGGGAGTGCATGGTTCCCTTTTCCTCCCCTGCCAACCAATCCTGCCGGGTCTGGTGGGGAGAGGTACCCCTGCCGGAAAGCGGTGCGGTCCTGGTAGGTGAAATCATCACGGCTCAAGGGAAAGAACGGACAGTGTATTTTCCCAAACGGATCGCTGATTTAGGGCTTCCCTCCCGGGAAGATGAGCCGGTTCGGCTGTTGGAGAGAACTGAGGACACCCTCACGGTACAAGCCAGTGCCTATGTTCATGCGGTTGGCTTCGATGGGGATTACCGGTTTGAGGATAATTTCTTCACGATGCTTCCTGGGGAGACACGCACCATCCATTATGCACCGCTGCTGCGGTCGGCTTCTCAGGATATTGCCCTCCGCTGTTTATAAGCGCGGATATCCAGAAAGGAGACATTTGGAAATGGACGCAGCGACGAAAAAGGCCCTGCGACTGCAGGCGGAGGCGGTTATTGAGAAGCTGGAGCGGAACAATATGGCGGGCTATTATGTTTCCTCCAAGGCGGAAGTGGCGGGAAAGGTAGCCGAGCTGCTTCACGACGGCGACACCGTAGCGGTGGGCGGTTCCATGTCCCTGGCGGAGACTGGGGTGATGGATCTGCTGCGCAGCGGCCGCTATCGTTTCCTGGACCGGTATGCCCCCGGTTTGTCGGCAGAGGAGGTGCAGGATATTTATCGGCAGAGCTTTTTTGCCGACGCCTATCTCTGCTCCAGCAATGCTGTCACCATGAACGGAGAGCTGTACAATGTGGACGGCAATTCCAACCGGGTGGCCGCCATCTGCTATGGCCCGAAATCGGTAATCATGATAGTGGGCTGCAACAAAATTGTACGGGATATCTCTGCCGCCATTACCCGGGTTAAACGACGGTCGGCGCCGGCCAACGCGATCCGGCTGCACTGCCAGACACCCTGCGCCCAGACCGGCTCCTGTGTCGGCGTCCAGCGGGACGGGATGACCGATGGCTGCGCGGCGGAAGGACGCATCTGTGCTTCTTATGTGGTCAGCGCTCACCAAAGACTTCCCGGCCGGATCAAGGTGATCCTAGTGGGGGAGGAAGTCGGATATTGAGAAAGTGGTCCCTGTCGATCTTTGCCGGCGGGGACCATTGATTTATGGTGAAAAACGGGGCAAGCTAAAATAGAAGAAGCCTGTGCGGAAGGAGCGATAAAGATGGCGAATTCGCAGACGCTGTATTACGGCGGGGAAATTGTGACGATGGAAGAAGGAACGGCGCCTCAGGCAGTGCTGGTGGAACAAGACCGTATTCAGATGGTGGGAAAGCTCGCGGAGCTCCGGGCACACTGCGGACCGGATACTGAGATGGTGGATCTGAAGGGCACCGCCCTGCTGCCCGCCTTTATCGATGCCCATAGTCATATTACCGCCTGGGCCCAGACCATGGGGTTGATTTCTCTGGAGGGTACCGCCGGCTTTGAGGAAATCCAACACCGGATCCGGGATTTTCGGGACAGTCGGGGCGTAAAACCCGGCGAGTGGATGATGGGATTCGGTTATGATCACAACTTTTTGCGGGAAGGGCGGCATCCCGACAGGTGGTTACTGGATGACGCCGCCCCGGAGAATCCCCTGTTGATTACCCATGCGTCCGGACATATGGGAGTGGTAAATTCTCAAGCGCTGCAGATTTTAGGAATCGGCGCCGACACGCTGGAACCGGCGGGCGGGCACATCGGCCGGCAAGGGGAGAACGGGGAGCCCACTGGATATCTGGAGGAAACGGCTTTCACCCAAATCTCCACAGCGCTGCCCAGGCCCTCACTGGAGCAGCTCTGTCGTCAGCTGGAGATGGCCCAGGAAGATTATCTCAGCCGGGGCATCACCACCGTGCAGGACGGTTTGACTCATGAGAACGAATGGATGCTCCTGTCTCACATGGCCGAAGCAGGACGGCTGCGGTTAGATACCGTTTGCTATCCGGATATGAAGCAGAGCCATGATCTGCTGGATACGGACAGCCCCTATTACCGTCGGTATCGAAATCGGCTGAAAATCGGCAGTTATAAGATTTTTCTGGATGGTTCTCCACAAGGCAGGACTGCCTGGATGTCCCAGCCCTATCAAGGTGAGAAGGATTATCGGGGATATCCTGTTTACGAAGACAGTCAGACAGCGGCGTTCATGGAGGAAGCGGTAGAGCGGAGGATTCAGCTTCTGGTACACTGCAACGGCGATGCGGCGGCGGAACAGATGATTCAAACGTATGCAGCGGCGGTCGGGAACAAGAACGTAGGGTTGCGTCCGGTGATGATTCATGCCCAGCTGGTGCGGGAGGATCAACTGCGGCAGATGGCGGCGCTGGGGATGTTCGCTTCCTTCTTTGTGGCCCACACCTACTATTGGGGAGATGTGCATCTGCGCAATTTCGGCGGGAAACGGGCGGAAAAAATCAGTCCGGTCCGCACAGCTATCCGGGAAGGGGTGCCTTATACCTTTCATCAGGATACCCCTGTACTGCCCCCAGATATGCTGGAAACCATCTGGTGCGCGGTTAACCGCATGACTCGGGAAGGTAAGCGGCTGGGCGTTGAGGAGCGGATATCCCCGTACGAGGCGCTGAAGGCGGTGACCATCAACGCCGCCGCCCAGTATTTTGAAGAGGACGAAAAGGGTTCCATCCGGCCGGGTAAACGGGCGGATCTGGTCATACTGGAACGCAGCCCGCTGTCCTGCCCGCCGGAGGAGATCCGGAACATTCAGGTGCTGCGGACCATCAAGGACGGAAAAACACTGTATGAACGGGAGGGGAAAACAGGATAATGGAGAGAACGGAAAGGCGGGAAAGAAAGCGCGGCGGGGAAACGATCTGGAGGTGGATCGCGGGTACAGCCGGCGGAATGCTGCTGCTGTGGACGGTGATTCCCATCTTCCTGCATATTCTCAACGTTGGCGTATTAGCTCTGGGAGCAGCGGGAATCCTGCTGTTGGGCGGCGCGATTGGCTTTGGAGCGGTAAAGCGGCTCCTGGCTTACATATGGAGCAAAGGGTGGCTGCGGTTGATGTTTTTGGCGGTATGCGGCGTGGTGATGGTGCTGCTGATCCTGTTTATTGTGGTGTCCGGTCTTATGCTGTATGCGGCGGCGGAAAAGGCGCCGGAGAACGCCACGGTGATCGTTTTAGGTGCGGGACTGCAGGGAGATCGTCCGTCCCGGATGCTGAAGGATCGGCTGGATGCCGCCGCCCGTTATCTGGAGAAGAACCCGGAATCCGTCTGCATCGTGTCCGGGGGACAGGGACCGGATGAAATCTGTACCGAGGCTTCCGCCATGCGGCGGTATCTGCTGGAAATAGGGGTACCGGAGGAGCGGATACTGGAGGAGGACCGGTCCACCAGCACTTTGGAAAATCTTCGCTTTTCTCGGGAATTGATCGAAAGCCGGGGACTCAGCGATACGGTGGTGATCGCTACCCAGGAGTTTCATCAATACCGGGCTCAATCCTTTGCTAAACAGGAAGGTCTGAAGGGGGCCGGAGCCTGTACCTGCCGGACTCCATGGTATCTGCTGGGTTGCTACTGGGTGCGGGAGTTCGCAGGGGTAAGCCGCATGCTGCTGCTGGGATACTGACGTGGCGGCAAGGGAGAAAATGATGAAGAAAAAGGTTTGGCAGGGAAAATTGTTCTGGCTATTGACGGCGCTGGCTGCTGTTGGGGCGGCGGAGATCGCTAATGTGGGTGCCTATTTTCTGGCTAAACAGGGAAACACGGTAGCCATTATCGGCGGAGCGGATCAGCCTACGCTACTTTATTCGTTGCTTTCCGTGCTGAGAGATCGCATAATCAGCGGATGGATCCTGCTGCTTTTTTCGCTGCCAATCGCTTGGCTGGCGGCGCGTTTTATAGCCAAGCGTTCCCGAATGATGATCGCTGCTGCAGTTACGGCCATGGTTTTGAGCATGACTTACGCATTGCTTTATTATACCGATATTTGGAAGACGCTGATACTGGCGAGAGGCTACATAAGCTGGGAAGTGGTCTTTGATATCCTGGTGCTGTTTAGCGTAACCGCCGCGTTGGAGGCGGCTGTTCTCCGTCTTACGATTGTCCGAAAGGATCTGGCAATTCCCTTGCGGGCCGCTTCCGTGGGAACGGCGGCGATCCTGGTTTTTCTGATCCATCAATGGCCGGTTACGGCAAGCAGGCTTCTGCCCGGTTTCGCCGGAGCGGTTGTGATCTGCGCGGCGGTGGGAGCAGCCGCTTACGGTATCGGACGGCTGAGAGAAAGAAAAAGAATCTCGGAGAAATAAGGGGTGATGGCCTGTGAATCCGATCCTGCGGGCACATGCGGAGGCGATTGTCAGGCAATCCATTCAGGCGGTGCTGCCTGACGAAGCGGTGCGCCGGGCACTGCGGAATAGGCGTTTTCCCGGCAGAGTGTTTCTGGTGGCGGCGGGCAAAGCCGCCTGGCAGATGGCTCGTGCGGCGGTAGAATGTATCGACGGCATAGCGGGCGGCGTGGTGATTACCAAATATGGCCACGTTCAGGGCGCCATTCCTGGCTGTGTCTGTTATGAGGGAGGGCATCCGGTTCCTGATGAGAAGGGGTTCCAAGGAACCGGAGCCGCTTTGGAATTGGTGAAGGGGAAAACGACGTCCGATACGATTCTTTTTCTTCTTTCCGGCGGCGGCAGCGCTTTATTGGAACAGCCCCTGATTCCCGGCAGTGAGCTGCGGGAGATCACTTGCCGGCTATTAGCCTGCGGAGCGGATATCGTGGAGATCAACACCATTCGCAAGCGGCTGTCGGCGGTCAAGGGCGGACGCTTTGCCCAGTTCTGCGCGCCGGCAAAGGTTTATGCCATTGTGCTTTCCGACATTGTGGGGGATCCGCTGGATATGATCGCTTCCGGACCGGCGTATCCTGACAGCTCCACCTGTGAGCAGGCGCTGGCGATAGCGGAAAAGTATCAACTCAGCCTCAGTCCGGCGGCAATGGAGTGTTTGCGGCAGGAGACCCCCAAGCGGCTGGATAATGTGGAAACCATCCTCACCGGCAGCGTCCGGGAGTTGTGTGCGGCGGCGGCCGACGCCTGCCGCCGGTTGGGATACAACCCGCTTCTGCTGACGGATGAGCTGTGCTGCCAAGCCAGAGAAGCGGGCAGCTTTCTGGCCTCCATTCTGAGAAGCCATCGGGATTCTCCCGATTCTTTGGCTTTTATCGCCGGAGGTGAAACGGTGGTGCGGCTGACCGGAACCGGGAAGGGCGGCCGGAATCAGGAACTGGCTCTGGCGGCGGCTGAGGGAATCCAAGGTATGACTGGCGCTGCGGTGTTCAGTGTGGGGAGCGATGGAACCGACGGCCCCACCGATGCCGCCGGTGGTTATGCGGACGGAGAGACAGCGGCAATGCTGCGCAGGCAGGGTATCAAAATATATGACGCGCTGGCAAACAACGATGCTTATCCTGCCCTGGAGAAAACCGGCGGGTTAATCATCACCGGCCCTACCGGCACCAATGTCAACGATGTGGCGGTGGCGCTGCTGTATAGAAAAAAGGAGGGGTAAAAAGTGGGGAAGTCCTATTGGATGGAGAAGGTATTCTGGATGATCGTGGTTCTGGTAGCCATTTGGGTATCCCAATGCGCCTATTCCATTC
>ENA-UOJE01002656-UOJE01002656.1-human-gut-metagenome-genome-assembly--contig:-C23-NODE-2656-length-13178-cov-11.222815_pt1 | contig 13178 bp, 11 predicted proteins | sample MGYA00242341_ERZ723888 | MGnify/ENA metagenome assembly ERZ723888 | reverse complement strand
TCGGTGGGAGCCGGGAAGTTCAGGCGGATGGTCTGGCCGTCGTCGATGGGGTTGATGCCCACGTCGCTGGCCATGATGGCCTTGCTGATGGCACGCAGCAGGGTGCGGTCCCAGGGGGTGATGGTCAGGGTGCGGGCCTCGCTGACAGCCACGGATGCCACCTGCTGGATGGGGGTGGGCGCGCCGTAGTAGTCCACGGTCACCTTGTCCAGCACAGCGGGGTTTGCACGGCCTGCACGCACAGCGGCCAGCTCGCGGCCCAGGTGCTCCACCGAGCTCTTCATCTTTTCTTCGTAAACCTTGGTGTTGCTGCTCATTGTTGTAGTCTCCTGTTCCTGTTGATATATTCGGTGGGCAGAGTGCACCGGGCAGCCCCGCCCTTCATTGTATGTTTCTGCGCAGAAGGCTATACGCGGTCAGCCCTCATACACCAGCGTGCCCACGTTCTCGCCCTGCACAGCCTTTGCGATGTTGTCCGGGTCGGCCAGATCAAACACCAGGATGGGCAGCTTGTTGTCGCGGCACAGGGTGGCAGCGGTGCCATCCATGACGGCCAGCTGGTCCTCCAGCACCTTGGTGAAGGTGAGGGTATCGTACTTCTTGGCGTCGGGGTACTTGTGGGGGTCCTTGTCGTACACGCCGTCCACCATGGTGGCCTTGAACATCACATCGGCGCTCACTTCCACGGCGCGCAGGGCCGTTGCCGTGTCGGTGGAGAAGAAGGGGTTGCCGGTGCCGCCGCCAAACACGGCGATCTTGCCCTCGTCCATGGCGCGCAGGGCGTCTTTGCGGGTAAAGGGCTGTGCCACCTGGGGCATGGTGATGGAGGTGAACACCTCGGTGGGCACGCCCAGCTGCTCCAGCTTGTCGGAGACAGCCAGTGCGTTCATCACGGTTGCCAGCATACCGATCTTGTCGGCCAGGGTGCGCTCCATCTTGCCGCTGGAACGGCCGCGCCAGAAGTTGCCGCCGCCCACCACGATGCCGATCTGAACCCCCAGATCGTGGGCCTTTTTCACGCCGCCGCAGATCGCATCCATGGTCGGCTCGTCAAAGCCCATGCCTTTTTCGCCGCCCAATGCTTCGCCGCTGATCTTGAGCAGGATACGCTGATATTTCAATGCCATAATCCAAACACCACCTGTTTATATTCCGTCGGGCTGTGTGCCCGACATTGTTATTCAAGTGTATTTTACAATAAAACACGCATAAAGTAAACAGGAAATCTGCCCAGAAAATATGGAACGTTTTATGAACAGGCCCCCGGCAAAATTGGGGCTGGACATTTTCCGGCAGACATGCTATACTATTCTTCGCAAATGCGGGCATCGTACATCGGCTAGTATATCAGCCTTCCAAGCTGAGGAGGTGGGTTCGATTCCCATTGCCCGCTCCACGAAAAAGGCACGCTGATTTGTCTGGAATCAGCGTGCTTTTCTTATTATTTACCACGCTTTTTACCTCACATAGCAAAACAGCAGGCAGTTCCCGCAAAAAGGAGCTGCCTGCTGTTGTTTTTCATTCTGTCAGGCCCAGGGCTGCAAACTCTCTTGCAAGGCCGTCCTCGTACACGGTGGGGGCGATGCGGTCGCACAGCTGCTTCAGCCGCTCCGAGCCGTTGCCCATGCACACACTGATCCCGGCAGCCTGGGTCATCTGCAGGTCGTTATCGCTGTCGCCAAAGCCAATGGTATCTTCCTGCGGGTGGCCCAGATGCCGGCAGATGGCCCGGATGCCGGTGCCCTTGTCGAATTTGCGGTTGATGAGCTCCCCGTTCACCATGCCGTCATCCATGGTGTCCAGGTTGCTCTCGCAGAATACGAACTGGTCCTGATACAGCCGCTTGGCCTCGTCCAGATCGCGCAGGCGCTCAGCAATGTACACGATCTTGTAGATCGGCTGGCCGTCGTACCGGCTCAGCGGGGTCAGGCGCATGCCGTCCTGCATAGCCTTGCGCCAGCGGGCTGCTTCGCTGTTCAGCGGCTTGTCCGGCGCGTCGGCGGTAAACTTCCAGCGTGCGGTCATCTTCGGCCCGGCAAAGGCATCGTCACGGGACTCCAGCGTGTAGTCCACGCCGTGCTGCTCCAGCACGGCGCTCAGGCCGCTGCACTGTTCCGGCTCCATGGGCAGGTCCACCAGCACCTGCCCGTCGCAAAGCACATAGCCGCCCGCGCTGCAGATGGCACCGTCAAAACAGCCGTACTCCAGCAGCGGCGCGGTCATGCGCAGGTTGCGTCCGGTGCACAGAAACAGCTTGTGCCCGTTGGCCCGGGCCGCCCGCAGCGCCTGCAGGGTGCTGTCCGGGATGAGCATATCCCCCGGCGGCAGCAGGGTGCCGTCAATGTCCAAAAAGATCAGCTTACGGTTCATGCGTCCTCCTTTATCCGGATCGAACCACGGTCCACCACGCTGTACCCCAGGGTGGTCTGGCGGACAGGGCCGCCGTTTTCCGGGTGCTCCAGCATCTGCAGCAGCATCCGGGCGGCTTCCACACCCACCTGTTTCTGGTAAAAGCGCACGGTGGTCAGACCCGGCTCCACAACGCCGCCCACCCAGCTGTCGCCAATGCCGGCCAGACTGACCTGGGTGCCGATGGCGCGGCCTGCCGCCCTGAGTGCCCGCATGGCCCCCAGCGCCACCGTGTCGGTCACGCACACCACGCCGTCCAGATCCGGGCAGCAGGCCAGCAGCTCGTTCATGCAGCGCTCGCCCTCTTCCATGGTAAAGGCAGAGCAGCACAGCCGGGGCAGCTTGTCGCCGTCCAGCCCGGCAGCGTTCAGGGCGTCCTGCACACCCTGACGGCGCGCAAGCCCGACGGCCTGATCCTTCTCGGTGCCGCCGATGTACGCCAGCCTGCGGTGCCCGCAGGCCAGCATCCGCTGGGCCAGCTCCCGGGCCGCACTGCGATCATCGTTGTACACGCAGGGCACCTCCGGGAAGCGCTGCCCGGTGACCACCAGCGGCACCCGGCAGGCCTTGAAGGCCCGGGCCAGCTGAGGGCTGTAGTAGCACCCCAGCAGGATGATGCCCGCCACATGGTTGCGCTGCATGGCGGTCAAGTAGCCCAGCTCCCGCTGCTCGTCCAGCTCGGTGTTGCCCAGCAGAATCAGATAATTCTGCTGGTCCAGCTCACTGGCGATGCCGGCGGTGATCTGCCCCACCGACTGGGAGCTGATGCTGGGGGCAATGACCCCGATCTGGTTCACCCGGCCGGTGCGCAGAGTCTGCGCGGCGGCGTCCGGGCGGTAGCCTGTTTTTTCCACCACTTCCCGGATGGCTTCCCGCTTCTGTTCACTGAGCGGCCCGCCGTTGAGATATCGGCTGACTGCCGCGCTGGACACGCCAGCCATTTTTGCAATGTCACTGATGGTCATGGGACAAGTTCCTCTCACACGCTCTGCATCCCGCAGATTGTAAACGTTTTCATTTTCTATTATAAACCGGCCTGCACCGTCCCGCAAGGGGTGCAATGGCCTGTTTTGTTGCAGCGGCATCCCCAGTTTTTGGCAGTCCTGCACAAATCCGCTTGCATCTGGCAAGCAGAATCCAACTCTTTTTTGCTATTCCGGCGGGCAGCCCTTACAGGACACCCATGTGCAGTGCCCGCAGCAGCAGGCCCAGCACCAGCACCACCAGCAGCAGGGTCAGGATGGTCCTGTTCCCGGTGCGCTTCTTTTTGGAGCTGCGGCGTGCCGGGGCGCTGCGCTTGCGGGCAGCCGTGCGGCTGTTGTTCGACGCTTTCCCGCCCGACGTCCTGCTGCCGGTACGGGCCGCAGGCTTCGCCGCTTTGCTCTGCCCGCGGGTGTTGTCGGCCGGGCGGGCCGCTTTCCGGGCACCGCACTGCTCCAGAAAGCTCTCGGCCTCCCGGTAATACTGGGCCAGCTCGTTTTCCCGGAAGGCGGTGTCCGCATACCCTTCTTCCAGGCTCTCGATGGCCTCATTGAACAGCAGTGCGGCCTGCGCTGCATCCTGTGCGTCGGCGGCGTGGGCCGCCTCGTTGCGGGCGGTGCGCACCGCATTGCAGGCCCGGCGGGCCGCTCCGGGGTGCCGGGTATTGCCCAGCAGGTCCAGCGGTTTGGCGGCGTCCTTCTCCGGGTCCAGCAGAACCCGCATGCACAGGGTGGTGTCCAGCTGCTGCCAGCTGGTCTTGCCGCTCAGGTCCGGCATCCGGTCGTAATAGTCCGGGCTTTCCTTCTGGCGCTGGGCAATGTGCCGCAGCAGCGCGTCCAGACTGTGGCTGCCCGGCTTCTGCTCCCAGTGCCAGCGCAGCAGGCGGCGGCTGATCTCGTCGCATTCGGTCTTGATCTCAAATGCAGCCTGCAATGCTTCGTCCTGCATAATGGCCTCCTTTTTCCTTCTTGTGCAGAAAAGGCGGAGGTGGCACACGCCTTCCTCCGCCTTCTTTCTGCATTCTTTTACAGCATGAATTGATAATACACAAAGCCGCACAGGGCCACTGCCGCACAGACGATGGCCGTGATAGGCGGCACCCAGCGGATCAGCGCTTCGGCCACGCTGTCGCGGTCATCTTCCTCGTCCAGATCGTTGTCCGGCACTTCCTGCACCGGTTCGGCGCGGCGGGAGGGCGCGGGGATCACCCGGGTGCCCTCGTCGGCACTGCTGCCCGGGAACGCCGCCCGGGTGGATGCATCCAACACACGGGTGTGCTCCTCGGCATCCTCCAGCGGCTCGCGGCGGAGCTCAAAGGGTTCCACCTCCTCGGCCGGGCTGCGGGGTGCGCTCACCACGCGGGTAGGCTCCTCGCCAGCGGGTGCAGCCCCCACGATGCGGGTAGGCTCTTCCGCTGCGGCGGGCGATGCCGGAACTTCGGCTGCGGGCCGGGCAGGCTGCTCCGGCTGCAGCAGCGTGTTCAGCGCGTTCTGCAGCAGGATGCGGTCACACCGGCACTCGGTGCAGTAGACCGTATCTTCCTCTTTGGGATGGAATGCACCGCAGGCGCAGTACCAGCCGTTCTCAAACACCTGGGGCTGATACTTCAGGCCGGTGCGGTTCATGCGGCTTTCCAGCGCCTTCTGCAGCTCCGGGCTCAGGCGGCGGGGTGCCGACAGGCGCACCCGCTTGATGTCCTTGAGGTGCACCACGCGCTTGCCGTTGTACACGTTGACCAGCGAGACGTCCACACTGGTGATGGCCTTGGACGTAATGAACACGGCATCATCCATGCCGAACAGCTCGCCGGGCTTCACTTCGATGTCCCGGTACTCAAACTGATCCTCACACAGGATCACGCCGTCCACGCCCTTGCACTTGAAGTGCACTTCCAGAGCGGTCAGGGTCACGCGGGAAATGTTCTTGAAGGTCAGGCAGACGGCATTCTCGCCGCTGACATCCCCCCGCAGCAGCTCCACGCAGACAAACTGCACCGGGCTGCCCGGGGTGTAATAGTTCGCACGGGTCCGTGCGACCGGGTTGAAGTTTTCCTCCACGACACTCGCTCCTTTCCGGGGTCATTCCGTTGCTTCCGGGGCATCCTGCTCCGGTGCGGGGTCCTGCTCCGGCTGCTGACCGGTCGGCTGTTCTGCCGTCTCGGCCTGCTCGGCATGCTCTGCGGTCTCTGCCTTCTCGGCGTTCTCCACAGGCTGGGCGGGCTGCACGGTCTGCTCCGGCTGCTTGGCATCCGGGTCCTCCAGGGGAGGCAGGGTGCCCCCAGCCATAATGGTGTTGAACTGCTGCTCGTTGAGCTTTTCACGCTCCATCAGGGCCTTGGCCAGTGCGTGCAGCTGGTCGATGTGCTCCGTCAGGGTGCGGCGGCAGGTCTCGTAGGCCTCGTCGATGATATCCCGCATCTCGCCGTCGATCTCGGCAGCGGTGGTCTCGCTGTAGCCCTTGCCCTGGCCCAGATCACGGCCCAGGAAGGTCTCCTCCTGGGAGGTGCCGTAGACCACGGGGCCCAGCCGCTCGGAGAAACCGTACTTGGTGATCATCTGGCGGGCGATGTTGGTGGCCTGCTGCAGGTCGTTGGAGGCACCGGTGGAGATATCCTCCAGGATCAGCTGCTCGGCCACACGGCCGCCCAGGCTGGACACGATGTCCTCGAACATCTCGCCCTTGGTCACATAGCTGCGATCCTTTTCGGGCAGGTACATGGTGTAGCCGCCGGCCTGACCGCGGGGAATGATGGTGATCTCATGCACACGGGGGTGATGCTTGCAGTAGAAGCCTGCCACGGCATGGCCGGCCTCGTGGTACGCGGTGAGCTTTTTCTCCTCGGGGGTCACCACACGGCTCTTTTTCTCCGGGCCGGCCATCACCTTCATGGAAGCCTCTTCGATGTCCTCCATGGTAATGGCCTTGCGGCTGCGGCGGGCTGCCAGCAGGGCAGCCTCGTTGACCAGGTTCTCCAGGTCGGCACCGGCAAAACCGGCGGTGCGCTGGGCGATGACCTTCAGCGACACATCCGGAGCCAGCGGCTTATTCTTGGTGTGAACCTTCAGGATCTCTTCGCGGCCCTTGACGTCCGGCAGGCCCACAAAGACCTGACGGTCAAAACGGCCGGGACGCAGCAGCGCCTTGTCCAGAATGTCGGCACGGTTGGTGGCTGCCATCACGATGATGCCGTCGTTGGCCTCAAAGCCGTCCATCTCCACCAGCAGCTGGTTCAAAGTCTGCTCGCGCTCGTCGTGGCCGCCGCCCAGACCGGCACCGCGCTGACGGCCCACTGCGTCGATCTCATCAATGAAAATGATGCATGGCATCGTCTTTTTTGCCTTGTCGAACAGGTCACGCACGCGGGATGCGCCCACGCCGACGTACATCTCTACAAAGTCGGAGCCGGAAATGGAGTAGAACGGCACCCCTGCCTCACCGGCACAGGCACGGGCCAGCAGGGTCTTGCCGGTACCCGGAGGGCCCACCAGCAGCACGCCGTGGGGGATGCGGGCACCCAGCGTATTGAACTTGTCCGGGCTCTTGAGGAACTCCACCACTTCCTTGAGTTCCTCTTTTTCTTCGTCCTCACCGGCAACGTCGGCAAAGGTAGCGGTCTTTTTGTTCTCGCGCTCATCCTTCACGCGGGCCTTGCCCACGTTCATGATGCCGCCGCCGGCACCGCCGCCGCGCATCATGGAGAACAGCAGGAAACCGGTGCAGCCCAGCATGGCCAGATAGAACAGGATCTCCATCCAGGGGATGCTCTCCTTGAGCGGGGTATAATCATACTCCATCGGGGCATCGGGGTTTGCTTCGTCGTAGGCTGCAATGTAGCTGTCCACATTCTTGACGAACATGGAGGCATAGGGCAGCTTGTAGCGCACGGTCACGGTGCCGTCGCTGTTCTTCTCGGCCCCGGTGGAGCCGGAGGAGGAAGAGGACAGCATCCCGGACAGCAGCCCGCCGGTGGACTGCACCGTGCTCACGGACGACGGGTCCGGCAGGGCCAGCTTGCCCTCCTTGAGGGTCATGGTGAGCACACCGGTGTTCAGGTCCAGCGTGAACTTGGTGACCTGCAGGTTTTCAAAATACTGCACCGCCGTGGAGTAAACCATGGAGGACGAGCCGCCGCTGCTGCTGCCGCCGCCCAGCACGCTCCATACCATGAGCACGGCAGCCAGTGCCAGTGCCAGGATCAGCGGGTTGAAACGAGGTTTCTTCGGTTGCAAAAAAATCAACTCCAGTTCAGGGTGAATTTGATCCGGGACTTACTTCGTGTAGATCTCGGGCTTGAGCACGCCCACATAGGGCAGGTTGCGGTACTTTTCGTCGTAGTCCAGGCCATAGCCCACCACGAACTCGTCCGGCACCTGGAAGCCCTCGTAATCGGGCTGAATGTCGGCCTTGCGGCGGCTGGGCTTGTCGAGGATGGTGCAGATCTTGACCGAGTTGGGGTTGCGCATCTTGAGCATGGGCACCAGCTTGGACAGGGTGACACCGGTGTCGAGGATGTCCTCCACGATCAGCACGTCCTTGCCGGACAGGTCACCGTCCAGATCCTTGATGATCTTGACCAGACCGCTGGTCACGGTGTTGCTGCCGCCGTAGCTGGACACCACCATGAAGTCGATGCTGCAGGGGATGGTCACTGCCCGCATCAGGTCGGCCATAAAGACCACCGATCCCTTCAGGATGGACACCAGCACGAGGTTTTTGCCCTCGTAGTCCTTGCTGATGCGTGCACCCAGCTCCGCAACCTTGGCTTTCAGCTGTTCTTCCGAGACCAGAACGGTCTTGATGTCATCATTCATGCTCATGATGTTTCTCCTTTTTATCCCTTCAAGTTTCCTGTTCCATCTGCAGGATCTGCGTCGTGGTCTCATCCGGTGCAAGGCCCTCGGCAAAGCCGCTGCCGCACACCCAAAGTACCTCGCTGCCTGCTGCCAGCAGCGGCAGCGTGTCCCGCTGCTGTGCCGGGATGTCCGCTTCGTTCATCCATTTGCGCAGGCGGTTGTGCACCGCTCGCCCGGCGGGGCGGTAAACATCCCCCGGCTGGCGGGTGCGCAGAACAAGACCAGCATACAACGTAGTTATTCTAGCATAATCCGCCCGATTTTTTAAGTCTTTTTTATGAACGACTTGTATTTTTTCTTCAAAATCCGCCGGGAACACCCGTGCAGTCAGGGTTTTGCCCCCCGGCAGAGGCATCCGGGCCGGTTTTCCGGCCTGCAGGGCTGCGGTAAATGCGGCCGCCGCATCGGCGTCCCAGCCTGCGGATTCGGCCTGTGTTTCCTGCCGGAGCACCCCATCTGCCGCGCAGAAGCGGACCTTCCCGGTCAGCTGCACGGCTCCGCTGCCCTGCTGCACCAGCTGCGCCAACAGCCGGATATATTTTTCTTCCGGGTCCCGCACCGGGGCCGCCAGACGGTGCAGGGCCGTTTCCAGAATGGGCGCATCCGCTGCCGCCAGCGGCTCCAGCCGCCAGCACACGGGGTCCGTGTCCGACAGGCGGGCATCCATCAGCAGCGCTTCGGCCTTTTGGGCAAAGTAGGCGTCGGCCTGCGCCGCCTTCTCGCAGAAGCGGGCCAGATTTTCCGTCGCCGCCTCGTTCGTGCTCTGCAAAGCAGGCAGTGCCGCCCGGCGCAGCCGGTTGCGGGCGTAGGCGTCCGTCTCGTTCGTCTCATCGGTGACCCATGTCTGCCCGGCCGCCCGGCAGACCGCCTCGGTGTCGGCCCGGTTCAGGCAGAGCAGCGGCCGCAGATAACACCCGCGCCGGGGCCGGATGCCTGCCGCGCCGTGCAGCCCGGTGCCCCGGGCCAGCCGCAGCAGCAGCGTTTCGGCCTGGTCATTTGCAGTATGGGCCGTTGCCACGGCATCTATCCCCTCTTCGCACAGGCGTTCAAAGCAGGCATAGCGCAGGCGGCGGGCCCAGTCCTCCCCGGCGTGGGGCGGCGGCGCATCCACCGTGTCGGCCAGTTCTGCCGCGTGGAACACCCGCAGCGGCACCCCCAGTGCCCCGCAGGCCTGCCGCACAAAGGCTTCGTCCCGGTCGGCGGCGGCGCCGCGCAGGCCGTGGTTCACATGGCAGGCTGAGAGGGTGTAGCCGAACTCCGGCTGCAGCACCCGCAACAGGAGCAGCAGCGCCATGCTGTCGGCCCCGCCGGAAACCGCCGCCGCCAGCCGCAGCGGCTGCCCCGGACACAAAAGCCGGTTCTGCAGGCAGAAATCCCGCACCGCAGCCCGGCAGTCTTTCTCGTTTTTCATCGGTTCAGCGCTTGAAATCCACATCCATGAAGCGGGTGTGGGCACCGTCCCAGCCCAGCGGCACGGTACTGGTCTCACCATGGCGGTTCTTGGCCACGATGCACTCGGCCGTGTCGGCATCCACCTCGGCACCGTCCGGGTTCTGGCTGGCGTAATAGGAATCGCGGTACAGGAACAGGACGCAGTCGGCGTCCTGCTCGATGGAACCGGAATCACGCAGGTCGGACAGCTGGGGCCGGTGGCTGGAGTTGTTGCCCTGCTTTTCCACCGCACGGGACAGCTGGCTCAGGGCAATGATGGGCACGTTCATTTCCTTGGCCATGATCTTGAGGTTCCGGGTGATAGAGCTGATCTCCTGCACGCGGTTCTCGGTGCGCTGGCCGGTGGTCATCAGCTGCAGATAGTCGATGACGATCAGACCTACGTTGGGGCGGGTGGGGTCCTGGTTCACCCGGCGGATCTTGGCCTTCATCTCGGTGATGGTGATGCCGGAGGTATCGTCCATATAGATCGGTGCATCGTGGAGTTTTTCAGTGGCCAGCGCCAGATACTCCCAGTCCTCGGCGCGCAGGGCACCGGTGCGGAAAGCCTGGCTGTCGATGCCGGCCTCGGCGGACAGGATGCGGTTGGTGAGCTGCTCCTTGGTCATTTCCAGGCTGAAGATGGCCACCGGCACCTTCTGCTGCATGGCCACGCGGGTGGCGATGTTCAGCGCAAAACTGGTCTTGCCCATGCCGGGGCGGGCGGCCAGGATGATCAGGTCACCGCGGCCAAGGCCGGTGAGCACCGTGTCCAGCAGGCGGAACCCGGTGGGGATGCCCTTGTACTTGTCGGCATCCGGGCCGCTGATCTTCTGCAGGTTGGTCAGGGTCTCCACCATGCTGGAGGAAAGCGGGGTCAGGGCGCTGGAATCCCGGCCGGAGCGGATCTCGTAGATGCGCTGCTCGGCATTTTCCAGCAGCAGGTCGGCGTCCGGCTCGTCCCCGGCGTCCTGCAGGATATCCTTAGCCACGTCCATCAGCTGGCGCACCAGATACTTTTCCTGCACGATTTGGGCGTAGGCCTTCACGTTGGAGATACTGGGCACCGTCTCGGCCAGACCGGTCAGGTACACCTTGGCTTCGTCCGCACTGGGGAACACTCCGTCCGAGATGACCGCATCCAGCAGGGTCACAAAGTCAATGGTCTGGTCGTTGGTGAACAGCCGCAGCATCTCGCTCCAGATCTGCGCGTTCTGCCGGGTATAGAACATTTCCGGCTTGATGATCTCCACCAGGTCGGTCAGGGTGTCGGGCTTGAGCAGCACCGCGCCCAGCACGCTCTGCTCCGCCTGCATGTTGAACGGCTGGTTGATGCCCACGCTCTCCAGATTCAGTTCGTTGTTATAATGTCGTTCGTTCGGCATGGTCGTTCATCCTTCTGTCAATTCCCGTAAAGCCAAAAAGCGCCCCCTGCTGTGAGGGGGCGCAGATTGGCAGAAAAATCAGGCCTGTTCCACTTCCACCTGGATCTTGAAGGAAGCCACAACGCCCACATGCAGGCGCACCTTGCCGTTGAACACACCGGCATCCTTGATGTCGCGGGTCTCCATCTCGATCTTCTTCTTGTCGATGGGAGCACCGGCCAGCTGTGCCAGAGCCTCGGCCACTTCCTTGCCGGTGACCTTGCCGTGCAGACGGCCGGAGGCACCGCCCTTGGCCTTGATGGTCACGGTCTTGCCTTCGATCTTGGCGGCCAGTGCCTTGGCAGCGGCCACATTCTCAGCTTCATGGAAATCGGCTGCGGCTTCCTTGCCGCGGGCCACGTTCACAGCGCTGGCATCGGCCACAGCCGCCAGCTTGCGCGGGAACAGGTAGTTGCGGGCGTAGCCGTCGGACACCTCATGGATCTCGTCCTTTTTGCCAATGCCCTTGATATCCTGCTTGAGAATCACTTTCATGTTTATCCCTCACTTTTCACCGGAACCCCGGTGCCGTTCTTGTGTTTATAGTATAGCGCATTTGTCGGCTTTGAGCAAGAGGGGCAGCCAACCATTTAAAATGGTCTCCGCTTCGCTCTGACCATATTCATCGGAAGTTTATGATTTATTTCGTGTTTGTCGCAGCCTGCGGGCTGCTCCAAACACCCTTTCACGCAAGGAGCTGCTGCCGTTGATAACTTCTCCCTGCAAAAAGTTGTGCAGAATGTTTTCTCTCCGGCCCCTCTTGTGAAAAATGCACTTCCGGAACGCCCGCAGGCGTTCCGGAAGTGCAAAAATCCAATTTATTTCCGCTATTTCTGGCCAGAGCACACGCGGCGGCCATTCTAAACGGTCAGGCTTTTACGCCAGTTCCTTCTGCACCACATCGAGTGCCGCCTCGATGACCTTGTCCATGTCGTAGTACTTGTATTCGCCCAGGCGGCCGCCGAAGATCACGCCCGGCTCGGCGTCGGCCAGCTGCTTGTATTCGGCGTACAGAGCACCGTTCTTGGCGTCGTTGACCGGGTAGTACGGCTCGTCGCCCTTGTTCCACTCGGCGCTGTATTCACGGCTGATGACCGTTTTGGGCTGGGTGCCGAACTCGAAGTGCTTGTGCTCGATGATGCGGGTGTAGGGGGTCTCGGCATCGGTGTAGTTCACCACGGCGTTGCCCTGATAGTTGTCGGTGTCCAGCACCTCGGTCTCAAAGCGGACGCTGCGGTACTGCAAAGCCCCCAGACGGTAGCCAAAGTAGGCATCCACCGGACCGGTGTACACCACCTTGTCGGCCAGCGCATTCAGCGCCTCACGGTCAGCCAGATAGTCCACATTCAGGCGCACCTCGGTGCCCTCCAGCATGTTTTCCACCATGGCGGTGTAGCCGCCGTTGGGGATGCCCTGATACAGGGCGTTGAAATAGTTGTTGTCGTAGGTAAAGCGCACCGGCAGACGCTTGATGATAAAGGCCGGCAGCTCAGTGCAGGGGCGGCCCCACTGCTTGCCGGTGTAGCCCTTGATGAGCTTTTCGTAGATGTCGGTGCCCACCAGACTGATGGCCTGCTCTTCCAGATTCTGCGGGTCGGTGATGCCTGCCTCCGCCTTCTGCTGCTCGATCCTGGCCTTTGCCTCGGCGGGGGTCACCACCCCCCACATCTTGTTGAAGGTGTTCATGTTGAAGGGCAGATTGTAGATCTCGCCATGGTAGTTGGCCACCGGGCTGTTGGTGTAGCGGTTGAACTCCGCAAACTGGTTCACATACTGCCACACGGTCTTGTTGTTGGTGTGGAAGATGTGGGCACCGTAGCGGTGCACATTGATGCCCTCCACCGGCTCGGTGTAGATGTTGCCTGCAATGTGGCTGCGCTTGTCGATGACAAGGCACTTCTTGCCGGCCTTCTTTGCCTCGTGGGCAAACACGGCACCATACAGGCCCGCACCGACGATCAGGTAATCATACTGTTTCATGGGAAGAACCTCTCACTCTCATTTTTCTTCGGCACCGCTCTTTTTCTGGGATGCCCAGTAGTTGTCAATGGCCGTCTCGATGCGGGAGCGGGCCGCCTCC
>ENA-UOJE01002653-UOJE01002653.1-human-gut-metagenome-genome-assembly--contig:-C23-NODE-2653-length-13181-cov-16.436843_pt1 | contig 13181 bp, 8 predicted proteins | sample MGYA00242341_ERZ723888 | MGnify/ENA metagenome assembly ERZ723888 | reverse complement strand
GCATCTCGCAGAAGACGATCTTGCGGTGGCGGGTCGCCGTGATGTCCGTGACCTGCGCGGAGTAGTCGTAGGCGGACATGACGCGCGCCGTGCCGAAGCGCCGGCACATATTCGGCGAGTAGAAATTATAGATCGTGCACAGGGCGTGGTAACGCTCCCCGGGCGTGACGGTGGATGTGCCGTCCTTATTGCCCTCGGCGCGCTTGATCATGACGTTGGCGTCATTCTGCTTGTAGCTCATGGCCTCATTGTAACGGTTCTGGTTGATGTACATGGGCGACTGCTTGTAGGTCGCGCAGCACACGGCGAGGATGAGCACCAGCACGGCGATGTAGCGCTTGGAGGTGCGCGCCTTGCCGGTCAGCACCAGCACGATCGGCACGCCGAGCGCGACGACGGCGATCGAGAAAAATGCCAGACGCGTTCCCATGAGATAGAGCTGACCGAGCGCCGCAACGCTCGTGAGCGTGAAGAGCAGAAACTGCCTGCGGCGGTAGCAGAGCAGGATAACGATGGGCGCAAGTATGCTCATGATCGCGCTCTGCGCGTTGCCGAACGAGTACCAGCCGAGGATGCCCACGTTGGTGGACTGATAGGTCGCCGAGGAGGTGTGCGTGAGCACGCTCACGATGACGGAGGCCGTGATGATCCAGAAATCGAGCAGCAGGCCGGTCTCAAACGCACGGCCGCACTTGTCGTTTGCCCGCAGGAAGGAGATGAAGCACAGCACGAACAGCGGCATCTGCACGACGCGCACGAAGTTGGTCAGGTCGTAGACGATGCGCTGGTAGCCGACGATGAAGCAGGAGATGCAGTGCCCGATAAGCAGCACGGCACAGGCGGCGACGGCGATGCCGTAGACCTTCTTGCGCGCGGAGGTGAAAAATCCGAGCAGGCATACGACGGCAAACACGGCAAAGCGCAGCAGCAGGGTGATGGTGTTGCTCATGCCGAGCCGGTCCGTCCAGAAGGACAGGATGTCCATCAGCGGCTGGATCGCCATGAGGACGATGACAAACGTGGGCAGATGGCGCGCAAGTGCGCCGGAGACGTGGGTTTCTTGACTCATGAATGTGTTACTCCTTTGTTTGGGTGGCATCGGAAGGGGCCGGCCAGCAGGCGCGCAGGAACAGCAGGATCAGCATGCCGAGCACAAGCCCGAGCGCGAGACCGATGCCGGTGCGCAGCAGCGAAACGAGAAAGTGCGCGCGAATGTGGCAGAAGGTGTTGGCGACGGAGGCGAATCCGATCGCGCCGAAGACGCCGAACAGCCACGCAGTCAGGCGGCTGCGGTGTGCAGCACAGTAGTAGGCGGCCGCGATGGCGGGATAGGCGATGAGGAATTCCTTTGTGCGCGGCCGGAACAGCAGCACGCGCTCAAGCCAGTTGCGTGCGCGCTGTTCGCCGACGGAGACGGACAGCATCCCATCGCCGGTGCGCAGAATGTAGACCGTGCCGACAGCGGCGAGAATCAGCACCAGACACAGCAGCTTGCGCCGCCAGTGGCGGATGTTTTCGCGCCGCAGCGTCTCCAGATCGGTGCGCAGCGAGTGACCGCGCGTGTGCAGCAGCGCCATAGCCAGAAGCACCATGCCGACGGCATACACGGCCAGCTGGCTGAGCTTCACACCGCGAAACAGCCGCAGCACGAGCAGATATTCCGAACCGCTGAGAATCGCGCCGATGTAGCAGCAGCCCCAGAACGTGATGGCTGTGCCGAGCGCCGTCATGCCGATGTAGCGGCCGATGCCCGGACGCGTCTGCACGCTTTCGCGCAGCATGGCGGCAAGCACTGCGACGGCCAGACACGGGAACACGATGGCGGCCAGCAGCGCAAGCGCCGTGCTCTGCAGGGCCGGCGTGAGCAGCGCGCCGCCAACGCTCTCCGCGCAGCCGAGCGCGAACAGCAGCGCACGCAGCCAGCGCGCACGCAGGGACACGAAAACGCCCAGCAGCACGATCGCTGCGGCGAACACGCCGATGCCGCACAGCGTCAGCAGCACGGGGCTGACCGTTTTGGCCGGGATGCCGGTGATGGCGCCGTACTGATAGCCGGCCGGTGCGATCCGCTGCGCCAGATCCTGCAGCAGCTGTGTGTACACCTCCGGCTGCGCGACGGTCTCGCCCGCGGCGTCCGTCAGCGGCGTGAGCCACAGCACGGTCATGCCGCGGTCCACGACGGCACGGTAGAGCATATTGACGATCTCCTCCGCGCCGCTGTAGCCAAGCGTCTGGTAGCGCGCGCGGAATGTCTGGTTGAGCCAGAAGCCCTTGACCATGCTGCCGGTGTACCCGTCGAGCGTGTACCCATCCGGAAGGACACAGCCGGTCTGGTTCCTGTCTTCAATGAGCACGAGCGTGCTGCCGCTTTCGCGCAGCGCGTCGAGCACCTGCGCCTGCGCCAGCGGCTCGGTATCGGTGTCGACGCCGGTCTGTCCGGCGGCGGCAAGCGTGTCATACCGCGCGGCAAAGAAGTACGTGCCGCCCTGTGCAAGGCCGCCGGCCTGCGCCGTGCCCAGCCCCGCATCCTGCGCGGCGCGCACGATGTCCGGATCGGCGAGCTCTGCCGGTGTGACCAGCAGCTCACGCGCGCCGGCATCCGCCAGCTGCGTCAGCCAGTCCTGCACCGGGATGCCGGATGCGTCCGAGAGCGCACAGACGTCCTCGTAGCTGACAACCACGTCGACCTGCCGCTGCGTCTGCTCAACACCGATCCGGGCGCCGAGCAGCCAGAAGGCCGATAGCGTGCAGAGCGCTGCCACGATCAAAAATAGACGGTAAGAGTGGAGAAATTGTTTCATAATCACGCACGCTTTCTAAATTTTTGCACGATCGTCTGCAGTGCCTCCCGCTCGCGCAGCAGCCAGCAGATGCCGGCGTACAGCCCGATGCCGACAAGGCCGAGTGCGCAGAATTCCAGCAGGGTCAGGAGCTTGCTCAGTCCCGGCCGGTACAGCAGACTTTCGCACGCCCACATCGCCATGCCGGTCAGCACGGCGGCAGCGAGGTTTTTGAGCAGCTTGCCGGTGCGCAGACTGCCGCGCGTGTCGCGGAAGAAGCAGACGAGCGCAATGACACCGCCGACGGTCAGCGACACGGCGGTCGTCCGCGCGATCAGGCCGCAGCTCTGGCCGCTCCGGAACACGAGGTTGAGCGCAATGTTCAGCGCCAGCACCACGGCATTGATGAGCAGCGGCGTCAGCGTCTTGTGCATGGTGTAGTATGCCTTGTTGATCAGGTCCAGCACGCAGAAGCCCGCCATGCCCAGTGCGTACATGGCGAACACGCTGCTGGTCATCTGCGTGGAGACGGTGTTGAAGTTGCCGCTCTCGAACAGGACGTGGATGATCGGCACGGCAAAGGCGGAAAACAGCGCCGAGAACGGCAGGATAACAAACAGCGTGTTTTCTACCGTGCCGCCGACATAGCGCTTGTACTCCTGCGCGTTTACCTGCGAATAGGTCAGATTGTATTTCGGGAACAGCACAACGCTGATGCTGTAGATAAGCGTCGTTGCGACCGGCGTGAAGAGCTTGTCCGCGTAGTACACGGCGCTCACAGCACCGCTGCCGAATGCAGACACGGTATTGGAGTCTGCCAGATAGCACAGCAGGAAGATGGACGTGGTAAACACCGTCACGACCGTCGTGCGGGCGAAGAGCCTGAGATCGGGATCACGGAAGTGCAGCCCGGGGATGAGCCGGAATTTTTCGCGCACGATACACGGGATCGTCATGGCAAACTGCAGCAGCCACGCAAAGCAGATGACCAGCACATATTCGAGCACACGCTCGCTGCTGGAAAACAGCACGAGAAACACGATCAGCAGCAGATTGTACGGCAGGCTCAGACTGCCCTGCAGCGTATAGTGCTCCATGGACTGGAACACGGCGACCAGCAGGTAGATGACCACGATCAGCGGCAGCGTCAGCAGGCAGATCTGCAGATATGTCCGCAGAGTCGGCAGGTCTGCGTCGCTCACGCCGAGCCAGTGGCCGACGGGGGCGAAGCGGATCAGCACCGAGAGCAGCACGACGACCAGCGCACTCACGAGCACACTCACGCAGATCAGGTTCCCGGCTACGGCGAAGGCCTTGTTCCGGTCCTCGGCAAGGTGGCGCGAGATCACGGGCACGGCCGCAATGCAAAGCGCGTAGGCGACGGTCGTGAAGATGTAGATCGTATAGTTATAGGAGATCGTATAGAGATCAAAGGCCGTCTGCGTGCCGAATACGCCGGCCTGCAGCGCCTCGCGGACGATGCCGAGGATCTTGGTCAGCAGCGTGACTGCAACGACCAACCCGATGGTGCGCAGGGTGCGCTTGTTCTGATTCTGACTCATGATGCGGATGCTCCTTCTTCACGCGGCGCAGCGCCGGCGCGCACCGTCAGACAGTAGAGCGCGGCCAGTGCGGCGGAGAGATAAAACGAGGCGTTCGGCCGCCGGAGAACGCTGGCCGAAAAATAGGCGTTGACGATCAGGATCACCGCTGCCATGCCAAAGGCACACACCGGAAGCGTGCAGGCTTTTCCGGGCTCGCGCAGCATGCGCCAGAGCGCGCGCCCGATGAAATACAGCAGGAAGCCGGCCATCAGCACCAGACCCGTCAGACCGTAGAGATAGTACACACCGTGGAAATCGTTTTCCGCGTCAAAAATGGCGCCCTGGCAGCGTGTTGCCTCCAGCTCGAAGCCGAACAGCCGGCTCGTGACCGGCAGCTCCGCCATGAGCAGGCGGCAGTAGACGAGCTTTGTCAGGCGGATGTCGCCGATAACGGACACGTCCATGGAGTTGTGAAATGCGTGCTCCACCTTTTCCAGGCCGAAGCGCTCGACCGCCACCTGCTGGTATTTGCGGTAGAGCGCATCGCGCGTCTCCTGCTCGGAGGCGCCCAACTCACCGGCCGACTGCTGCTGCTCGCTCACGCTCTCGGCATAAGCCTGCCGGTTGCGGTACATGGGGCTCTGGTGATAGAGCCCGCCGCACAAAGCGGCACACAGAAGCACGACGGCCAGCGCGCGCGCGTTCCACTGACGGGTCAGCGCCATGCTCACGCACACGCCGGCGGCAATGCCGAAGATCTCGGCATAGGCCAGCCGCGTGCCCAGTACGAACAGCAGCGCAAAGCCGACCACACAGCGCAGCGCGGCAGCGGTGAGCTTCTTGCGGCGAACGGCCGCAAGCAGAGAGATCACGGTCAGCACGCCGAGCACGGCGCTCTGCGAATTGGGCAGCCAGAACCAGCCGCTCCAGCCGATGTGAAATTTCGCATAGGTGGGCATGCTTGTGCCGGTCACAACGGACACGAGCGTGATGAGCGCGATCAGGTACAGGTTGATCGTGCAGGCATCCTCCAGCACGTCCGGAAAGTGCGGCGTGTGCCGAAAGAGCGTAATGAGGGCGAAGGTATAGACCGGAAGCTGTGCAACACGGATGAAGTTGATCAGATCGGACATGGGTGCGGCGTAGCCCACGCGGCGGCAGGCCAGCACATGCGCACCCCAGAAGAGCGCCAGCACACCGCACAGGATCAGGTAGGCGCGTTTGCGCTCCGAGAGCACGAACGCGAGCACAGCGGCGGCGGCCAGCAAAAGCATCCGCAGTGCAAGTGAAACGCTCGTTGCGCGGCCCAGAGTCTGCGTCCAGAACGACAGCACATCCAGCAGCGGCTGCGCTGTGCACAGGCCGATGAGCGCACCGGCCAGCCAGCGCGGGGCAGGGCGCTCCTGCGGCGATATTGATTGCATAGTTTTTCCTCTTTTTCTCACAGGATAGTTACACTACATCATACGCTTTTTTCGCGTTCAGGTCAACCTGTGCAGGCGTACTGTTTCCGTTATTCTTATTAATATTGTGTGGACGAAACACCCCCGGCCGGAAAATGCCCGGTCGGGGGTGTCGGAAACCGTATTTACAGGAGCTTATCCGTCTCGTGCGTGTAGCTGCAGATGAGCTTGTCGAGCAGCCGCAGCAGCTCGGCGGCCCTGGGCTCCGTGACGGCCTGCGCACGCAGCCGGTGCAGCCCGTCGATGGCCTCCTGACTGAGGCCGAGGGCGTTATACACGTCGCTCTCGCCGGCACGCTGCGCGTCCTCACTGCCGATCTCGGTGTCAAAGCCGAGCAGGAAGTTCGGCGTCGTGTGGAAAAACCGCGCGATGCGGCTCACGACCAGCGCCGACGGCACCGTGACCTCGCGGCGGTCGTTGGGCTTGATGTATTTGCGCACGGCGGGGCGGCTGATGTCGATCTCATCTGCCAGCTCCTGCGTGTTGACGGGCTTGCCGTACACATTGTTGCCGTTCATCAGATAGGTCAGCCGGTCGCGGAACACGTTGCCGAAACCGCTCGCGGCCTCGTCGATGTCTTTGCCCATGATGCGCCCTCCGTTCTTGCAGAAACAAAAAATATTTTTTTCGGAAAAGGACTTGACAAACCGGTAGAAATAGTTTATACCAAAGTTACGTTAATCAAAAACGAAACTTTGGTTTCTATCTACGGGCCGGATGTAACTTTTCTGACCACAGTAAAACACAACCGCCTGCAAAAGTCAAGACATATCCCCCATAACCGCAAGGAGGTAATTTTATGAGCAAGAACCGTGATCTGATCTATGATATGGCCGAGGCCCCGGAGACGGAGGACTTCGAGCAGCTCGACAGCGAGCCGCTGCAGCTCGGCGGCGTCGGCGAGGATGCGCCCGCCGCAAACGACCGTCAGGTGACGACGCCTGGCGACGTGCACGTTGCGCCGCAGATGCCCACGCCGATCGACGGCACGCTGCGCCAGTTTGCGCTGCGTGTGCCGGACGTGATCGATGCGTGCAGCGGTATCATGGTGTTCGGCAAGCGCATCAAGTCGCTGGTCTTTTCGACTGACCTGAGTATCATCCGCAACGTCAATGCCGACGCGGTGTTTGCGGTCTATCCCTTTACGCCGCAGCCGATCATCACGCAGGCGCTGCTCATGGCGAGCGACCTGCCGGTGTTCGTCGGCGTCGGCGGCGGGCTGACGACGGGAAAGCGCGTCGTGAACCTCGCCATGTACGCCGAGATGCAGGGCGCGACCGGCGTGGTCGTCAATGCGCCGACACCGGGACGCATCCTCAACCGCATCCGCAGCAGTGTCGATGTGCCGGTCGTGGTCACGGTGGCCAATTCCGACACGAACTACCGCCACCGCATCGAGGACGGCGCTGCGATCCTGAACGTGGCCGCCGGTGCGCAGACGCCGGAGATCGTGGCCGAGATCCGCGAGCGCTTCCCGGATTACCCCATCATTGTGACCGGCGGCGCGGATGAGCAGAGCATCCGTGCCACCATCCGCGCGGGCGCCAACGCGATCGTCTGGACGCCGCCGTCCAGCGCGGAGCTGTTTCGTGACGTGATGAAAAATTACCGCGAGGGCAAGCCGCACCCCTGAGCGGACGCCGCATTCCTTTTGCTTTCTCTTTCTCTTTCTGTTCTCCTGTTTGTTCTCCGCGCGCGAGAGGCGCAGTCACACATCCGGCCGGATGTGCGGCTGCGCCTCTTTTGCGGTTTCCTGTCTTGGTTTTACAGTGCCGAGAGCACGACACATGCCTGTTCGCGCGTCATGTGCTCGCGCGGACGGAAGCTGCCGTCGGGCATTCCGCTGATCACGCCGGCGCGCTGCAGCGCCTGCACGGCGGGCAGGGCATAGGCTGCGATGTCATCGGCATCCGCGAACGTGACGGGCGGGACATCCGTGCCCAGCCGGATGCCGAAGCGCTCGGCGTAACGATAGACCATGACGGCCATATCCTGCCGCGAGATGTCGGCATCGGGCGCAAACGCGGTGTCAGAGACGCCATGGACGACGCCGTTTTCGGCTGCCCAGCTGACATAGGGCGCATACCACGCATCTGCGGGCACGTCGGTGAATTTCCCTGTCCGGTATGCGGACACGTCCGCACCCTGCAGCCCGGCGAGCATGGTCACAAACTGCGCGCGCGTCATGTTTTCGACGGGGGCGAAGGTCGTCGCCGTCATGCCGGAGACGACGCCCGCGTCATAGAGCTGCCGGATGTACGGATAGCTCCAGCGGCTCTCGGGCACGTCCGTGAACGGGAAGGGCGTTTCACCCGGTTGCACGGCGCGGTAGGTGCTGTAGATATCGTCCATCAGATTCAGATAGAACAGGTGCGTCTGCACGATGCTCTTGTTGGCGATGCCGCCGACGAACTGCATATGGTCGGCGCGCGTGACGGGCATGACGTACCAGATGCCGGGACGGAAGGCGATATCGGAATAGCCGTCATAGTTGACCCAGCCCTGCGAGCCGTCCTGCTTGCGGCACTCGGTGGTGTTTTTGTCCGTCGTGGTCGGATAGAGGGCGGAGACGGTGTTGACCAGCCCATCGTTCGGCAGCCAGCTTTTGTCGATGTAGATGCCGCCGGCGGTGTACTTGTCATAGTATTTGCCCATGTTGTACGAAAACGACAGCATCAGCGCGCACATACCGTTCGACGGGATGGCGGACACCGTGGGATAGTGGTTTCCAGTGCGCGGATCGGTCGAGGTCTGGTCGCCCGCATAGGAGAAATAATAGACGTTCGGCTGGATAGCGATGCCCTTGTTGATCTCCAGCGACTTGTCGATCGTGAGGTCGAGGAAGGCGTTGTCATTGTGCGACAGGAAGTCTGAGTGCAGCACACGCTCGAGCGCCTGCGCGAAGGTCTCGTTTTCGTCCTTGCGGATGCCGAACTGGTCGAGCTGGAAATCATACACGCCCTTGAATTTGGACAGCCCCAGCGCCTTGGATGCGGAGGTGGCAAGCTCGGACGCGACCTTTGTAAAGTCTGCGTTGCACTCAATGAACGACGTGCCGTTGTGCGGCGCGGCGATGGCGGTCAATGAGTGTACCCAGCTGCCCTTGCCGCCGAGGAAAAACGGGCTCGGCTCGACACCGGCGGCTTTGGCTGCGGCGACCTCTTCCGGGCAGCCGTTGGTGAGGATCTCAAGGAAGAGACGCGTGGTCGCGCCGCCGAAGCTGTGACCGACGAGGTTCACGGCACGCTCTATGCCCCAGCCGTCAAAGAGCGGCTGCTTGTAGTCGATGCCGTAGCGCTCGTGCCCGAAGTCCTGCGCGTGCTTGACGCCGTAGTCCGTGCGTGTGCCGGCGAGCTGCGCATAGAGCTCACACGCGCGGTCCCACGCGCTCGAGAGCGGACCGACGGAGGCGGCATACGTCTCGTAGCCCTTCGCGGACAGATAGTCCGTCAGGCTGCCGGTGGTCATGCCCCAGTAGGGCATGATGCGGTAGATCTTGTCGCGCTGTCCCCAGCCGAGCAGACCGTGCACGAACACGACCGGGTCGTCTGAGCGGGCTTGGTCGTCTGCGGCAGCGGCCGGGATGGCGCACAGGCTCAGCGCGAGCACCACTGTCAGCAGCAGGCACAAAAGTCGACGTGTTTTTTTCATGGTTTACCCCCTTGTCTTGTTGGTTTCACAGGTTCATCCTTCTCACATAACTGGCAATGTGTCTATATTATACTTGCGGAATTTGTTGATTGCAAGACATTTTGGCGAAAACCTGCCGATCATTTCCCGGCGCCGTGTGCAGTGCGCAACAGCGTTTGGCGCGCACGAAAAAAGGGACGCATCCAAGCGGATGCGTCCCTTCTGCTGTTGGGTCATGCCGGGCAGTGCGCGCCCGTCATGAATAGGTGCTGTAGATGTCCTGCACGATGTCGCGGTAGAGCGCGCGCGTGTTGAGGATGCTGCCGTTGAGCATACCGCCGATGAACTGGATGTGATCGAGCGTCTGCACGGGCATCACATACCAGAGACCGGGGCGGAATGTGGTGTCGGTGTAGCCGTTGTAGTTTTTCCAGCCGCGCGCGCCGTCGTCGGTCAGGCAGGTGCTGTCGCTGTGGGTGGGATAGAGGGCGGAGACGGTGTTGACCATGCCGTCGTTCGGCAGCCAGCGCTTGTTGATGTAAAAGCCGCCGGCGGTGTAGCGGTCATAGTATCTGCCCATCTTCGCCGAGCCCGGGTGAAACAGTCCCCACATAGCCGGCGAGGGGGAGAAGCTGTCGCCGGCCGCGTTCGACACGGTCTGGTTTCCGGCGTAGGAGAAATAGTAGACGTTCGGCTCGATGCCGATGTCGTCGTTGATCTCGAGCGCGCGGTCGATCGTGAGGTCGAGGAAGGCGTTGTCATTGTGCGAGAGGAAGTCCGAGTGCAGCACGCGCTCGAGCGCCTGCGAGAAGGTCTCGCCGTCGTCCTTGCGGATGCCGAACTGGTCGAGCTGGAAGTCGTACACACCCTTGAATACGGACAGACCCAGCGCCTTGGAGATCGAGGTGGCGAGCTCGGCTGCGACCATCGTAAAGTCACCGCAGGTCTCAATGAACGTCGTACCGTTGTGTGGTGCGGCGATGGCGGTCAATGAGTGTACCCAGCTGCCCTTGCCGCCGAGGAAAAACGGGCTCGGCTCGACACCGGCGGCTTTGGCTGCGGCGACCTCTTCCGGGCAGCCGTTGGTGAGGATCTCAAGGAAGAGACGCGTGGTCGCGCCGCCGAAGCTGTGACCGACGAGGTTCACGGCACGCTCTGTGCCCCAGCCGTCAAAGAGCGGCTGCTCGTAGTCAATGCCGTAGCGGTCGTGGCCGAAGTCCTGAGAATGCTTGACGCCGTAATCCGTGCGCGCGCCGACGAGCTGCGCATAGAGCTCGCACGCGCGATCCCATGCGCTCGAGATCGGGCCGACGGAAGCGGCATACGTTTCATAGCCCTGTGAGGAGAGGTAGTCTGTCAGACTGCCTGTGGTCATGCCCCAATAGGGCATGATGCGGTTGATCTTGTCGCGCTGCCCCCAGCCCATCAGGCCGTGCACGAACACGACCGGGTCGTCTGAGCGGGCCTGGGTATTCGCGGCGGCAGCCGGGATCACGCATAGGCTCAGCGTGAGCACGAGCGTGAGCAGCAGGGACAAAAATCTGCGCGTTTTGTTCATAATAACCTCCAGTCAAGTGATTGTTTCCGCATTAAAAATTCTCACAGTAACCGGCAATTTGTGTACATTATATCGGGACATAGTGTCGTTCGCAAGACATTTTATAGGACAACGGCGCTGATTTGCGTAAAAATTTTCCCCGCGCGGCAGCGCGGGGAATTTCAGTCGTCCAATTCGGTAAATCGGTCCCACGGATAGCAGTCCGGCGGCTGCTGCTCGAAGTAGAGCACCTCGCCGGTTTCCGGGTGGGCAAAGTGCAGGCAGTGCGACCAGAGCGCGATCGGCCCGTCATCGGGCAGGGTGCTGTACTTCCTGTCGCCCCAGAGCGGCAGACCGCGCGACAAGAACTGGCAGCGGATCTGGTGCGTGCGCCCTGTCTGCAGATAGATGCGCACGAGCGAGAGCTCCGCGCGCGTGCCGAGCACATCGTAGTCGAGCACAGCCTCCTGCACGCCCTTGGCCATCCTGTCTGTGACGTAGGTCTTGCGCTCGTTCGGGTCGCGGCGCAGCAGGTCACGGTAAGTGCCCTGCAGCGGCGAAGGCGCTCCGTGCACGACGGCCAGATACGTCTTGCCGAAGTCATGCTCGCGGATCTGCGCCGAGAGCTTCGACGCAGCGGCCGGCGTGCGCGCGAGCACCATCAGCCCGCTGACCACACGGTCGAGCCGGTGCACGGTGCGCACGCAGGCCTTCGGGTCTCCGAGCGCCTGACGCACCAGCTCGGGCACGCCGCCCGGCTCGTCCGTGGACAGCACGCCCGCAGGCTTGATGCACACGAGGATGCTGTTGTCCTGATAGAGAATGTCCATGTCGTCGCCTCATTTTTCAGTCTGCCGCGAGTATACCACAAATGCACCGCGCGGGCAACGAAAAAGGGCGGCGCAAAAGCGCCGCCCTCGAAAACGCGGAGCGTCAGGTCTTTTCTTTCCCCTGACGGTAAAACGGGATGGCCAGCGCCATGATGACCGCGAACACGATCAGATAGTAGAGCACGGCTTTGCCATGCGACACGACGGCCGCGACGCAGAAGAAGATGCAGCACACGATCGACAGCACCGGCATGACGTAGCGGTGAAAAGCGTTCAGCTCCTTTTCCCGGCGCATGACGTTGAGGAACATCGGAATATAGAGCGCGTAGAGCGTGATGATTGGCAGCTCGGACGAGTCGAAGCAAAACGGGCCGAACCAGCCCTCGGTGAGGTTGGCGCCGTAGAAATATGTCAGCCAGACGGCGCACATGAGCACGCCCACGATGGCGGAGTTTGCCGGCATGTTTGTGTATTGGTCGATGCCGAGGAACGCCTCCGGCTTCGGGCCGTTGCCGCGCGCGGCGACGGAGTAGAGGCTGCGCGTCGCGGCGAGCATGAGCCCGTTGAGCGTGCCGAGGCACGACACCACGACCAGCACGAACAGACCCACGCCGGCGGCCCGGCCGAAGATCTTCTCGAAGGCGAGCTTGGCGCCGGCCTCGCCTCCGGCCATGATCTCCGCATTCGAGACGCTGCCGGACAGGCCAATGTAGTAGAGGATGTACGTCAGGGCCACGATGAGCGTGCCGATGACAAGCGCGATCGGCAGGTTGCGCCGGGCATTCTTGAGCTCGGCGTTGATGCTCGTGGCGATGATCCAGCCCTCGTATGCAAAGGCCGTTGCCGCCACGGCGGTGAACAGCGCGTGGCCGTTGCCGCCCTCGACGGTTGTGACGACGGTGGTGAAGTTTTCGATCGTTGTGCCGTTGGCAAGGCCGACGATTGTGCCGACGATGCCCATGAGCAGCAGCGGGATGAGCTTGATGACCGTGGTCGCCACCTGAAACTTGCCCGCCAGGATCGGAGACAGGGCGTTGACGGCATAGCTGCCGACGAGAAACAGGCACGCGATGACCATGACCGGTCCGCCCGTGATGTCAAACCCGCACAGCACGCCCAGATACCGCGCGCTGACCCAGGCCAGCACGGACGTCATGGCCGGGAAATAGATAAACGTTGTAAACCAGCCCATGTAATAGGCGTAGCGCTTGCCCATGAGCGCTTCGGCGTAGTCTACGAGCCCGTTGACGTGCGCATAACGTGTGGCGAGGATGGAGAACATGTACGCGCAGATGATCATGATCAGGCCGCCGATTGCCCAGGCGAGGATGCCGAGCGGCAGGTTGCCGCCGGTCGCGGTGAGGATCTTCTCGGCTTTGAAGAACACGCCGCTGCCG
>ENA-UOJE01002646-UOJE01002646.1-human-gut-metagenome-genome-assembly--contig:-C23-NODE-2646-length-13211-cov-6.647157_pt1 | contig 13211 bp, 14 predicted proteins | sample MGYA00242341_ERZ723888 | MGnify/ENA metagenome assembly ERZ723888 | reverse complement strand
TTTGGAGGCAGCAGCTCCAGCTGCCGGCAGACTATATCGATATAAATCTCTTTTGATAAAAGCTGTATCTCCCCTCTCTTCCACTGTTCTGCCAGAGAGGTGCCTTCTAAGACCTGCAGAGCATGAATTTTTACTCCGTCCGGCTGCAGCAAACCAATCTGTCTAGCGGATTCCACCATGGCATCCGCATCCTCCCCCGGCAACCCATTAATGAAATGCACACAGGTGCGGATGCCGCGGCGCTTCAGCTGTTCAAAAGAATTAACAAATGTTTTCATCCCATACCCCCGGCCGAAGCATTCTGCGGTTTGATCGTGCACGGTTTGCAGTCCCAACTCCACCGTCAAATTGATGCGATGAGAGAGTTCCTGTAAATAATCCAAAATATCTGCGGGCAGACAGTCCGGACGGGTTCCGATGCTAATGCCGCAGACACCAGACAAACCGACAACAGGTTCGAAAACTGAGCGTAGCTTTTCCAGTGGAGCATATGTATTGGAATACGCCTGAAAATACGCGATCACCTGTGCTTCCGGCCATTTGTGCCATATGCGCTGCTGTTCCATCCGAATCTGTTCCGCTGGTGTCAAAAGGGACGCGGGAGTAAAATCTCCGCTGCCGCCGGCGCAAAAACTGCAGCCGTTTCGCCCCTTAGTTCCGTCTCTATTAGGACAGGTAAAGCCCGCATCCACCGCCGCCTTCCAAACACGCCCGCCAAATCGGTGATTCAGGTCGTATGAAAGGGTATGATAGCGTTTTTCGCCCTCTGTATAGGGCATATAATTTTTAAATGTCATCACAACGGCTCTCCTGATATATAAACCAATTTTATTTCCGGCAGCTATTTCCTTTAAAACTCACACTGATCCTGCAAACAATAAAACTGCCGGCATTTTATCCGGCCAATATCTGCTGAGGAGGGAAAATCATGATAAACGACGGCATTATGGGCCCTATCGGCACCGAGGCCTATCTGCTGCACAGCAGGGAATACGATGACAATTTTTACCTCCTGCCTGAGGATATCCAAGCGGCAATCAACGCCCGTGCCAATGAGCACTATTTTCATTCGGAAGAAGAACTGCGCGCATATGTAAATGAACTTTCTCTGCGCGCCTGACAGCAGAAAACAAGGAGGTGGATCAAAGATGCCCCAAAATGATTGTCTGACAAAGAACCCTGAAATCAAGCAATATATGAGCACTCTGCCCGCTTTTATTCAGGAAAGTATCCATCAAAGCGGCGTGCAGATCACCAGTAAGCAGCAGCTGGAGCAATGTGTGAACAACATTCTGGCCAAGGGCTGATTCTACTGCAAAACACTTGAAGTAAAGTCCGGCTGATCCACAAATTCGAGCAGAAAAAAGCGGGGCAAATCGATATGATTTGCCCCGTTTTTGACGCTGTCAAAACAACTTCTTTCAAAATCAATCCTTCAGCGGGATCCCCTGTGCATCTGTGTTGATATTCCCCACCAAAATCAGAATACCCTCAATGAATCCCCAAATGCCCGCCACACCACAAGTCACGACCGACAAAATGATCTGCAGAACCGCTTTATTGGTAAAGCCGAGATAAAAGTTGTGGATACCGAAGCTTCCCAGAAAGATGCCCAGCAGTCCGGCAACAATTTTACTCTTCTGCATGGAAGGGTTCACCACCATAGGAGCTTGCCCGGGATAGGGCGGCTGCTGGGGAACGCCGTAAGGATAAGGCGGCTGGGGGGCCTGTGGGGGAACACCATAGGGAGGAACCCCATTGGGATTCTGCTGCGCCCCCTGAGGCGGAACCGTATAAGGCGGTTGCTGAGCGTTGGGCTGACCGTTATAAGGCTGTTGAGTCGGATAAGGCGGCGGTACAGGAACTCCCTGCTGAGAAACAGGCGTTTCCTGCTGCTGAACCGTACCGCAGTAAGCACACTGGGTATTGGTACCGATTTCTGCGCCGCAATTCGAACATTTCATATGGTTAACCTCCTAAAATTGATCGTATGTATAGATAAAGATCAGCCAGCCAGCAGCTTTTCCTTATTCTTAATGAGTTCACTGGTATCTAGGAAAGAAATGGTTACCCGTTTTACAGTTTCAGACGCGTTTTGCGGACATATTTCCTGCATTTTTGAGAGGCAATTGGTAATCCGGTCGGCAATTCGTTTTTCCATGTCCATCACCACTGGCTTAGGCGAACGGCCAAAAGGCGTGGAATAGGCCAGTTTCTCCCGCAAAGAAGCATATGCCCTGCACAAACTGTCATATTGCCTGGGTTCCAGCATCTCCTGACTGACACGGATGAATTGCTCCAGCTCCGCCATCTGCTGCTGCAGCTGCTGCAGATCAACCGGTTCTCTTCCTTCCGGATGGCTCGCTTTTCTTTTTCTGGAAAACATAACAGCCAGCGTACCAGATATGTAAGCTGCAAAAAGGAAAAATCCCCAGGCGGCATAGCCTGCCGGCTCCATCCAAGTACAGGTCAGTCCGGAAAAAAGAAGCGTGAAAATATAATAGAGCGCCGTTAAAACAGAAAATGGCATCCATGATGCTTCCGGCTGCCGTCTGCGGGCGTGAGGGAATGCTATAACAGCTATATCCACAGCCAGCAATACCAGCAGAAGATTCAGCAGTACAAAGGGAAATATCTTCAGTTGAATGATATCCCAGATGGCGAAAAACAGCAGGACCGTTCCGATATCCAGCAAGGCCAGAAGCAGGCATTTCCATAGCAGCCCAAACCTTTTCACCATCTATCACCGCCTATCTATTCAACAGCAGAAGGGTTCTTTCTCATTATAGGGCATATCGTCTTCTACTGTCAATACGACCACTTGAAACTTAAAGGGATTTCCAGAAACTTTATCTGTTTTTTATTGAAATATTTATAAAACTATGAGGATTCCTCCGCCGACTATTTCTCTTCAGCAGCAGAACGGCGTATATAATCGGTAGGGGTAAGCGATTTCAACCTCTTAAAAGCCCTGGAAAAATACAGCGGGTCGCCAAATCCGACGGATGCCGCCACCTCTGTTACTGTCAGGCGGCCGCTCCGCAACAGGCTGCAAGCCTCATTAATGCGGTATTTTTGCAGAAAATCGTGAGGGGACAGATTATAGTTTGCCAAAAAGGCCCGGTACAGCTGACTGCGGCTTACACCGGCATAATCCGCGATATCCTGTACCGTGATAGCATTGGCATAGTTGCGCTGCACAAATCGGACCGCCTGGGTGAGATATTCCACCGGGACACCTGCCGACGTGCCGTTTCCCACCACACCAGCCCCTGTTTCCCGGATCAGCCGTGCCAGAAAAAGATAGAGATATCCGGCCATTTCCGCGTCGGCCGCCGGCGTATTTCCGCTGGATTGATAGATATTCAGCAGCAGGTTTCGGATTTCTTCGGTTTCCGGCAACCTTAGCACAGGGGCGGATTCCTGAAAACCAGTCAGATTCACCATTCTTTTGGCTTCGGTTCCATTGAATCCCACCCAATAATATTCCCATGGTTCCCTTTCATCGGCGGAATAGGAAACCACCTTAGAGGGATACACCAAAAAAAGATCGCCCCGGCCAAGATGATGAGACTCCTGGCCGCAGGTATAAATCCCTTTGCCCGCAGTGACATAATGTACCAAATAATGATCTCGCAAGGCTGGCCCCCAGGTATACTGTCCGGTACATTTCTGGTAGCCGGTGTTATAGACGGCAAGTCCCAGATTCTCCTTCAGGGTGTCTTTGTAGGAATACTTAAAAGCCTCCATGATGCGTTTCCTCCTTCTTTAATTCAGTATACCACTTCTGCAACATTTGTCCATATAAAAGGAAAAATAGGGAATTGTCAAACCATAAATAGGTTGTATAATAAAATTAAGAATATAAAGCGAGGTGGAACGTATGCCAGAAGCACGGTGCTTGCAGCAGAGTATAAAAAAGGGACAATATGATTCCCTATTTGCCGCTCTTTACGGTGAGGAGGCCGTTCAACGGCAGCGGATTCGTTATACCGGCCTGATAGACGATTTTATCCGCACCTTCGGCGATGGGGAGCTCCTGTTGTTTTCCGCTCCAGGCCGGACGGAGATCGGCGGCAATCATACCGATCATAATCATGGCCGTGTGTTGGCGGCCAGCGTTAATCTGGATGTGATCGCCGCGGCCTGCAAGCGTCCCGGCACCGGCATCCGCATTCAGTCCCAGGGTTATCCCATGGATACAGTGGATGTCGCCTCAACAGAAGTCCGCTGCGAGGAACGCAACCGCTCCGCTTCCCTGATCCGCGGCACCGCCGCCGGCATGCTTCAGCGGGGCTTTGCTGTCGGCGGACTGGATGCCTGCACCACATCCGATGTACTGAAAGGCTCGGGGCTTTCCTCTTCCGCTGCCTTTGAAGTTCTGGTGGGGTCCATGCTAAACACCTTCTACAACCAGAATTCTATCAGCAAGGTGGAAGTTGCTCAGATCGCTCAATATGCGGAAAACGCGTACTTTGGAAAACCCAGCGGACTGATGGATCAAACCGCTTCTTCGGTTGGGGGCATCATCTCCATTGATTTTGCTGATCCCCGGCAGCCGGTAATCCGACCGGTACCCTTTGATTTTGCCGGCTGTGGACATGCTTTGTGCATCGTCGATGTAGGCGGAGATCATGCCGACCTTACCCATGAATACGCTTCTATTCCGGAGGAAATGCACCGTATCGCCTCTTCCCTTGGGGTGGATTATCTCCGCGACACCTCCCGCGAGGCGCTGCTGGCAAAACTGCCGGAGCTTCGTCGGGAGCATGGCGACCGTGCGGTGCTGCGTGCTCTTCATTTCTTTGCAGATGATCAGCGGGTGGTAAAGGAAGTGGAAGCGCTGGAAAATCAGGACTTTGGTGCGTTCAAGAAGCTGATCATCGAATCCGGGCATTCTTCTTTTGAATATCTCCAGAATATCCATACGGCTGATAATCCCGGCTCTCAGTCCATGTCCCTGGCCCTGTGTCTTTCGGAACTACTGCTGAAGGAGGACGGCGCCTGGCGGGTTCATGGCGGCGGTTTCGGCGGTACTACACAGAATTTTGTTCCTTTGGATAAGCTGCCCGCTTTCCGCGCACAGATGGAGGCGGTATTCGGCGCCGGCAGCTGTCATGTACTCTCCATCCGCCCCTACGGCGGTATTTGTCTGGATGAACTGCAATAATCACAGCGCCGATAAACGGCGTGGAAAGGAAATAAGTTATGGCCGAATTGCGTAAACATCCGTTAACCAATGACTGGATTATGATTGCTTCTCATCGCCAAGGACGACCGCAGATGCCGAAAGACTATTGCCCTTTCTGCCCTGGTTCCGGCAAGGTACCGGAGGATTATGATGTTTATAAATACGACAATGATTTTCCCGCCCTTTCCCCCAATCCGCCTCAGCCCGATCCGGTGGCCAATGATTTCTTTGAAACCGCGCCGGCATATGGAAAATGCGAAGTGATCCTTTATTCGCCGCAGCATACGGTCACCCTGCCGGAGCTTCCCACCGATCATATCAAAAAGCTGGTGGATCTGTGGGCCGAGCGATATACTGTTCTTTCAGCAGATGAAAAAATTCGATATGTGTTTATCTTTGAAAATCGTGGCGATGTGGTAGGGGTGACAATGCCGCATCCCCATGGGCAGATTTATGCTTATCCCTTTTTACCTAAAAAACTGGAGCTGGAGCTGGAAAATGCCGGCAAGTATAAGGAAGAGAAAGGGCGCTGTCTTTTCTGCGATATGCTGAGAGCGGAAAAAGATTTTGAAAAGCGGATCATCTTCGAAAACGAGTATATTACCGTTTTTCTTCCTTTCTTCAGCGAATATCCATACGGCGTTTATATCATGAGCAACTCTCATAAATCCAATATCACTCAGTTTCATGAAGAAGAGCGTTTGGCGCTGGCTGAAACACTGCGCCGCACCACCGGGATGCTGGACAGCCTTTTCGGCTATAAATTCCCTTATATGATGTGCATGTACAACGAACCGGTAAACGGTGTGGATGCATCGGATTTTTTCCATTTCCATATCGCTTTCTATCCGCCGATGCGCAGCGCCGACAAGATTAAATACAATGCTTCCAGCGAGACGGGTGCCTGGGCTCATTGCAACCCCACCTGTCCCGAGGATACGGCAGAGGAACTCCGCGCCGCATACAGAAAATTTATGGAAAAATAATATTGAAAAAATTCCGGCCAACAGCTTTCGGAGTGTTGGCCGGAATTTTTGTGTCGAATAAGCAGGTCACAAGTTTTTTTGTTTTTCGGTTTGGTACAGGCAAATCGCTTCGGCAACATTACCATTTGTCCGTTCATAGTAGCAGTCGGCCTCTTGTTCCGTGCAACCGGTAACCTCCCGCAGAATTCCCTTTAGCCGGACCATACCTTTGTAATTGGATACCTGTGCGCATACCATCAAATTCTCATATACCCGCCCCAGGCGGATCATCACGCCGGTAGAAAGCATATTAAGGATCATTTTCTGTGCGGTACCACTTTTCAGTCGAGTGGAACCGGTAATAACTTCTGGTCCGACACAAGCGGATAAGGAAATATCCGCTTCTCTGTCCATGATGCATCCAGGATTACAAGAGACCGAAAGGATGAAACAGCCGCAGGATTTTGCTTCACGCAGAGCGCTCAGTACAAAAGGCGTACGGCCGCTGGCGGCAAGTCCGACAACCACGTCCCTATCGTCCACCTTAAGGGAACGCATCTCCTCCCTGCCAGCTTCTTCATCATCTTCACAGCCCTCAAGGGCGTTATAGATGGCATGTTCTCCTCCAGCTATCCGGGCAATAACCGAATGCACGCCAAAAGTGGGCCAACATTCCGAAGCATCCAGCACACCGATTCTCCCGGAGGTACCTGCGCCAATATAGATTAGTCTCCCGCCTCTTTCCAACCGTTGAGCCGTCTCTTCCACCGCTCCTGCTAAAGCCGGCAGAACAGCATCCAAGGCCGGAGCCACCGTCTTGTTTTCCTCATTCATCATCGTCAGCATTTCCAATGTGGAAACCCTGTCAATGTGGGTGGTGCGCGGATTGCGCTGTTCTGTAACCAAAAGCTGCAGATTTTCCATGGCTGTACTCACACCTTTCCTAATTCACCATTATTGAGAGAAACAAAAGGCAAAGAAAGCAGTTTCTCATCCGGTATTCCAGCCAGCATCATCGCGGACAGCACCGCTCCAAATACCGGGGCGGCTTTCAGCCGGATGGGCTTCGTATCAGCGGTTATATGTTTACAGAATATCTGAAACGCCAACTCGCTGTGAATAAGGATTCCACCCGCCGCCACACTGAGAAAATTTCCTTTGAAGTCTTTTCCCGCTGTATTGAGCAAGTCGGCCAACCCTCGCATATTGCTTTCCAGTATCCTACTGGCAACGAAATCTTCTCCCGCCGCTTCCAGAACCAGCGGCGCCAAAGAAGCGATGTATCGTTTCCCTTTTTTGTAAATCGCCGGCAGCGCTTCAACAACAGACTGCTTCAGCCTATCCTCCAGCAATTCTCTGAGCAGGGTATCTTCGCCCCTGCCGTCCAACTGGGATAACACCGCCGAAACAGCATCACGTCCGATGTCAAAGCCGCCACCTTTCTGGTCAAAAAGATAGCCCCATCCTCCGATCTGACGGCAGCTGGAATGCTGACGAACATAGCAGGAACAGCCGGTGCCGGAAATAACAGCACAGCCATCCCGGCGTAAAAGCCCGCCGTTGAGGACGTTGTACAGATCACTTCTGCATTCCACCGCTGTTTTTTCTGAAAAAAGGCTACGGAGCCGCCAACGGCAGATATCCTGTATCTCCGCTGCAGAGCCGCCGGATATTCCGGAAAAAACAGCTGCGATTTGACACGCGGCTATACCGCTTTTCTCCAAAAGCTCCCGGAGTATATGATTCAGCAGTTCCAACGTGCGCTCCAGCCCGATATCCACTGGGTTGCAGCCAGCAGCTACAGAACGATAAAGAACTCGTCCATCTTCATCACATAATGCGGCTTCTGTTTTGGTTCCGCCGCCGTCAATTCCGATAAAGTATCCCATTTATTCCCCTCCTTCCCATCTTTCTTGGATCCGTTGTGTTCAGTATACCGAAGCTAAATTTGAACAACAAGGCGTAAATCTTTTGAATCTGTGGCGAATATTATGATATTTCTATTTTTCATAATATTCGCCATAGATATCATAAGATTCTCCCCTGAATTCCTCTTAAATACCTGCTATTTTGAATATAACACACGCAGTAGATAGTTATAGAGAGGATGGAAGCATCATGGGGTTCATCAATCTGAAAAAAATGCATCATTCGGTATGGATATCCCAGTCCCTCCCTGTTCTGCGATTCGCCGCGGAAGAATTGAGCAGCTATTTTCAAAAAACAGTCGGTGTTCCATTAAGCATCAACAGCAATTGGCAAACAGCTGGCTTTATCCTGAAATTGGACGGCGGCATAGGCGACCCTTTGGATGATTACTTTCAGATTGAAGAAAAGAACGAAACCATATATATTATTGGCGTAAATGGCCGGTCGGTATTGTATGGCGTCTACCGTTTTCTGGAGGAGTATCTGGATATTTGCTTTGTTCATCCATGGTACGAACACGTCCCCCTATTGACGAACGAGGAACGAAATGTCTCTCCGCTTTCGGTCAAGGCCTCTATCCGCAAAAGAGGCTTTAATATCAATCCCAGCGGCCCGGAGTTTTTGGATGCTGCGGTTAAGCAGGGCTATAATGTGTGTACGTTGAAGTTTGAGGAATGGGAAACAGAGAAAGAACGCTATTGGCCGGAAATCTTGAAGCGTGACATGTGGCTGGATGTGGGTGGACACTGTATGGATGCCTTTATCCATTTTAAAGATACCTTTCGGGACCATCCAGACTGGTTCGGCCTATGCGAAGGGCAACGAATGGATAAACAGCCCTGCTTATCCAACCCGCAAATCATTGATCTCTTTGTCAAAAATGCAGTGGATTTCTGCCGTCAAAACCCGCAGATCCACAACCTCACCATATGGCCCAACGATAACGGTCATGGTTGCCAATGTGAACGCTGCCGTGCACTGGGGTTCAATCAAACCTATACCCATTTAATGGGAGAACTGCAGAAAGCTCTGAAGCACCAGGGAATCCCGATCACCGTTCAGCACAGCGCCTATAATGCTGATCTGGATTGGGATATGCTGGAAACCATACCGGCCGAATGTACGGTGGACACACTGATCGCACCCTGGGGCAGAAATTATTCCCACTCCCTCTCCCAAGATAAGACGCCTCGTGGTCAGCGATTTAAACGGATTATTGAAAACTGGGCTGCTTCCTGTAAAAAGAATGGCACAACGTTGACGATGTACGAATACTACGGTGATTATTGGATGCACAGTGTTCTGTTTCCAGCGCTGGGCCATGTCATCATCGAAGATGCGGCTTACTACAAGCGATTGGGTGTTTCCATGCTTCGCAGCTTGAATCTGCGGTACAACGGAACAGTCGCCAGCATTTATGCACTGACCCGCCGTCCCCTCCCCAAAGATGCATCTGCTTATGAGTATAATTCTGAGCTGCCTGTTATGTGGTTCAATATCCATGTACTCGGCCGTGCTTTGTGGAACACGAATGCCAGCTACACGGAGGTGACACAGGTATACTGCGCCGGCTGTTATGGTTCTTATGCCGAGGAGGCGGCTGCTTTGCTGGATATTCTGGAAAAGGAACTGACGCCTTTAGGCGAATTCTCCACTAGATTATTCCGCCGCCGCTTTGCGGATGTATGGTTCCGGGATGTCCATTCACTGGAGGTTTTGGAAACACTGCAGGAATGGTCTCCCGAGATAGAGCAGATGGAAGAATTAGATGACTGTATACAGGCGGCGGCAGCTGTGCGAAATCGTTTGGGGCCCATACTAAAAAAACTCAGTACCTTAAGCGGAGATTTAGCTGATCCACAGTATCAGAACTTTCTAAAACTCACCGATTATTTTCGGTTTCTTATGGTCAAACTGGATTCTATTCATAAGCAATACCGCGCACAAAAACAGATTGTTCTTAGGGACTATCCTGCGGCTCTTTCCCTCCTGGAAGACGCCCTTATGGAAGAATACAGTATCAGAGGGCACCAAGCCAAGGATTGCGAAAACTGGATCGAAAAGCTAAAGGTACTCCTCTCTTCCTAAAAAATCAAAAAGGCCCGCCGCATTCCCGAAAAAGGAGATGCGGCGGGTCCTTTTATTCCATTCAATCGGATACCTTACAGGTGTTCCCAAATATCCTTATGAGGAGAAGCCATCACTGAACTGCTTGCGAACAATCCCTGATCCTTGGCATAAAGAGAACCGGCTTCCACAGCAGCAGTAACATCGCTGACCTCGCCGGTCAGCAGAACCATGCCTTTACCGCCCATGCCGCGGGATACCCGTAGATCATAAATCTCCACTTTAGAGGTTTTCACTGCCGTATCCGCTGCCTTAATAGCACTGGAAGCAGAAAATGTCTCAATAACACCCAGAGCACCTTCCGCTTTGGCATCCTGTCCTCCCAATAAAGCGCGGACAACCGTTTCATCAATTCGACCCATCAGCACCGCGTCGATAACATAACGGCCAAAGGAGTCCCGCACACGCTCTAAAGAGGTCTGCACATCGGACAACGGGCCGGTAATGATCATTTCATATTTACCCGGACAGGACGGATGAGCCGAAACCAAACGAATGTTGGCCGATTTCAGCGCGTCGTCACAGGCCTCAATTCCTTTGGCGATACTCCGGATCTCAATGACTCCAACTGCATATAACATAAGTCAATCATGCCTTTCCTTATCGTCTTGTTCCGTCCTTTTACCGGCCGATGGTAACGCTCTGATCATCCACAGCCACTACCTTGCCGTCAATAGAACTGTGGATCATAGCAGAAACACCTTTGCCGGCCTGACCCACCACATCGCCCTTCTTAACCATATCCCCCACCTTTACCACGGGAACAGCGGGAGCACCTACATGCTGACGCATGGGAAGGGTCACAAACTCCGGCAGCCAGGCGCTGTCATCCAGGGTTGGCACCCGGTCAAAAGGCGCGACTCCGATTTTGGTTTTAAACCGTTCATTGGGCAACAGCCGATAATCCCGTTCCGGGCTGACCTTGACTGGCTCGCCTTTATGCTGATAGCGCAGACCGTTCTTGGCGAGAATTCCCTTCATCTCCTGGAATACACGGCGAGGGCTGATCTCCTGACAGCAGGCCGCCAGTTCACACACACCGCAGCCGCTGCACAAGGTAGCTGTAACAAAGTCCTCCGGATTTTCCTCCACATGATGGGTAGCACTGCGCACTGCACGATGAGGTTCCAGCGGATACCCCAGCAAGGCCCGAGGGCACATTTCAGTACATAAGGTGCACTGGCAGCAGGCGGAAGAAGCTCGGCTGAAAACCGCACGGTTACTGCTGAGCTTACCAGCAATGATCGGTAATTCCTTTGGCAGAATCAGCAAACCCTTGGTGGTTTTGGTTACCACTGCGGTTTTTGGATCAATGACAGTGCCCATGGCGGGACCGCCGTTGATCATAGCGCAGTCTTCCGGAATTTCGATATTCAAGCGCTTGAGCAACTGGGCAATAGGCGTTCCCACTGGCACCCGCAAAACATACGGTTCCTTGACCTTGCCCCCGATGGTGATCCACTTTTCAGCTACCGGATATCCATGATCCACCGCCTGCTCGACGTTGTACAAGGTCTCCACATTGAACACCAGAACGCCTGAAGTGATAGGCAGCGCTCCCGGCGTTACCACCCGGCGAAGCACCTCATAAATCAGGATAATCTCATCCCCCATGGGATACGCATCCGGAAGGGCATAAACCTTTACATGCTTGGAAAGCTGCTGGTCATGCTGAATACCCAAACGTTCCGCTGTGTGCTTCTTTACTCCCAGGAAGCCATTTTGGATACCGGCAGCCTCCATCAGCACTTCCGCACCCTTGAGAACCCGGTCCATATGCTTCTTCATCAGAAAATAATCCGTATACAGCAGCGGCTCGCATTCCGCAGCGTTGATAATCAGCGTATCCGCGCCCTCTGACAGCTTAATAGAGGACGGAAACCCAGCGCCGCCGGCGCCGACGTCGCCGGAATCGGCCATTAGTTTCTTCAGTTCCTGGATGTTCATCTGTATGCCCACTTCCCGTATAAATTAATCGATAATGCCCACGACCACCGCATCCACCGGGGTTTCCCGATTGGGCAGTGCCAGTCGTGCACCGCTGCCGGTGGTAATGAGGACATATTCTCCAATTCCGGCGCCGACGCTGTCAATAGCAATAATGTATTTATCCGTCTCTTGATTGTTCTCCACCAGACGAATTTCCAGGATCTTGGAACCCACAATATTTTCATTTTTTCTGGTGGAAACGATATTGCCGATCACTTTGCCCTTTAACATGGCTTTCTCTCCAATCGGATGACAAGTTAATCTCTTACAATACGAACCTGAGCTCCGTTGCCGATACCAGCCGCATTGGCATCGTCCGTATCAATGTGCATTTCCAGCCGGAAGGCATCACTCACCCGTACTTGTACATCGAAGAAGCGGGTACGCCGAGGTCCATCTATATCAATCGTTACTGTGTCGCCATCCTTAACGCCAAAAGCTTCGCCATCTGCCGGACTCATGTGAATGTGCCGATTGGCAATAATACAGCCTTCGGGAATGGTAACCACACCTTTGGGTCCGACAATTGTGAGTGCAGCGGAACCAGCCACATTGCCAGATTCCCGTACCGGCGGTTTCACCTTTAAAGTGAAGGAATCGGTGCGGGAAATCTCTACTTGAGTCTTGCTGCGCAGCGGCCCCAGCACTCGGACGTTTTCAATGGGACGCAGAGAAGGACCGATGATGGTAAGCACCTCTTTACAGGCATACTGGCCCGGTTGGGAAAGATCCTTCAGCTGGGTCAGCTCATAACCTTTGCCGAACAGAGTATCCACATCCGCGCGGGTCAGATGAATATGCCGGTTGGACACGCCCACTGGCACGGTATCCGGACGTTCACCAGCTCCCTGCTTTTCTTCCAGTACCTTGCGTACCAGCTCTGCAATGGCAGCGGCATCCACATTCATTGGTAACCCCTCCGTTTTTTTCATCATTGCGAATTGATATATCTATATAAAGATAACGAATAATAAAAATTATTTACCTGGGTGGATAATACTACAAATCGC
>ENA-UOJE01002627-UOJE01002627.1-human-gut-metagenome-genome-assembly--contig:-C23-NODE-2627-length-13250-cov-5.798181_pt1 | contig 13250 bp, 9 predicted proteins | sample MGYA00242341_ERZ723888 | MGnify/ENA metagenome assembly ERZ723888 | reverse complement strand
CTTTTGTTGTGTTGTCCTTGTATGAAGTACCGCAAACAGAACACTTGTGGAGTGTATAGCCGTCAGCAGTGCAAGTAGGTGCAACAACTGTGGTTGTGTAGCTGTGGGAAAGCTTTGCAATTGTTTCTGTTACTGTTGCTCCGCACTTTGTGCAAGTCTTTGTTTTTGTACCCTCTGCTGTGCAGGTCGGCTGTTTTGTGATAACAGCACTGCCATATGTGTGGCTCGTGCATCCGCAGGTGAATTTGTATGTCTTTGCTACAGACGGATTGTATGTAGGATAAATTTTTACAGTGAGTGAACCGCCGTTTTTGAATGTGATACGTCTGATATCATTAGCATAGTTTTCAAGCTTATTTACACTTACCATACTGCGATCAGAAAATTCAACTGTGTAGTCTGTATCGTCATAAAGCCAGAAATCAATGCTGTCGCCCACACTGAACTGAGTTTTGCTCAATACGCTTGAAAAGGACGTATTCGAAAGGTCTGTGCGCCAATAAACAGTGGTAGAGGTCGGAACTGTGAACTTATTCACATAACCGCAAGACTTGCAGGTCTGTGTTACAGTGCCGTCAGTTTTTGATGCGTACTTTGTTTCGTAGTCATGACCTGTTTTGACGTCAACCGTCTTTATATCGTCAAGATTTGAAAGGTTCAGGGAGTTGAAGGTCACGTTATTTTTATCGTAAACATACCAAACTGCTCTGCCGTTTTTGATAACAGGCTGGCAATCTGAAAGGCTTCCCTCAAAGGTGTGTATACTGCCGTTTACTGTGCCGTCAGCGTTTAGCTTCACACAGCTTACCTTTGTATCTCTGGCCCACAATAGCAAAAAGCTGTTATTATTTATCTTCACAAGCTGTGGAGCAGAAGCTGAGTCTGTACCCTCTGCATAAGAAGTTATCTTATTGAGCTTGTTTGTGGAAAGGTCCTTTGAAACAGCGGAAACGTAGACGTTTCGTGTTTCTGACGTATTGATATAATCAAGGTCAACTGTACTCTGTGCCACGATATAGCTTGATGATGACACATCAAAGCCGCCTATAGCCGCACCTGTATAGTTATAGTGACCGGCGGTATATTCAGGGTATGTTACAACGTCGATATTGCTGACCTTATCAAAATAGCTTGGGAAGAATTTGCCTGTAGTAAAATCAGAATTATACTTCACCAGAACGGCAGAACGTGGATGAGCGTCACCATGGTCGAGGGCGACTATATGGTTGCCGTCGGTTTTTATAAACTGATTGAAGGAGTGGCTCACATAGCCATAATCAACGTTCATGACGCCGGTATATGAATCAGTGATAGTCATTGAAGGCATATCCACTTCAATGGTAACATTAGACTGATGATTATTGCCGTCGCTTGATTTATACATTTCGTGGCAGGTTCTCACAAGCAGGTGGTCACCGCTATGGGTCATTCTTGCCGAGCCTGCATCGAATGGAACTGTAGTGTTAGCTCCATACAGACCGCAGGACTTTATTTTGTTCCAATTCTTATCATACTTCGTTATACGGAAAACCTCGAGTGAGTCGTTTTGTTTCGGATTTTCCTGACCGCTAAGGACATAATAATTATTGCCGGAGTCATAGAAAGCACCAAAGATCGGCAGTTCATTGTCGATAAGCTTAGTGCTGAGCGGTTCAAAATCAGAGCTGTAATATTCCACAAGGAGCTTGCCCTCGATAGCGCCTGACTGGACACGCATATAATTGCCGTTGTCACACACTGTCAGGTAAGATTTCACTGTGTCAGACCATTGCACATAGTCCTGATCATTCACATTAGAGCCTGAATACGCAACACATTGCGCCACGGCAAAGGCACTGAACGATCTAGCAGACACAGCAGTAGAAACAGCCATTGCGCCAGACAGGACAATGCTCAACATTCTTTTCTTCACATTCATCAATTTCATCACCTCATACAAAAACTTTTAAACAAGAACACCTTTATATATATAATATCACAACGCAAGGCATATGTCAATGAAAATAAGTTACAATGAGAATGATTTCAATAAATTCGTCATACACCAAAGGTCAACGCAGTAAAAAAAGAACAAAGAGGATACAAAACAGAAAAAACGCCTTGACAAGGTTTGATGGGTGTGATATAATATTACAGTGGTATTTCGAGGTGTGGCTCAGTTTGGTAGAGCGCTGCGTTCGGGACGCAGAGGCCGTGGGTTCAAGTCCCGTCACCTCGACCAGTCACTCGCCGTGACGGGCATTGTCCGTCATGGCTTTTTTATTATCAGAACTTAACGCCGCAGGGGGAGTTTTTGTATTACCTAAACAAGTAAGGTTATGCATTGAGGAACCAAAAAGCGTAACTCTTTTTATTTTGGTCGAAACGAAGGCTTGAACCCACTGTTCAACGTCCTGTCGCCTCGACCAGTCACTCGCCGTGACGGGCATCGTCCGTCATGGCTTTTTTATTATCAGAACTTAACGCCGCAGGGGGAGTTTTTGTATTACCTAAAAAAGTAGGGTTATGCTTTGAGAAACCGAAAAGCGTAACTATTTTTTTTGTATGTTCCACATAGCAAAAGTGCCTTATGACTAGCATTAAGGCACTTTATCGATTCAATCTTTTCCCAACCTCTCCGAAATCTCCAGGACAAGTTTCTGATCCTTCTCAGAAAGCCTCGATACGCTGTCCACGATTTTCTGTGTCAGAGCAGGATTTTTGCTGCCATCGTCGAAAAAATGCTGATGATAAAGATATAGAGCAGATAAAACGAACCATGCTTGAACGTGTCGAAAGTATCGAGCCTAGAATAAGAGATTATGCAGAAGAATGGCTCGATTATTACCTTGATTGTTGGGCCACTCTGACAGAGCGGCTTCCAAATAAATTAGTTTTTACCGATTATCATAATGAAGATATTGCTTTGTTCAGAAACGCAGATAATCAAAACGGCTCAGATATTCCTACCATACTTAATTCTATACGAAATGTTGAGCCAAACGCAAATATTTATTTTACCAAAAGATAGGGGGCAATTAAATGCCTAAACCAAATTTCAGAAAAAAAGTCAAAGACGAAAACAATGGCATATCAACATATTCAGACAAAAAGATCTCCGTTGGAGATATAAGAAAAACTCAGCTTATCACTACATATGGTGTTGGCGCTATAGTTGACTTTAAGAACGATACTGTTGTTATCGCTTCTACAGACGATTGGGACTATTCCCCTAATGACGCTGATGAGGTAGAAAATCGAAAAATATTTAATTTTTTAAGGAGCTTCATCAGCTTTTTGGCTTCTTCTTTTGTGATATGAGTTGTTACATCTTTAGATATCTCGCCGTCTTTATCCAACAGCTTTATGCTGCTGCTAAGCGTTTGTAGATATCCGCACCACATTGCATACAGCGCTCTGATTTTCACTTGTCCAACTTCTTCTTTCCAAAAAACAAATCAAACAGAATATCCACCACGTCTTTTACAAGAATGAATATCACCGCCGCCACCTGTCCCCAAGAGAGCGGCGGTATCTACACTACGCTACTTTTCAGTAAAATATTCATTTCTGTCAAACAACTGCTCAATTGAAAGATTTTTAAACCTCGGAATGTTGTATCCAAACGGCGAGTTGAGAGCCTTTACAAAATCTTTCGTATAGCCGTGATTTTTTAAAAGATCGTCCTCATACTTTATTTTCTCTTCTTGCTTTGTGTCATCTTCACTTTTCGTGATACAGCGCTGCATAACATAATGATAAATGGAGAAGTAAGAATCCACTGTACGAATATCTCCTATGTATTCTTTCTGTTCACGAACTACAGTAAGATGAGCAATACAGTTGCGGTATTTTCTTGTCATGCTGCTGTCTGCATTATTGATATCAACTTCAACGCACTTGCGCAGCCGCTTGTTCTTTTTCAAGAACAAATTCGGCGACTCATCACGATCATCACAAAGTTCACAAAGCGTCTGTGAAAGTATCCTGTAGTCATTTTTCAAGTTCTTTGAAGCCAACTCAGGAACTATCTCCTTATACAGCCCAAAATCACGTTCAAGGCAGTGTATCGCAATAACATACCTTGCATTAACATTCACAAGATTTTTCACCAGCAGATACATAACCGTAAGATAAAGCCCGATAACAGCCTTTGCCCTCTCCTTAGCCACGTTTTCTCTGCCCTTTGCCTGCTGTTTCACATTTTTGAAATCATCAAAGCTGATGTTCTTTATCATTCTCGCAAGCTCACTGCGCTTTGCTTCCAAAGAACTGTTCATGTCAGGAAATTCAACACAGCTCTTGTAATAACGCTCTATCTGCGTGTCAGGGATACCCCCAAGAACAAACATGACAACTTTCTCATTCTTAGCCACTTCTCTTATCTTCTGAGCGTTCGCATACTTGATAAGGTATACAAACCGAGAGGACTCGATAACATTGTTTGTTATGAAATTTCTCAGACCATGTATGCCCTTGCCTTTTTCTTTAAGCTTTAAAATCTCGCTTATCCTATCGTCCGTGATATTGTCGTCTATACCGAGTATAGTCAGTGCGTCACGGAACATCGTAAGCTTCGCTGAAGCTGCAGGCTTTCTCATGGAAGCAATGTTCTTTACGATAAAAAGCTCGTTGGTTATCCTCTGGCTGTCATTGAACAGCTTGTAGCCCGCCGTAAGCTCACACTCAACATCAACAGCAGAGCTTTTCATTATCTTCAAAAACTCCTTGATGTTATCAAACTTGCTGATAAGCGTTGTAAGAAGATCGTTTATCTCCTTGCCGTCAAGAAAATATGTGAGCATATATATCATTTTGGAGAAATACAAAAGGTCAGACGCATTCTTCTTTTCACTGTCAAGAATTTTCTCATCAAAATCCATGTCAGCCTTGCCAAGCTCCTTGATAACGTCACCGTTCATGTGGTCGGCGATATTTTCAAAATCATTCCTGAATTTGCCCCAAAGCTTTGCCGCTTCATCAGCATATATCCCCTCTTTTTCATCATCGGTCATTGAAAAACGCAGTTTGCGCACAAGAGCTTCGCCTGCGACAACGTCATTTCTGTAGTAGTTGCAGAAAAGCAGAAAATCCATAAGCTTGTACATCTTTGAGCGCACAGGGTCATATTGCTTGTCCTTAAATCTGAAGCCGTATTCGTCCAGCATTTTCTCACGAAGCTTTTTGATAGAAAAACCGAGATTTTTCTGAGATTTAAGCACAATGAAATCGTAATAAAGGCGTATGATATCATCAGCCTCATAGCCTTTCATCATATCAATAAGCAAGCTGATATTGACCTTGTTGCCCTGGATAAAGCCCTTGTTTATAGAATCAAATCTCTCATCTACAAGATAGTCAAGAGTTTCTCTGTATTCGGAATCAATAATGTCAATAAAGCTGTAAAGGTCTTCATCAAGCTTACTTGACTTATCATGGAAAACACTCTGCCTTATCTGCCCCACAATTGCAAGCATATGATAAACACGCTTTTTGTATGCTTCCAAAGCATTTGTATCTTTCGTCTTTGGCTCTTCAAGACCAAAATAGCCAAGGCGCTTTGTTTTCAGCAGGTCATTGAACTTGCTGAGGCTTTTCTTGATATTACCCTTTATATTCTTGGAAAGATCGCTTTCATCAGGATCAGTGAAAACATCATAAGTATTTTTGGCAGAAAGATACCCCATAAAATCGTCATGACTTTCATCGTCGCCTTCCCCGAGCATATTGTTCAGCGCATAAACGATATTCGTTACATACACCGCAAGTATCTTTTCGATATCCAGAATGTTGTAAATAAGTTGGATATGTATATTATCATCAAAAGTTTTGCCGAAAAAGCGCTTTTCAAGCTCCGATTTAAGCCCCAGCATATCCCCTCTTACAGGCGAGCTTTCACCGCTTCTGTGAGTAGGGTTTGAAGTGTTTATCTCCACTCCGCTCCCAAAGCCATGCTTGCTTGAAAAAGTGATGTTTACCTCGTTTACATCACCAAGCTCGATATTGCTGTTGTCCTTTGAAGAAAGCTGAGTTTTGTTGTAGTCATTATTGTCCACCTCATATTCAAGCACAGCAGAATTGCCCTTGCCGAAAGAGGTTATGTACATTTTATTTTCGCTGACAAGAATAGACTTCATTCCTGCCGCCTTTACGGAGGATTTTTTCTTCTCTGCCGCAGGTGCAATGACCTCTGCAGCAGGCATGGCAGCGATCGCAGGAGCAGCGTTATTATTTATCTCAGCCGCTTTGAGCTGTCTGGCTTTTTTCTGAGCCTCACGCAGCTCTCTAGGCTTCATTTTATTCTTTTTTGCCATAAATATCACTCCTTATATTAGTTATCCCTTAGCGCATTGAGCGTTAAGGGATTTTTTTATTTGTTGATTTCGATGTTAAACTTTGACAGCTAGTTCAAATTCGCACCAGTTTAGTATATTATTATAACAAATAAAAAAGTTTTTTTATTTTTAGACTAGTGCAAACTCGCACCAGTGTAGTATATTATAAACTTTCAAAATGATTACGAAGCGGTTTTAGACTAGTGCAAATTCGCACCAGTGTAGTAGATAGGTAAAAATATAAGGAAAATAGGGGACGGTTTTAGACTAGTGCAAATTTGCACCAGTGTAGTAGCAAGAAAACAAGCAAGTGCATATATGCGACGTTTTAGACTAGTGCAAATTTGCACCAGTGTAGTAGGTCAAAGTTGACAAAATAATCAATGATATTCTGTAATAAAACACCAAACTTATTTTATCGACGCTTTAATACATATATATTATACCATTTTCAGACACAAATGTCAATAGAAAGTATCTATTTTACATAAAACATTTTTATCACCTCCCGTCTGTTGTAATTTCACCTCAGTCCCCAAGCTCCTTGACAGCTGCGATAGCGCAGTCAAGTACAGCTACGATGATAGCCGTAAGGATCGTCTTTCCCATTTTCATCACCTCCTAGTCTATTGTGATCTCGTCACAGCTCTCAATTTCCTTAACAACTGCTATCGCACAGTTAAGTGCCGATAAAAGGATAGTTGTAAGTATCTTTTTTCTCATTTTTATCACCTCCTGTCTGTTGTTATTTCATCTCATTCCCCAATCTCCTTGACAGCTGCGATAGCGCAGTCAAGTACAGCTACAATGATAGCCGTAAGGATCGTCTTTCCCATTTTTATCACCTCCCTAGTCTATTGTGATCTCGTCACAGCTCTCAATTTCCTTAACAACTGCTATCGCACAGTTAAGTGCCGATAAAAGGATAGTTGTAAGTATCTTTTTTCTCATTTTTATCACCTCCTGTCTGTTGTTATTTCATCTCATTCCCCAATCTCCTTGACAGCCGCGATAGCACAGTCAAGTACAGCTACAATGATAGCCTTAAGGATCGTCTTTCCCATTTTTATCACCTCCTGTCCTTTGTTCTGTATACATTATACCACCTTATCATCGTCAACAAAAGTGTAATTTTCAAAAACTTTTTTGTCTATGTTTTTGCACATTCATCACGTTTTTACGGCATTTATATCACAATTTCAGCAAAATAATTTTCTATGATATTGACAAAAAGTACATTTGTGATATAATGAATACAAGAGGTGATAAAAATGAGCATGACCCCAAGCACATTTCTGCCCAAGCGTGAGGGCGGCGTACCATATATCGCAGAGGTGCAATCCATACCCCTCTCACCCTCTGCATATTCCGTCATTATCAAGGACAAGTCCATATTTGAAACAAGCCTTTCCCCTAACGGCAGCGTATCAATGTCCTCATTTCTCACAAGTATATTTGATTCAGCATATATCGCATCATTAAAATACAAAAGTGAAAAATATAATGGTATCCCACTTCTGAACGCATTCGTAAAATGGCAGATCGAGGAGATCGATGACGGCCTTGATGATAAAAGCAAGGAGATAATAAAAAGCTATCTTATCTCAAAGCTCTCTGCAAAATACGAAAAGACCAAGACCGAAAATGCAGTGCGAGTAAGGCTCAGCATATGCCGTGACCTTTACGATACACTGAGCAGTGATGACCTTTATTATGAAAACAAGGTGTACAGCTCGACCCTAAGAAGATTTCTGAAAGCCGTGTATGAGGACTATGCCCTGCTGTCAGATTGCGAACGTGAAAGGCTCCTTTTCGCCGACAATATCATAAAAATAAATGAAGTCATCAAACAAAACGGCAGCAGATATTACAGCTTCATTTACGCATATTCTAATATGTACAGCCGTGAAAAGCGCCGCATAAGGCTTATCCCCTACCGTATCGTCAGCGACGAATATAAGATGTATAATTATCTTGTCTGCCTGTCCGACGAAAAAAGCGCAGGCAAAGAGTTCAAAGCCGACAGCTATCGCATAAGCAGATTGAGCGGACTAAGCATTGCAGAAAAGCTCAGCCAAAAGGAATACTCCTCCGTCACCGAATACGAACGGCTGAAAGAGGGTCACGTCAAGTCCGTGAAGCACCTACTCAGCGACCCACGTTTTGGCAGTGATGAGAGCGATATCTCCAAAGTGTACCTCACCGAAAAAGGCGTTGAAATGTTCGGCAAAATACTCTATCAGCGCCCCATACTGAAAGACAATGAAAAGCCCAAGCCCAACGCTGTCAACGAGTTCATCTCCCCGCCTATCCAAGTCAAATACTATTTCAACAAGTTCGGCAAAGACGGCGTTATCCTATCCCCAAGCGACTCGTTTGAAGAAATGAAAACGCTGTATATCGAGGGGGCTGAGGCGTATAACCGAGAAGTTGAGATGTGAGAATATATGAGTTTATCTTTATAAAATAAACCGACCCCATTCGCTAGACTTTTTGACCTAGCAAATGGGGTCGGTTCAAATATCAATATCATTAACTAAAAAAATCAAGACATAAACGCAAGCATAATATGCGGATCACTTTACTTTTCTGCCGTAAACCTTGCCCACTCATATTCAGCCGTCAGCGGAACTGTGCCGTCAAAGGCTTTCAGCCAGCTGTCAACTCCAATGCCATTCCACGCATTCATCATTATTTTACCAGGCGTAACAGGCAGATTTTCAGTAGCCTTGTATGCTTCCTTTCCGTCAACATACCAAGTTATGCCGTCCTCTTTCCACTCAAATGCGTAAGTGTGAAAATCCTCAGAAGCGTCAAAACCAAGATCATACATGTATTCGTGCTTGCCAACACCATTGGTGTAGTAATTGAACTGCACCTTTGTTGTGTCCTTGCCAAGGACTTCAACATCTATTTCGTCCCAAGGATTATCCTCCGACGGACCTGTGTATGTAAAGAACGATGATACAACGCCGTCATTCTTTATGGCTTTCATCGATACCTCATAAAGTCCATAGCCATAGTTTTCCTTTGAACGATACTCGCCGCCTCTATACGCTTCGGAATCGCCCATACTGTCAATGGTAAGCTGCATTTTTCCGTCATTGAAAGTCACGTTATCTTCGCTCCACGAACAGTTGAACGGATCACCATTTGACCAGCCTGCTGAAATGGAAAAATCATTTGACGCACCCTTGCTGAAATCTGCCTCAACCGTGTATGGAGAATTGCTTTCCGTTTCCGCCTTGCTGCTGACATCTTGCGAAGAACTGCTGTCAGATGAAGCACCGCAGCCACCCATAGACATAACTATCATTGTGAGAATCGACATAGCCAAAACTTTTTTCATTTTTCATTACCTCCGAATAAATATCAGAATTTTATCTTCTATAAGTATTATAAATCAACAAATGTGATATTTATATCAGAAAAGTAATGCAAATATCAGATTATTAACATCAACTTAAATTTTCGATCTGCTTGTGCTATGCTTGTTCCAGTTTGCACGGAAAAACTGATCTCTATACTGTTTCGGCGTAAGTCCTGTCTGTTTCTTAAAGCAGGCAATAAAATGGCTGTGCGAGCTGAAAGCAAGATAATTGGCTATATCAAGCGGACTATATTCAGAATATCTCAGCATATTTTCAGCAGCTTGTATCCTTTTTGACATAATGAAATCAGAGATCTTTACGCCAACTTCCTCTCTGAAAAGCTTTGAAAGATACTGAGGCGTTATGTTCAGTTCATCAGCTATCTGATTGACGGTCACGCCCTTGTAAATATTATCGAAAATGCAGTCAAAGCACATAAGAATATGCTTTGAGTAAACGTTCTGTGACGCAGCCTTTTTCATTTGCTTTATATAATAAACGATGACTTCTTTGTGTACAGCCATAACGCTTTCTTCATTGCGGCACTCATCACATTTATTAATGTATATATCGCTTATGGTATACGCAGTTTCCGGGTCAAGTCCACCCTCGATGCAAAACCTGCACAGCATAGCTATGGTTATGACAAGATGATACTTAACGTTTCTAAGTTCGTCTTTGCTGAGTCTGCCCTTTCCGTTTGTATCCAGCGGCGTATACAAACGTTTGACCGTTTCAAGGTCGCCCGCCCGCACCGCAGAATAGAATTCCAGTTCCGTTTCATATGGTGAATGATGATAGTCATTTTCCTTTTGCATAAACTGCCGCTTAGACAATTCTCTGTTTATTTCCATAGCTTTCACCCCCTGCTTTTTAGCTTATTATATCATATTTACAGACACAAGTAAAGCCTCATATTTATAGAAAAAGGACGGCAAATCACCCTGCCGCCCTTTTTTCTGATAATTAGATATTATTTAGCCTCTTTCATTGAAGTCATAGCCTCGTCGATAAGATAATCTATAGCCTTTTCATTTTCCTGAACGACCTGTGACCAGCTCTTTGACTCCTGCGGATTCATTGTTCCTCTTATTGCAGTATCGCAAATAGAGTTAAGGTCGGCAGATACGCCCTGTTCAAAGTCAAATACAGGATTCTGTGCAGACAGATCATAGATAGTTTCTCTCATTTCAAGCATCTCATCTGTCCAGCCGTAATCGTCCTTGTACTGATCAAGGGTTATCTGATGTGCAGCCTCGTCAAGCTCTGCATAACGGCAGCATTCAAGGAAAGCTGCCACGCCCTCAGGATTTTGAGCGTTCTTTACAATGCTAAAGCCGTGTACTCTTGAAGGGATATACTGTTTATCGCTATCAGCTGAGCAAGGAACAGGAACGAACATTACCTCTCCCTTTGATACATCGCCATAGTTTACAGTTGTTGACGGAGCATTCTCAAGTGCCCAAAGTCCGATAGGATAGAAAAGCGTCAGACCTGTTGCCATTCCGCTGCCCTCTGCGTCGCCTCTGAGTTTCCAGTTATTCTCGTGCTTTGGATAAACAACATTGTTCTTCTGCAGCTCATACATCATATTCTGAGCCTTTGCTATCATAGGGTCAGAAATATTATTTACAAGCTTGCCGTCTGTGATACCGATGAGCGGCACACCTGAAGACTGCTGCAAAGCTTTTTCATAATACCAGCCGTCAAGTGCGTATTTATCGCTTTCAGCGTCAGTAAAATCAAGACACATTTCTGTGAATGTATCCCAGTTCCACTTGCCCTCTTTGAAAAGCTCAGCAGGATCGTCATATCCGTTATCTTCCATTGTCTGCTTGTTGTATACAAAAACATATGCAGGGTCTGTTCTGATAACGCTCACATAATGCTTGTCGCCAAGCATAAACTGATCTGTCGCACCCTTTATGTCTGTCCAAAGAGGCTTTGAAAGATCGATATAATCGTCGATAGGCTCTATCATTGACTTTATAGCACCCTTAGGGAAAACGTCCATATCATCAGCACCGATGAAATCAGGTGAATCATTTGACATTACAAGTGCCGCAAGATCGTCAAACTTAGTTTCCCAGGTGGTCTGCACCCAGTTTATCTTACCATTATACTTTGTCTTGAACAAAGCAAGGTCAGCGCCTATCTCCTTGTCCTCTGCCTCAGTAGGGTTGATATCCCAATGTGAAAACCACTTTATTTCGTTGCTCTTGAGATCTCTCACATCTTTCATATCATCAGCAAGTCTTTGAACTATCTGCTGCTGATCTTCCTTAAGCTTTTTGTCAACTACCTTGCTTGATGAATCACTTGAACTTCCGCAAGATGCAAATGCTGAAAGTGAGCAAACTGCAAGGGCAAATGTCAAAACTCTTTTTGCATTATTCATAGCCATACCTCCGAATATTACTTTCTTCTCTTTGCAACGATCACTGCTGTGCCTGCAAGAGCGATAACTGCAAGTGCTCCGCCAACAGCAGCACCTGTTTCTGCTGCCTTAGATGTATTGTCAGATGCTTTTGAAGATGTAGCCGCTGCTGCAGAAGTCTTGCCTGCATCTGCCTTAGATGAAGAAACGTCTTTCTTTGACGTATCAGCCTTTGAGCTTGAAGCATCAGACTTTGAATCTGCCTTTGAAGCATCTGTTTTTGACTCTCCGCCCTCGGCAGATGCAACACCGAAATCAAGCGTCATTGAAAGTGTGCCGCCGTTGAAAGCGCCTTCCTTCTCCCAGCCTGCGACCTCAGGACGAGATTTCTTTGTTACCTCGCCTGTTTCCTCATCGACCTCTTCAGTTGGTCTGATATGTATTCTTATTCCACCCTCTGGGTCCTCGTCCAATGAAGTGATAGAATTAATCGAATCAAAAACCGTTGTTGTGCCGTCCTCGGCAACGAACTTTGCGTCAGATATCTTAACGTCCACAGGATAAACACCATCAGGAAGATTAGCCACCATAACGCCCATATCTCCAAGAGTTCCCTTGCCTGACATTGTCTTGTCGGTGACAACTTTGCTTATCTTATATTCAACAGTTATCTTGCCAGCATCATCAATGCCTACCCAATCGCCCTGATTCCAGGTCCAGTCCTGACCCATATAAAAGCCCATTGCTCCGATAGAGTAATATGAGTCATTCATTTTTGAGTCCTTCTCTGACGGATGAACAACATCGCCAAGCTTTGCTGCCGAAACAGAAACTGACATCATTGTTGCTGCGAGAACCGCTGCTGAAAGACCTGCTACAAATTTCTTGATCTTCATAACCTTTTCCTCCTATTTTTCAATAAAATTTTTTGCTAAAAGCAATTTATTTTGTTGTTTCTGTATATATTATAACTATGTAAACGTTTTGTTTATATCAAAAACGTAACATAAATATCATAAAAGTGTTTAATATCGAATTTATGAAAGATTATAAATATATGAAAACAGACCCACTTGATATTCAAGCAGGTCTGTTTATTCGGAAGTTATTATAAGAAAGTGACTATGAATTATTATGTTTATATTATACGCTTTGTTTTAAAACTATTATATCAATATTCAATTATTT
>ENA-UOJE01002626-UOJE01002626.1-human-gut-metagenome-genome-assembly--contig:-C23-NODE-2626-length-13259-cov-7.319070_pt1 | contig 13259 bp, 8 predicted proteins | sample MGYA00242341_ERZ723888 | MGnify/ENA metagenome assembly ERZ723888 | reverse complement strand
TACAGTGCGTCCAGCCTCTCCCGCAGCACCCCGAGATCCGCATAGTCCTGCAGCTCGCTGATCGGCACCAGCTCCGGCGGCTTCGAGCGAAACCGCAGCCGCTTCTCGCCGCTGTCAAGATAGGTGAGCTTCGCGGCCGCATGGTCGGAATCACGCACCGACGCGCGCAGCGCGGCGTCGCGCAATGTGCGGTTGCGCTTGCCGTTCACCGTGCTTTCGTAATGGTCGAGCGCCGCCTCCACGTCGAGATGGTCGTACCAGACGTCGAGGAAGTCCATCTGCGAGAACTGGCGGATATGGTCGCGGTACGAGTGCACGCAGCGTGCGACCGCGTTGCGCCGGTCCTTCTCCTTGATGCCGTTCGCCCGCCCGCAGATCTCCACGGACACCGCGAGCCGCTTCACGTCCCATTCCCACGGTCCCGTGGCTGTCTCGTCGAAGTCGTTGATGTCGAACACGAGCCGGTCGCTGGGGGAGCGGAACATGCCGAAATTGCCGATATGCGCGTCGCCGACCGCCTGGACGGGGATGCCGGTGGTCGGCGTGTGCGCGAGGTCGTTCGCCATGATGAGCGCGGTGCCGCGGTAGAACGTGAACGCGGAATCGCTCATGCGGTAGTACCTCAGCGGGATCAGATCCGGCACCCGCTGCGCCGACTGTTCCTCCAAAAGCCCGATCACGTCGCGCCGGCGCGACACGATCTTCCAGTCGGCGTGGCTCTCCAACGGTGTGGTCTTGCGCAGCGCGATGCCGGCCTTGGCCTGCCCCAGCGGCGTGTCGGCCATGTGCCATGACATATCGATGATGGGATGGTTCTCGCTCATGGCTCCACGATAACGCCGACGCGGGAGCGACATTCCGGCGATGCCCCGGCGTGTCCGATGGCATGTTAACGAGTCTCGTAACACGGACGTGAAACCATGAGGAATTATGGATAAGCAGCAAGAGTTTGCCCTGCGCACGGTTGAGGAACGCGACGTGCGCTTTATTCGGTTGTGGTTCACTGACGTGCTGGGCACGTTGAAATCCGTGGCCATCGCGCCCGCCGAGTTGGAGGCGGCGTTCGAGGAGGGGCTTGGCTTCGACGGTTCCGCCATCGAGGGAATGACGCGCGTGTCGGAGGACGACATGATCGTGCAGCCCGACCCGTCCACGTTCCAGATACTGCCGTGGCGTGGCGGCCCGCAGGGTACCGCTCGCATGTTCTGCGACATTCTCACGCCCGACGGCGAGCCGTCCCTGGGTGACCCGCGTCACGTGCTCAAGCGTGCGCTCGCCAAGGCGAAGGAGAAGGGTTTCACGTTCTACGTGCACCCGGAGATTGAGTTCTATCTGTTCGAGAACCAGACCGACTGGTCGAAGGCGCCGACTCCAATCGACGAGGGCGGCTATTTCGACCATGTGCCGCGCAGCCCGGGCATGGACTTCCGCCGCGCCACCGTCAACATGCTGGAGCAGATGGGCATCTCCGTCGAATACTCGCACCATGAGGCGGGTCCCGGCCAGAACGAGATCGACTTGCGGTATGCCGACGCGCTGACCACGGCCGACAACATCATGACGTTCCGCACGGTCGTCAAGGAAATCTCGCTGGAACGCGGCATCCACGCCAGCTTCATGCCCAAGCCGCTCGCCGACGCGCCCGGTTCCGGCATGCACACGCACCTGAGCCTGTTCGAGGGTGATTCCAACGCGTTCTACGAGGCCGGCCAGGAGTTCAACATGTCCCTGACCGCCCGGCAGTTCGCCGCGGGCATCCTGCATCATGCGGCGGAGATCTGCGCGGTCACCGACCAGTTCGTGAACTCGTACAAGCGACTGTGGGGTGGTGCTGAGGCGCCGAGCTACATCTGCTGGGGTCACAACAACCGGTCCGCGTTGCTGCGCATCCCGCAGTACAAGCCCGGCAAGGGCAACTCCGCGCGTATGGAGTTCCGTGGACTCGACCCGGTGGCGAACCCGTATCTGGCGTATTCGGTGCTGCTCGCCGCCGGTCTGGACGGCATCGAACAGCAGATGACGCTGGGCGAGCCGACCAGCGACGACGTGTGGGAGCTGACCGACGCCGAACGTCAGGCGATGGGCATCGAGCCACTGCCGGATTCGCTGGACGCCGCACTGAAGATCATGGAGAAGTCCGATTTCGTCGCGGACGTGCTCGGCGAGCATGCGTTCGAGTATTTCCTGCGCAACAAGCATCAGGAATGGGACGAATACCGTGGCCAGGTCACGCCGTACGAGTTGAAGAAGTACCTGCCCAAGCTCTGACGTGACGTGAAACCGGCCGACTACCGGCAAACAAGAAACGGTGTGGGGATGATGGCTGCTGATCCGGCCATCATCCCCACACCGTTTTTGCTTGCCGAACCGACCGCCGCAGGATGCCGCTGCGGTCACTCGACCTTGCGCGGCGTCATCTTCTTGGTGGCCATGTCGTTGCTCCCGTAGGTGCTGGACAGGCGAACCTTGACCGGCTGGCCCGGGTCTTCGACCACATAGGAGACCGTCGCCTTGGCCAGGACCCCCGGCTGGACGGAGCGGCTGAAACTCATGTTCTCGTACCCTTGTGGGAGCGGCGGCTCGGTGTAGTAGTTCATTTCCAGCTGGGAGCCGTCCTGCGTGACGGTGAGCTTCGCGGCGTTGGACAATGGCTCATTGGCCTCGGATTGGTTCACCCATGTGATGGTGACGATGATGGTGTGACGGCCCTGATAGTCGTCGGGGCCCGTCGTCACGTCGTCGATGGAGACGAGGGCATCCCCGCTGTAGCTGCTGATCCGCTTCATCTTGCGCTTCTCCGCCTCGGTGGCTTTCGGGGCGGGAGCGATGTCGTCAGGCTGGACCTGCTCGTATTGCGTGCCGCTGGTCGGTGCCTTGAACGCGGACACGATGCCCTCATGGTAGCGGGTCGCCTGATTGGCTACGACGTACAGGTCGCCCGTCGCGTCGTTCAGCTGGTACGCGATGGTCGCGTCGCTTTCCTCGCCCTTGGCGATCTTGATGTCGTCCGACTGCGTCTTGTACCCTTCGATGGATGAGCCGCCGCGGCTGTGCAGGTAGGTTTTGTTCAGGCCGATGCCGCTCTGATATACCTGCAGGTCCATGGCGAGTTCCCCGAAGGTCGTATTGGCATCGCCGGTGTTCTTCCAATGGTAGGTGATGATCACCGTCTTGTGCCCGTCGTGATCCGTGGGGCCGGTGGTCGCCTTGGCTATGGTGACCGTGGCCTTCCGGTTGCCGAACGATGTCGTCTCGCCGGTTTTCACGCGGGTCGGCTTGCTGTCTTGGGAGGGCGACTTGAATGAGTACGATGAGTCGTCCGAGTCGCTGCTGCCGCCTGTGCTGATGATATGACTCACCAGGTTTGATCCCAGCGCGAACACGATTATGGCGATGACGGCAACCCAGGATCGGCGCTGGCGCTTCGTGGCTCCGCCGGGTTTGCGGTCGCTCTTGGACTGCACGTGTCCGTAGCCGCCGCGATATGGATGGCCGTTGTAGGGCAGATTGAGGGGCGCATCGCCCGCTCCGGTCCGTGCCGGCCCTGGTTTGTCTGCGGGGCTCGGGGCGGCCGGCTTGCCTGCCGGTCGGCGACGATCGGCATCGGGGCTGATTCGGCCGCTTTTGGGCTGCTGATACGCCGGCTCGTCGACCTGCGAGGTCTGGGAATCGATGCTGATGTACGCCGGCGAATCGTCCACATCGAACGGCGATACATAATCGTCGTCATGATGCCTGCTGAACAATCCCATGCCTGTTCCCTTGTCTCTCGGCCGCGCACGGTGATGCATGTCTTCTCCCATTGTAGGCGGCGTGCCGGTGCAGCGCGAGCGCCGGAAGGTGAAGACCGTCGAAATCGCCGGTGAATGATGGGCCGTGCGTCTTCGGCGCGTCTCCTGCGTGTCTCGGGGGCCTTGCGCGGCAGGAGGTGCCGCTAATGTATGTTCCGTCTGGAAGAAGAGAAAAACAGCAGGGGTACGGTCATGTCCGGTTCCGCCATCCGTGGGCGGCAGGGGAGCGAACGCTTCTTCATGCTGCCGGCCGTCACGCTGATCGCGTCCAGTTTCGTGCTGGGCATGAGCGATTTCGTGGTCGTGGGCATCCTGCCCGACATCGCCCACGGGTTGCGGGTCTCCGAGGTCACGGTCGGCAATCTGGTGTCGCGGTTCGCCACCCATCTGACGTTGATCGGCGTGTTCCTCGCCGGCAACATCCTGTGTGCGCTCGCGCCGAATTACGCGGTGCTGCCGCATTACAGCCACATGGCGAAGGTCGGTTTTCTGCCGCAGTTCCGCATGCGGGCCGGCAATGGCTGTCTCAGTGCCTTGCGTCTCCGAACCATCCCCGGTAGATGATCGAGAAGTTCCTGTTGCCGTAGCTGGAGCAGGAGTCTCCTTCCCCGGCTCCAGCGGCGAGCGCGGCCTCGTTCGGCTGGTAGGGTGTGTAGATGTACAGCAGTGCGGTCGCCTTGTTGCCGATGACCACGTTGGCGCCGCCGCAGCCCGTGTTCGGATGGAACCTGACGAAGTTGAGCTTGCCGACATGGTAACCGTATGATGCCTCATGCCGCACGTAATACCTGTATCGATGCGCCGCGCCGTAGACCTGCCGGAAGAAGCCTGCGTACTGCGGGTCGCAGTCGTTGTCGTCGGGGCAGCTCAGGCCCATGGCCGCCTTGAACTGGAAGTCGGTCGGCTTGCTCGCGGTGACGAGCTGCTGTTCCTTCTGCAGCACGGTAAGCAGCACTTTCTGGCTGATGCCGCATGATCGCGACGATTTGTCGATGATCGTCGCCGCAGTCTCTCCCTTGGCGCCGTCGTATCCGTCGCAGTACCGGTCATCGGGCTGGTCCGTGGTGTCGAACGTGCGGTTTTTCAGGCATCCCGTCCCGGTGCAGTTGCCGCCGTGCTCATCGAGGAACGATTGCACTTCGGTGCGGCTCATCGCATAGCCGTTGAAGAACTGGCCGTCGGAGATGATGTTGCCCGGGTCGAAACCGTATCGGTCGCCCAGATTCTGCTGTCGTTCCTCGGCCGTCACGAGCGCGATGCGCTGTCCGACGAACGAGGTGGTGCCCCACGCCAGCGCCACGGCGCACACCGCCGCCAGCGCGGTGCCCGCCACCGCGAGGATGCGCCTGCGCCATCCAGCCCGCTTCCACCAGCGGCGCAGCGTGTTGCGTCGGGCCTTCGGCTTCGGGCGGTGGATCGCGGACCGTGCCGCTGTGCCGTGCCTGGTGTTTTTGGTGTTGTTTCCCCTGATGTTTTTCTTGGCGGGCGTACCGGGCCGGCGGTTGCGTTGCTTGCCGTCGTTCCGTCCTCCGGTCCGCCCGGTGTTGTTCCCCTGCTTCTTACGTGTTGTCATCGTCCGTCATTGTAGCGCGGGGATATGTTGGATGCGCGGACTGGCCGTGCGCGGCGACGGGGGAGAGGCCGCGCACAGCGCTATTTGCCGAGCGTTTTCTTGATTCGCTGCAAGCTGACCGGCTTCGCGGTGCCAAGCTCCTGGGCCCACAGAGAGACGTAGAACTCCTCCAGCATCCAGCGCGCGTCGTCGGCCTGTTTCGTCAGTGCCTCATGGCGTGGGCCCGCGGGCTCCGTCTTGGCACGCTGAACGGCCTTGTCGACCAGCTGTCGCGCCTCGTCGGCCTCCCAGGCCCATCGCACGTCGCGGTTCTTGTCGTTCTTCGCCTTGGTGAGACGGATCAGGTCGGCCTCCAGATACTTTGGTATGCGCGGCAGGGCGGCGGGCGGCGTCGCGCCGATGAACCCGGGGAACACCAGCGTGGCGATATGCTCGCGCACCGATTGCAGCACCGACAGCATCGGCAGGTCGGCCTTGCCGGAGGTCGCCTTGTCGACATTCGCGTACGCGCGCAGGATGGCGATGACATCATGGGCGAGGGCGTAGACGGTGTCCTCGTAGACCTCGGTCACCCCCATCACCGCATCGGCGAGCGCATCGTCGTCGGGGAGCGTGTCGATGTTCGGCAGCAGACGTTTGACGGTGGCCAGCTGCAGGTCCTCCACCAGCGCCTTGGTGGAGGGGTATGGCGCCGACGCGAGCATCAGCGCCTCGGCGCCGAGCCACCGAGACGAGATACGCTCCGAAGGCATGCGCAGCGCGTCCAGGGCGCCCCGCCACAGCATCACCGCGCGCGACTCGCTTGTCGCCCCGGCCTTGTGCAGCAGGTTGGCCTGTTCGACCAGTTTGCCCTGGCTGGCGGCCTGTTCCGCCTTGTGTTCGACCATGCGCCGGGCGGATGCCTCCGCCTGTTCGGCGAACTGCCGTTGCAACGCGGTCAGGGATTTGCCCGAACCCAGTACCTTCACCGGGCCGCGTGCATGCCGCCGCCCGCGTGCGTTGCGCGGCGCGGGGAGTTGCTGCTCGATGGAGAACGTCATCCGCAGGTAGGCGGGCAGCTTCTCCCATAGTTCGCCGGTCAGCACCTCCGGGTGGATCTGAGCGCCCACGGTGTCGATCGCCGCCTGGGTGAACACGTGCGGCAGGTCGGGCCATGCGTGGCCCTGGCCGTCGGATGTGCCGGTGCCGGGCAGGGCCGGATACCGGTCGTCTATCCATGCGCGGATCTTGCGCGCGGTGTCCGGTGCGGGCACGAACTGCACGCGCAGTGATTTCGGCAGGGACTTGATCAGCCCCACGATCAGCTCGTCGAGCAGTCCGGGAACGTTCCATGTGAACTGTTCCGGTGTCAGACGGGACAGCGCCTTGAGCGGCACGTGCACGGTCACGCCGTCGGCGGGGTCGTGCGGGTCGTAGATGTAGCTGAGCCGCAGGTTGATCGGCTGGCCGTCCGTGCCGAGCGCATGCCAATGGTCCGGATAGTCGGCGAGGCTCACCGACTCCGCCGATGACAGGCGTTCGACCTTGTCCGGGTCGAAATCGAGCAGATGCGGGTGTTCGCCGTGCTCGCGCTTCCACCATTTCGCCAGGTCGGCGACGCAGGTCACGTCATTGGGGATGACCGACTGGTAGAAGTCGTAGAGGTCCTCGTCGCTGACGGACTGCGAGACCTGCCTGGTGCGACTGGCGTCCTCGGCCGCCTCGTCCAGGATGTCGCGGTTTCGGGCCAGAAAATCGTCATAGCTGAACCGCTGCTGGACGTCCCCCTCGACAAGGCCCTGCCGGATCAGGAAGTCGCGGGCCTCCATGGGGTTGATGCGTCCCCATTGCACGGTGCGGTCCGAGATGATCGGCAGACCGTACAGCAGCACCTTCGCCGTGGCGACGGCGGAGCCGCGCGAACCAGACCAGTGCGGCTCCGCATACGTGGTGCGGGTCAGCTGCCCGGCCAGCGGCTCGGCCCACGCCGGGTCGATGGCGGCGCTGTACCTCGCCCACAGGCGGCTCGTCTCCACCAGTTCCGTGCTCATCACCCACTGCGGGGTGGATTTGGCCACGGCCGAGGCCGGGAACAATGCGAAATGAGTGCCTCGCGCGCCCTGATAGTCGTTCTTCGCCATCTTCTGAGCCCGCTTGATGGCCTTGGCCTTCGCCGCGCCCTTGAGACCGGCGAAATCGGAGGCCTTCGGCTCGCGCACGATCTGCATGCCCATCATCGACAGCAGGCCGGAGAGCATCGACGTGTGAATGCCGCGGTCGTCCCACGAGCAGCACAGCGAATGGGCCGCCTGCTGGTTGATCGGCAGCTGGCGTACCGCCAGATCGGGGCGGGAGACCGGCTGCGGGGAGCCGACCTTGAACTTGAGTTCGCGGCACATCTCCGTCAGCTGATTGACCAGGTCCTTCCACTGGCGTACGCGCAGCCAGCTGAAATACTCGCTCTTGCAGATACGGCGCAGCGCATTGTTGCTCGGCTCGCCATCGGCCTGGAAGATACGGTCCCAGATGTTCAGCGCGGTCAGATAGTCGCTGGACGGATCCGCATACCGGTTGTGGATGCGGTCGGCCTCATCCCGGGCCTCGTCCGGGCGTTCACGCGGATCCTGAAGGCTCAGGAACGCCACGATCACCAGCACGGCAGCCAACGTGTCGGGCGTGCTGGATTTCGCGGCCTCGATCACCATGCGGCCGAGACGGACATCGATGGGGATGCGGGCGAGCTGCCGTCCGACATGCGTCAGCGTCACCTCGCCGCGCTTGCGGCCGATCGCCTTGAGCTCCGTCAACTCGTTGAAGCCGTCGGAGACCGCCTTCATGTCCGGCGGGTCGATGAACCCGAAATTCGTCACATCCTCGGCCGTACGGGCGACGCCCACCGACAGCATGTGCAGCACCACGGCACCCAGCGATGTGCGCAGGATCTCCGGCTCGGTGAACCGAGGACGGTTCTCGTAGTCCTCACGCGAATACAGGCGGATGGCGATGCCGTCCGCGATACGGCCGCACCGGCCGGACCGCTGGTCGGCGCTCGCCTGGCTGATCGGCTCGATGGGCAGCCGCTGCACCTTGGCGGTCTTCGAATACCGGCTGATGCGGGCCGTGCCCGGGTCGACCACGTAGCGGATGCCCGGCACGGTCAGTGACGTTTCGGCCACGTTCGTGGCGATGACGATGCGCTGATGCGTGTGCGGCTCGAAGACGCGGTGCTGCTCCTTGGACGACAGGCGGGCGAACAGCGGCATGATCTCGATGGCGTCGGGGTGGCGCATGTCGTCGGCGCGCGGGCCGTAATGGCGGCGCAGCGCGTTCTCGAACTCGTGGATGTCGCGCTCGCCGGAGGCGAACACGAGGATGTCGCGGGCGCCGCGCTCATGGCTGGAATGGATGATGAGCTCCGCGCACGCCCTGGCGACCGCCGTGGGCATGTCCATGTCGGGTTCGCGAGATGAGCCACGGTCCCGGCCGCCGTCGGAGGGCGCCGCCGACAGTTCGGCATACGATTCCTCGCCGGGCATCGCGCCGGTCTCGAATCCGGGCACGTGCCGCATCAGCGCGGGCGCAGTGCCCAGCGGCTCGTAGACGACCTGCACGGGGTAGGTGCGGCCGGAGACCTCGATGACCGGAACCTTCTCGTGCAGCGCATGCTCGAAATGCTCCTGAAACTTCACCGAATCGATGGTCGCCGAGGTGATGATCAGCTTCAGGTCGCGACGTTTCGGCAGCAGCGCGGTGAGGTATCCGAGCAGGAAGTCGATGTTCAGGCTGCGCTCATGCGCCTCGTCGATGACGATCGTGTCGTATTGCCGCAGCTGGGGGTCGCGCTGGATCTGCGCCAGCAGGATGCCGTCGGTGACGACGCGCAGCCGGGTCTTCGGCGACGTCTCGTCGGTGAACCGCACCTGATAGCCGATCTCGTCGCCCAGATGGACGCCCATTTCGGAGGCGATGCGTTCGGCGACGGTTCGCGCGGCGAGCCTGCGCGGCTGCGTGTGCACAATCTGCCGGCCGTGCGTACCGCGGCCGAGCTCCAGCAGGATCTTCGGCAGCTGCGTGGTCTTGCCCGAACCGGTCTGGCCCGAGACGATGACGACCTGGCTTGATGACACCGCCTTGGCGATGTCATCGCGAGCCGCCGAGACCGGCAGCTCGGAAGGATATGTGAATTTCATCCGTTTACTTGTTCCTCAACACTTCAATGACGCGATATCCCTTCGCGGAATGATACTTCGACACCTCATAATCGTCGCCCAGCGCGGTGGCGAGCCAGGGGATCAGCGAGTCGGCGCCCAAGTTTTTCTGCACCACCAGGTACGCGGCGCCTGCGGGGTTGAGCCGCGGCAGCCACGTCATCAGCAGGTCGTGCAGCGCGTCCTTGCCGATGCGGATCGGCGGGTTCGACCAGATCGCGTCGAACGTCAGATCGGCCGGCACCTGCTCCGGCGACGCGGCATGGATGTGCTCGCAGCCGTTGGACTTGGCGTTGGCGCGGGTCAGGTCGAGCGCGCGTTCGTTCACGTCCACGGCCCAGACGTCGGCCTTGGGCGAGGCGAACGCCAGCGCAAGCGACACGGGTCCCCATCCGCAGCCCAGATCCAGCAGCGTCCCCGTCTCCGGCGGCTCCGGCACCTCGCGCAGCAGCACCGACGTGCCCAGATCCAGGCGCGAGCCGGAGAACACGCCGTTCGACACCTCGACCACGGCATCCTGCCCGCGCAGCGTCACCTTCATGCGACGGCGAACGTCCTCGGAGGACGGTTCGGCGGCGAAATACTGTTCGGTGGCGTTCCCGTCCCGCTTCGAGGCGTCCGAGGCATGCTGCGTTTTCATTCGTTCTCCCGCATATAGATGAGTGATGGCTTTCGACTTGGAACCATGATAGTCAAAGGCATGGTTAGCGGGGGAGGGCTGCGGATTCCTATGCCTTCGAGAGCGCTGCGCCTCTTCGAGAATGCTTTCTGGCGCAATTATCCGGTAGATATCTACCGCAGTGACATTGCGTGGTGCACAATGCAATTGTCGGGCGGATGGATTCCGCCATCAATGGCGAAAGGATGGGATCATGAGTGGTGCGGATAAACTGGGATACCTGATTCGTGCGCTTTCGAGGACGAAGCGCAAGGATTACGAGAATTACGTCGTCAATGCCATATGGAACCGGTTGGCGATGGGCGATGTCAAGCCGGTCACGCAACAGCTGGTGTTGTGGCCTGACGGGCGTCGGTCGTTCGTGGACCTGTATTTTCCTCAGGCGATGATCGGGGTGGAATGCGATGAGGCCTATCATCAGAGGCAACGGGAACGTGACCGCGAGCGCGAGATAACCATCACGGACGTGCTGCGTCAGATTCGCGGCGAGGACTATCGGGCGTTGCATGTGGATGTTTCCGGATCGTATGAGCAGGTGGAGCGATCCATCGACGACTGCGTGCGGCGGATACGTGCAGAGATCGAACGGCGCAGGCAGGCGAACGAGTTCACGCCGTGGACGGAAGCCTACGTCGATTACAAGGAGTTCTACAAGACGAGGGACGCCGTCAGCGTTGCGGATGACGTCGGCTTTCCCCGAATCGCCGACGCGGTCAACACGCTGTGCGGTTCCGAGTACAAGAGATTTCAGGAATCCTGGTTCGTCCCCAGCGTGATGCGCCAATGGTACGGCGACCGATATCGAGTCTGGTTCCCGAAGCTCGCCATAGGCGGGAAGGCCGTGGCAAACGGTTGGAACAACCGGCTGTCCGATGACGGCACCTATATCTACGAATACAACGAGGACGCCGATCTGGTGGATCCGGTCGGCGACGGCGACCCCAATGACATCCGTATAACGTTCGCCAAGTCCGCCGACCCGGTGACGCGGATTCAGGCGTATCGATTCGTTGGCGTGTTCCGCCGGATCTCGAACAGCGAGGACGGAACACGAAAGCGGTACCAGCGCATCGAAACCGTCTTCCCGATTCATCGCACGCCTTGTCTGCCAATCCACAGATAATGGCAAGCGTTTGGAGAACGTCGTTCCGTACTCACCATCGTGCATGCGATGCGGATCACCTGCGATGCGGACCACCGTGGTGTGGTTCATGCCTGCAGGGGCGTTTCGTGTCGGATGCCGAGTGACAGATGTCGAGTGACGGATACCGAGTGGCGGATGACGAGCAGAGAGCATGAGTGACAGCAGAGGTGCCATTGAGCCAACAGAATACCGTTGATGCGAATCAGGCCGGTCAGCCGGGCGAACAGGAAGAGCCGGTGCTGACCGGTGTGCTGGCCGACCAGTCGGACGTCTTGCTGGACGAGAACGGCGATGGGCACGTCGGGCAACGGGACGCCGAGGAGTGGGAGGAGCGCGAATCCCGCAACCAGCTCAAGCATGTCGCGGGTCTCGGGGAGCTGCAGGACGTCACCGAAGTCGAATACCGCAAGGTCCGCCTTGAGCGTGTGGTGCTGGTGGGCGTGTGGTCCAGCATGACCACCACCGCGGCTCAGGCCGAGGAGTCGCTTCGCGAGCTCGCCGCACTGGCCGAGACCGCCGGAGCGGTGGTGTGCGATGGTCTGCTGCAGCATCGGTACAAGCCCGACTCCGCCACATACGTGGGTTCGGGCAAGGCCCGCGAGCTGGCCGACGTCGTCGCCGTGAACGAGGCTGACACCATCGTCGTCGACGATGATCTGCCGCCCAGCCAGCGGCGTGCGCTGGAGGATGCCACCAAGGTCAAGGTGGTGGATCGCACCGCGGTGATACTCGACATCTTCGCCCAGCACGCCACCAGCCGTGAAGGCAAGGCACAGGTGGAGCTCGCGCAGCTTGAATACATGCTGCCGCGTCTGCGCGGTTGGGGCGGGTCGCTGTCGCGTCAGGCGGGCGGCCGTGCGGCCGGGGCCGACGCGGGCATCGGATCGCGAGGCCCGGGCGAGACGAAGATCGAGATGGACCGTCGCGTCATCCGGAGCCGGATAGCCAGATTGCGGCGCCAGATCGCGCAGATGGCCCCGGCCCGTGAGGTCAAGCGCGGTTCGCGTCGACGGTACGGGCTGCCGACCATCGCCGTTGTTGGATATACGAACGCCGGCAAATCCTCGCTGACGAATCGTCTCACCGGTTCCGCGGAGCTGGTCGAGAACGCCCTGTTCGCCACGCTCGACACTGCGGTGCGTCGAGCCCGGGCCAAGGACGGGCGACTGTACGCCTACGTCGACACCGTCGGCTTCGTGCGAAACCTGCCGACCCAGCTGATCGAGGCGTTCAAATCCACGTTGGAGGAGGTCGCCGAAGCCGACATCATCCTACATGTGGTCGACGGTTCGCACCCCGACCCGTTCTCGCAGATTGACGCCGTCAACGACGTGCTCGCCGACATCGAAGGGGCCGAGGAGATACCGCGCGTCGTCGTGTTCAACAAGATCGACCGAATCGATGCGGCCACACGCGAGCGGCTGGCGGCGCTCGAACCGGAGGCGAGTCTGGTGTCCGCCGCCACGGGAGAGGGTCTTGACGACCTGCTGCGGCGCATCGAATCTATGCTGCCCGTTCCGGGCGTGCACGTGTCTGCGCTGCTGTCCTACGACGCCGGTTCGCTGCTGTCGCGCGTGCGCGAATACGGCAACGTCGATTCCGTCGACTATCGCGCCGATGGCATATGGATCGAGGCGGATGTGGACCGCCGACTCGCCGCCCAGATCGTCGATAGGGCGATCGATGAGACGGACGGTGATGGCAGCGATCACATCGATGCCGAGCATGATGTCGATTGAGTGTTCTACCCATTGCCGCTGACGCAATGTCTGTGAGCGTTCACAACAATGTGACGCAAATCACCTTGCCTTCGGGGCGATAATGACTACGGCAATCAGCGCAAACGTCATCATGTGTAGATAAAGTAATTGTGTTATCTAAATGA
>ENA-UOJE01002616-UOJE01002616.1-human-gut-metagenome-genome-assembly--contig:-C23-NODE-2616-length-13328-cov-77.723876_pt1 | contig 13328 bp, 14 predicted proteins | sample MGYA00242341_ERZ723888 | MGnify/ENA metagenome assembly ERZ723888 | reverse complement strand
GATGAATTTCAGCCCCGATGGAGGGCACGAAAACCGTCGTCCTGAAATCCGGTTGTGGTACGCTCCGGAGCGTCAGCTTGTCCACCGTCCGGAAAACCGGTGACGGAAAACCCACACATGGAAAATCCCGTTGTGGTCAAAGTTCTTCCCTCTGCCGTACTTTCAGCAATTCCCAGATTTCGGCCATCCGTTCTTTCAGCTCGGCAACATCGGCATCGTAGAAATGCCCGGTACTGTTGATGCGGCGGCAGACGTGGTTGATGTTGGTGGCAATCCTGCTGACAGCGGCGGCTAACTTTTTCTGTTCGGTGTAATCCACCTTGATTATGTACCCGTCAATCAGCATTTTCCGGGCGTATGCGCCGAAATTGCGGGTGCCAAGCTGGTTCATCTTGTGGCGAACCATGCTCAATTCCTGCTCGTTCAGGCAGATTTCCTTGCGGATGGGTCGTGTGCGGTCTGGCATATCAAAGAACTCCTTTCACTTTATAACGGACACCTTTTTGCCGTTTGTTGAGTATGGCGGCAAAATTTTTTCCTTTCACTTTACAACGGACATTTCTTCGCTGAAACGCAGGTATCGAAACGAAAGATTTTCAAAAAAATGCGCCCCTGCTTTTGCGAAAGCGGGGGCGCGTTGTATCTGCGGATATGAGATTTGAGAGAGTAGCGAGCACATCCGGTGTCCGTACATACCGGAAAAATGAGCGGTTCAGCTTTGCAGCCGATACGCCCATTTTGATTTTTGGGGAAGCCCCAAACCCTTGATTTTTGAGTTGAAAATACTTCCTGAACTTTTCCGAAAAGCCCTTGCTTTTATTCACTTTGACGATTATAATTATACCGTGATTTTATAAGCAGACGCAGGAGTGAACTGCAACAGGAGTACTGCCCATGAAGTATTTATCTATCACGCAAACCGCCGAATGCTGGGGCATCTCCACCCGCCGTATTCAGATTTTGTGCGGCGAGGGGCGCGTCCCCGGCGCTATCCGCATTGGCTCGGTCTGGGGGATTCCAGAGGACGCAGAGAAGCCGGCGGACGCGAGAATCAAGAACGGCAAGTATATCAAGAAGAAAATTCGTAATGCATAATGCGTAATGCATAATTGTAATCTATCGAAAATTCTGCATTGTGAATTATGAATTATGCATTATTTTTAGGAGGAACTCAGCCATGCCAACACTTGAATGGATTGGAAAAAGCAAGGTGATCAATCACCATCAGGACGTGCCGTTTCGGGTGTTGGAGCGCAAGTATAGCTTTGATGAAAACGGACAGCACAACGAGGACAACGGCAGCGAAAACATGATCATTCGGGGCGATAATCTGGAAGCCCTGAAAGCGCTGCTGCCCCGGTATGAGGGGCGCGTCAAGTGCATCTATATCGATCCGCCCTACAACACCGGCAACGAGGGCTGGGTTTATAACGATAATGTCAATGACCCGAAGATCAAAAAATGGCTGGGCGAGGTTGTCGGCAAAGAGGGCGAGGACTTGACCCGCCATGACAAGTGGCTGTGCATGATGTACCCGCGCTTGAAGCTGCTGCAAAAGCTGCTGGCGGATGATGGGGCAATCTTTATCAGTATTGATGACGCAGAATTCTTCAATCTCCGTTCTATTTGCAATGAAGTATTCGGTGAGCAAAACTTTATAGCCACTGTAATATGGCGTAAAAACTATGCGCCTAAAAGTACAGCGAAACACTTTTCAGAGGATCATGACTATATTCTGGTATTTGGGAAAAATGCAGACATGTGGACACCTCATAAAATGCCAAGAACTGAGAAGCAGAATAAGGCATATAAAAACCCGGATAATGATCCTCGTGGTTTATGGCGTCCCAACAATTTAGCTGCAAGAAATTATTATAGTAAAGGTACATACTCCATCACATGCCCAAGTGGACGTGTAATTAATGGGCCACCATCTGGCTCGTATTGGCGCGTTTCAGAAGAGAAGTTCCACGAACTGGATAAAGACGGCCGAATTTGGTGGGGGAAAGATGGAAATAACGTTCCTGCTCCCAAAATCTTTCTCACAGAAGTTTCTGATGGTATCGTTCCGCAGACCTTATGGTCATATGAAGAAGTTGGCCATACTCAGGATGCAAAAAAGGAGATTAAGTCTATTTTTAGTGGGGAAATGCCATTTGACACCCCAAAACCTTATCACTTAATAGAACGTATCTTACAGATTGCTTCTGATTCCGATTCTATTATCCTTGATTCTTTCGCCGGTTCCGGCACCACCGCCCATGCTGTCCTCAACATGAACAAGGCGGACGGCGGACACCGCAAGTTCATTCTTGTCGAGATGATGGACTACGCCGACAGCATCACCGCCGAGCGCGTCAAGCGCGTGATCCGTGGCTACGGCGAGGGCAAAAACGCCGTGGAGGGCACGGGCGGCAATTTCAGCTTCTACGATCTGGGTGAACCGCTGCTTGTGGGCGATTGTCTGAATGAAGCCGTTGCCCCGGAGAAAATCCGGGAATATATCTGGTTCATGGAAACGAGAACTTCGTTCAATGCGGAATTCGGAATGCGGAATGCGGAATTGGGGGGAAATCCTTACTATCTTGGGATTCACAATCACACGGGTTACTATTTCTACTACGAGCCGCAGCGCGTGACGGTGCTGGATTATGCGTTCCTCTCCACCATTACGGAAAAAGCCGATGGAACGGTGATCTATGCCGACCGCTGCTCCATCAGCGAGGACAAGCTGGCAAAAATGGGCGTTACATTCAAGAAGATTCCGAGAGACATAAGTAAATTATGAATTCGGAATTCGGAATTGTTTGGAATAGGGAGGTAGCAGCGTGGAAAAAGAAAATGTTATTGTTGAAAAAAGCAAATCGTTCGCGCTGCGAATCATTCAGCTCTATCGCTATCTTTGCGGCGAAAAGAACGAGTATATCTTATCAAAGCAGCTTCTGCGGAGCGGAACAAGTATCGGTGCAAACGTAAAAGAAGCAATTCGCGGGCAGAGCAAAGCCGATTTCTATGCGAAAATGAATATCTCACTAAAAGAAGCGAGTGAAACAGAATACTGGTTAGAACTGCTGCATGAAAGCGGGTATATTGAAGAAAAACCATTTGTCAGTATTTATGAGGATTGTCAAGAGCTGATAAAGATCCTTGTGACGATCACAAAATCTCAGAAAGGAGCGCCGTAATTCCGCATTTCGCATTCCGAATTACGCATTGGAATTATCGTGGAATTGAAAACATATCAGAAAAAGGTGATAGCGGATTTGACGCATTATCTGGAACTGTTGAATGAAACGCAGAACTATATGACAGCGTTTGAGCAGTTCTGGCGGGAAAAGAGCGCCCCGGCTTTAGGGCGATACCAGAACGTGATACCAGGTGTTCCGAACCTGTGCATCAAGGTGCCGACGGGCGGCGGCAAGACCTTTATTGCCTGCAACGCCGTTCGCCCTATCTTTGACGCACTCCCCGCTACCAAGACAAAGGCGGTCGTGTGGCTTGTTCCCTCGGACGCGATCCTGACGCAGACGGCGAAAGCCCTGAAAAACACGTCCCATCCCTACCGTCAGAAAATCGACGTGGATTTCGGCGGACGTGTGGAGGTCTACACCAAGCAGGAGCTTTTGAACGGTCAGAACTTCAACCCCACTGCCGTAACGGAGCAGTTGTCGGTTATGGTGCTGTCCTATGATTCGTTCCGCGGGCGCGGCAAGGAGGTCTTGAAAGCCTATCAGGAGAACAGCAATCTTGCCGCGTTTGCAAAGGTGCTGGGCAAGCCCGACAGCCCCATTGAAAAAGCGGACGAAACTGCCCTGTTCCAGATTATCAACCAGCTTAACCCGCTTGTCATCGTGGACGAGAGCCACCATGCCCGGTCGGAATTGAGCCTTGAAATGCTGGAAAACTTCAATCCCTGCTTTGTGCTGGATTTGACCGCCACGCCGAAAAAGGAGAGCAATATTATCTCCTATGTGGACGCGGTGCAGCTTAAAAACGAGCACATGGTAAAGCTGCCTGTTATCGTCTATAACCGGGACAGTCAATCCGAGGTGCTGATTGATGCAATCGACCTGCGGAACAAACTGGAAGAAATCGCAAGCGCGGAGTACGCCAAGACGGGGAAATATATCCGTCCTATCGCGCTGTTTCAGGCACAGCCGAAGGGCAAGGATGACGCGACAACCTTTGAAAAACTGCGGGACAAGCTGGTGGACAAGGGAATCCCCGCCGAGCAAATTGCCATTCGAACCGCCGATGTGAACGAGCTGAAAAACACCGATTTGATGTCCCCAAGCTGCCCGATTCGCTATATTATCACGGTCAATGCGCTGAAAGAGGGCTGGGATTGCCCCTTTGCCTATATCCTTGCGTCCCTTGCCAATAAGACAAGCCAAGTTGACGTGGAGCAGATTTTGGGACGGATTCTCCGTCTGCCCCATACGAGCCAGCATACGCAAAGCGCACTCAATATGTCCTATGTGCTGACTTCTTCCAACGACTTCAACAACACCGTGGCGCATATCGTCAAGGGCTTGAACAGCGCAGGTTTCAGCGATAAGGACTATCGGATCGGTGAGCCCGCAAAACCGCAAGCACCCGAACAGCCGGCAGAGCAAATCACGTTGCCTGCCCCGCAAGGAGCTTCCGAACCGGAAACCGCAGAGGACGATTTTGCATGGCTGGACGATAAATCTATTGACACAGAGTTTGAACGGCGCAAAGAACAGGCAAAAACGCCCGAAATCACCCCGAAAGCCGACACTATGCTGGACGCTGCCGCAGAGGTCGAAAAGGCATACACAGACGCTATCCAACAGACCGGCAATGATCCGGTGATGGACAATCTTCCGTGGGAGGTACGGGATAAAGTGAAATCATTTCAGGTGAATCCGCAGTTCCGGGAGGATATTGAAACGCTGCAAATCCCGCAGTTTTTCCTGAAAGTTGAGCAATCTTTGTTTACGGACGGTTCTTTTGAATTGCTGGACAAGGAAATGCTGGCAGAGGGCTTTACCCTCAAGGGCAAGGCATACGATATTGATTTTGCCGCCGCAGACGATGAAATCCGCGAAATCGACGTGCGGGAGCAGGACGGCGGTTTGCCGAAGGTGTTCAAGATGGAGAGCGCCGAGCAGCGGTACTTCAAGGAGTGGTTCAACAATCTGCCGCCGGAAAGCTGGGTGCGTCAATGCAAGGACATGATGTTCAAGCAGCTTAACAAGCTGAATATGGTGGACGCCGCCGAACTGCGAGCCTACATAAACCGCATTGTGGACGATATGGATAAGGCGCAGCTTGCCGCGATGGAGAAAGCCCCGCTGGGCTATGCGGCGAAGATTTGCGCTAAGATCGAAACGCTGCTGGAAGCCCACTATCGGGAAATTTTTGAAAAGTGGTTGGAAACGGAGCGCATTGTCTGTATGCCCTCGTTCCGTCTGCCCGTGTCCATTCACCCCGCCAGCAATACCGACATATACGCCCGTTCGCTGTATACGGCTGAGGATGGCGACATGAACAAGCTGGAACAGAAGCTGATTGTGGAGTTGACCGCCCTGCCGAATGTCCGCTGGTGGCACAGGAATATTGCCCGTCAGGGTTTTGCAATCAACGGCTTTATCAAGCACTACCCCGATATTCTGATTATGACCCAAAGCGGCAAGCTCATCTGTGCGGAAACCAAGGGCGAACACCTGAAAAACGACGATAGCCGGGAGAAAATCGCGCTGGGTCAAGCATGGCGCACAGCAGCGGGCAAGGATTTCCGCTATTACATGGTATTTGAGAATGAGGAAAACCTCTTGCCGGGTGCGGTGAGCATGAGCCAGTTTATCGACACGGTTAAGGCGCTGTAAGGGAGGTGCGTGTTTTGAAACTGCCGTATGAAAACGAACTGTATGAGCTGCGAAAGTGGATAGACTTTACAAATGCAAACTTGAAGATAAATGCAAACTTGCAGATGCAGTTTCTCCACACACCTCAGGAAATTCAGTGCGTCCACCAATGGATCAATGCAATTACGAGAGGAATACAAGCGGACTATCCTTTTTATGCGACTACGCTCCCCTGTGTTGCAAATATACTCTTTCAGCAAAACGAGATGGGTGCTATTTTCCTGAATCCTGCGGCATTTGGCGAGTTGGTAGTAATTGTTCGCCATATCGAAGCAGAACCCGTTGTTGTCCAGTTCTGGTCCGATATTCACCCGCGAATTGTGAATGTCTCCCATGAGTTATATGTAGATGGTCACTACTCAACCGCAGCAGAAAAGGCGGTCAAAGAAGTAGAATCTCGTCTGCGTGAAAAGTTTTTGGAGTTAAAACCCGGCGCAGCAGCTCCCGCGAAGATTGGTGATGTGATTGGCGCACTTATGAGCGAGGACGGTGCTTTCAAATTCTATGACACAACTACTACCAGCGGCAGGAACTATCGACGCGGAATCCACTCTCTGTTTGAAGGAATCATAGCAGCTTATCGCAACCCTGCCGCTCATGCTAATCTTCAATATGAAAAGCGTGAGGCTATGGAGCAAATTATGCTGGCAAGCCAGCTGATGTATGTGTTGGATAAGCCGCAAATCTAAGAAGAAGGTGAAATAAATTATGTCATATACTGTAAAGTCATCAGAAAAATTGCGGAAGTCCGGCGCGGAAACTGAAACAAAAGCATTATTATATTTAATGAACTTCAGATCAGACAGTGATGATATATACTATTTCGTTGTTGACTTCTTTAACGATTTAACCGGCATGAATAACATGGCGACACGTTTATGGGACGTACAGTCAAAAGGAAATCATAATGTTGGTCCCAAAGCTATAGGTAGAGAACTGGTAACGCTATTCAAAAATTACATGAGCGAATTTACATTTGAGACCTATATCCTTTTCGTGGGTAGTGTTTCGGGTGCGCTTAGGAAGGATCCATCACTTACAGTCTTTGGAATTGAAAACGCTAAAGATACCGCAGTTAAGCTGATTAAAGAGGGCCTTGTTGAAGAAGGTAATGCTAAGGAATATATAGATAATTCCAGTCTTACAGATACAAATATTGACGCTTTCTTGAAGTCGGTTCTATTTGTGATTGACGATGATAAAGAGCCACGTGAATATGTAAGAGCAATTATAAAGCAGCATCCAAATATCGTTCCCGAGGACAAGGTTCTGGATGCGATATTTAATGAAATACGAGATAAACAATCAAGTAAAAAGAATATATCCGTTGTCGAGGGTGTCGTTATTGAGACTACCGATGAAGCGCTGAATTATTGCCGCCATCTGACTAATAATGAAATAAGACTGATGACACTTCAACGTATTATTAGCAGAGATCCATTGAGTCAGGGTATTCCCACCTCTTTTATCCCGATTTATAATTCTTGGCCACCAGAGATACAACGTGAAATGTTTGAAGACGGTCAAGGTAGTCTATGCAGGGCGCTGTTCAACAAAAATGCAGCCGATGGGTTCTGGTGCCTTTTTGAAAACACATATCAGTTAATCATAGCGCATCCCGATGAACCAGTACAACAATTATTTGTACGTCTTCAGGTATTGGGAGATTGCGTCTCGCGTTGCCCGGATTTTGATGCCATTTCGCTAAAGTATTTTATTTCCGTTGTAAAGGATGGTATCCAACAATGAAAATATTGAGGGTTGCTGTAGGTAATTCAAAAGAAGCGTTTATTGAAAGCCGATTCACCGAAGGGCTGAATATTATTTCCAGTGATGACAATAACAAAGGGAAAACCATTGTTATTCAGTCTATGATGTATGCGCTGGGGAATGAACCGACCTTTCCAACTTCTTTCGAATATCAGAAATACTATTATTATGTTGAATTTGAAGAGCACGGGAAAAATTATCAAATATGCCGTTCTGGGAATGGATTTGTCCTGAGTCAAGGATCGTCCATATTGATTTTTGATAATGTTGCAGAAATCAAGCGGTACTGGTCAAAACATATTTTTTCACTTCCAGCTATAGTAAAGAATCAGCTTTCAATGATTGTTGATCCTGTACTATTTATGCAGCTTTACTTTGTTGGGCAGGACAAGAAAGATACTTCAAATATCGCACATCATGGTTTTTATAATAAGCAAGACTACATTGAAATGCTCTATGCGTATGCAGGATTAGGTGGCGAACAGCTCTCGCAAGAACGAATTGACGAGATTAAGCACCGAATATCTGAGCTTTCCGATGAAAAGAAAGTGCTTTTGCAACAACACAAAATATTGAAGTCCAAGAAGGCTCCCGTATCATATCTTAGTGCGGAAAGCGATCGCTTGGCATTTGGCGAAAAGGTTGCGAATTTAGAGAGGGTTCAGTCAAAAATTGCCGAGCTTCGGAAATTACGTAATGCTTCAACTATTCGGAAGAGCAAATGGGAATATACAATTAATGAGCTACGATCATTGAATCGTTCTATCTCATGTGGTGAATTGCGATGCATGGACTGCAATTCTACTAATATTTCATTTAGCACTGGGGAAATATCTCAGACATCATATTCCTTTGATGTGTCTACAGTAGAGATGAGAACTGAGATAATCAACTCAATCTCCGAGAAAATTGCTGCATACGCGGAAGAGATTCAACGTTTGTCCGCAGAAATCTGTGCCGAGCAAGAAAAAATGCAGTCTTTGATGGAAGACGAGAACGTTTCTCTTGAATCTATAGTCGCATACAAAAAAGACATTTTTTCCGCGTCAGACGCAGAGGGCAGAATCAAAGATATTGAAAATGAAATCACTTCTCTGAAAAGCCAACTTGTAGCTAACGAGAATTCGTCTCAGGAAACGCAGGCGCGGAGGGTTTCTCTGCTGACCGCAATTTTAGGCAAAATGAACGAGCTATACCATCAAATTGATCCGGATGGAAATCTTACGTATACAAGCCTTTTTACTCAGCGAAATGAGGTCTATTCCGGAAGCGAGGCAACCGTGTTTCATTTAGTGAAGCTTTTTGCCTTACAACAAGTTCTGAGACACAACTGCCCGATCATAGTCGATTCATTTCGCGCTGAGGACCTATCAACAGGAAAAGAAAAAACTGTGTTAGAAATATCAAAGTCTATTAACAACCAAGTAATATTAACAACCACGCTTAAACATGAAGAATTAGGTAAGTATGATTCTATTGAGGGGGTTAACCATATTAACTACATATCACATATACCCAGCAAGATACTCGATGGCAGATATGTGGCAGATTTTTTAGGGCTGCTATCTGCGTTGTCCATAAAAGTTCAAAGCTAATCTATAATAAATTTACAATCCATCTTCAAAATCCGGGTTGACATCTGCTCGGATTTTGATTATACTATACTTAACCCGAATTGGAGGTTGAACAGCATGAAACAACTGGGTATGCGCCTTCGCGCATTGCGGGAAGGCATTGGTTTATCCCAATCAAAATTTGCCGATGTAATCGGTTCTACACAGTCCAGCATCAACCGTTATGAAAATGGTCAGGCAACGCCGACAGTTGAGCTTCTGCGCAAGTATGCGGACTATTTTGATGTTTCGATGGACTATATTTTTGCCCGCTGCGATGATCCACATGGCAAGCTGTATGAAGCGAAACCCCCGGTTGACGCGAACAATCCTGAACTGAGAAAGTTCGTTGAGATGTGCTTCGATCCGGAATCACCGATGAACGAAAAGCTGAAAGAGGCAATGCTGAAAATGCTTGGAGAGGCGAAGATATGAGCAATGAATTAACCCGTAATCCGGGACGGTTCGATGAAGTCATCCATATCATCGACAACGCCCGCAGTCGCGCCATGAAAGCGGTTAATGCAGAGCTTATTCAGATGTACTGGGAGATCGGTTCTTATGTCAGCGGTAGAGTGAAGGATGGCGGCTGGGGAAAAAGTGTGGTTGCAGATTTTTCCGAATTTCTGCAAGCGCATTATCCGGGACAAAGGGATTTTCTGCGCAGAACATCTGGCGTATGAAGCAGTTTTATGAGACTTATTGTGACAACGAAAAACTCTCACCACTGGTGAGAGAAATTCCATGGACAAGCAATCTACTGATTATGACTTGCTGTAAAACCGATGAAGCGCGTGAGTTTTACCTTCGCCTGTGCATTGCAAACCGTTACACAAAACGTGAATTGGATCGTCAGATCGGCAGTATGCTGTATGAGCGGACGATGATCTCTCACGAAAAACATAAGGATTTGCTTGCTGGGAACGGCGGACTTGCGGCTTTGCGTGATTCCTATGTGTTTGAATTTCTTGACCTTGAAGAACCGTACAAGGAAAAGGATTTGCGGCGTCAGATTGTCTCACATCTGAAAGATTTCATTTTAGAGTTTGGACATGATTTCACTTTTGTTGGCGAAGAATACCGCATTCAGGTCGGCAACACGGATTTCTTCATTGATTTGCTGTTCTATAACCGTGCATTGTCCTGTCTTGTTGCAATCGAATTGAAAATTGATACCTTCCGACCTGAACATCTGGGACAGCTCAATTTTTATTTGGAAGCACTTGACCGTGATGTAAAGAAACCAAATGAAAATCCGAGCGTTGGCTTAGTCCTCTGCACCGGTAAGGATGATACTGTAGTCGAATATGCGCTCAGCAGGTCCATGTCTCCGACAATGGTCGCAGATTACACATTGCATCTGCCTGATAAAGTTATCCTGCAAAACAAGCTGCGTGAATTGACCGAGCTTGCGTTGGAAAGCGGCGAAGGCAACGAGGGTGATGAAGAATGAACGCTGTTATCTACGCCCACTATTCCTCAGACAGCCAGCGAGAAGAATCCATTGAAGGTCAGCTCCGCGAGTGCCGGGAATATGCCGAGCGCAAAGATATGACCGTCGTTGAAACGTATATCGACCGGGCATTATCTGCAAAAACGGCAGATCGACCGGAGTTCCAGCGCATGATCAGGGACAGCGCAAAAGAGCTGTTTGAGATCGTACTAGTGTGGAAGCTCGACCGCTTTTCCCGCGACCATTACGACAGCGCGCACTACAAGCACATTCTGAAAAAGAATGGTGTAAAGGTTGTTTCCGCTAAGGAGTATATTCAGAACGGCGAAAACCCTTGTAAAATAAGGATTTCCGCCGTTTTCTTATACCCGTTTGTCGCTTATTTGTCGCTTAAATCTGCAAGCAGATACTAAATGATAGCAGACGATAAGGGACTGTTTTGTTATCAAGAATCATTCTCCGATAGTTTCAGGAACTGTTTTTTCCATGCCCTTGACGGTTTCTTGCATATATGGTCAGGGCGGCAAAACGCGCACACATCCGGTAAATTGTTGTTCCCGCATATATCGGGGTTATTTTGTCTGCACCCGAACGTTTGCTTTTCTGTGTCAAGCGAGGTTAATGGTGCGTTAAAGGGAATAGTAAATTCTTTGTTGCTCATATTATCCCCCTTATCCGTCAAGTTCTTTCTTATAAATCGCTACAATCCTGTTTAACAATTCCTTCTTTTGCTGCTTTACAAATTGCTCTTCCATGCAAAATCTATATTCCCTTGTTCGTCCACGGGCAAAACGATTATTGACGACAAAAACGCTTCATCCACATCACGAACAAGCCCCGATAACAAAAACGGGGAAAGCCCACTAAGGATAGTTTCAAAGTAAAGCCCTGTATACTGGTTCAGTTCAAACTTTGCCTTAATTTTCCGCATGAACTGCCCTGCATACCATTCACGTTCCCGATAAAAGAATGTCATTTGTAATAATCCAAGGCTAAATGTACCCGGCTCATTCAAGCCTTTATCGCTTATAAACCCGGTCGTTTCGCAAATACCTCTATTCGTTGCCGTGCGGGTTATATAATCATATTCTTTACCTGCCAACTCTGTTAAACTATCTTTGTTATAACTCGGGGTCTTATCAATATCAAACAAATCGCCTACTACGAATTCCTTTTTCTTTTTAGCTGTAGCTCTTGAAGTGTCCGCAAGACTGTGAATTAACTGTTCTGTTATTATTCCCGTTTCCCACGCAAAATGCGAACCGATAGCCTTTTCAAAATCGGTCTTTGTGGGTTCCGTATTAACCTTTTTGTGCTGCTCAAAATTCCAGTCTTTTCCGCTTTCAGTTATAGTATCTTCACAGTAAACGCTCTCTAAATCCCATAATTCCGCATGAAAAGCAGAATTATTCCGTGCGTTCAGTCCTAACTTGAATATCAAGTATAAATCTTGATACCTTTCCGCCGGGTGGTCTACATCATTTATTGTTCGCTCGGTTCTTTTATAGCCGTCATTCCTGAAGTCTATGAATTTAACAATGTCATAATCAAAGTTATGTGGTGTTCCGGCTTCAAAAACATATATACTTGTTTGAACTATTGCATTCGGATTAAACAAATCTGCGGGCATCTTTATACTTGCAAGCATTCTATGCTTTGACAAGATGCTCTGATTAGTCATAATCGCTTTTCCTGCCCCTGCCGAATCTTGTATAATAACTGCGCCTTTTCCACCTTTTGCCATATGGTCAAGCCCAAACTCAAAGAAAGGCATACCATAATCTGTATATGAAAATGGCGGGTTCAATAATAGGCGGTCTGCCTTGAAGTCCGTATAAAGCGAAGCAGGCGTTTTGAAAGTGTCCGCTTTCTTTATTTGTGTACTGCCATCGCCACGCAAAATCATATTTGTTGCCGCAAGTGTGTACATTTTTGCGTCAACTTCAACTCCAAGCAGTTGCGTATATTTGATTTTTTGTATGGTTCCCTTTGCTTTCTCGGTTCCTTTACCAAACGACTTATTAGCGTCAGCAATCATTAAATCCATTGCGGCAACAAGGAAAGCGGCGGAACCTGTAGCTAAATCCATAACCCTTGAATTTTTATCAATGTCAAGAATTTTTGCCATTGCAGCGGTGATATAAGGGGGTGCCAATACCTTTCCTAAAGGTGCGCCATCACTCAAAGCGTATTTTAAGAAAGTAGAGTACATCTCCGCCATTATATCAAGTGCGCCGTTTGACAGGTCTATCACTCTATAAACATATTCGTACAGATAAACAAACACTTGCTTTGTAATAGACGCGGGTTTTTCAAGTAATTTTGAAACGATTTTATCATTCTCCGTCACAGCGTCCCTTGCAGCGTCCAAAGAAATAGACATTTTGAACGAATCAAGCATTATCCGTTTCTTATCTGTGTCTATATCTTTTTGGTCTAAGTATTCCTCAAGGTGCTTTACAATTACTATGCTATCGCGCTTCTGTTCCGTCTGAATCCCTTTTAGGTCGTCAGGGGTCAAGCCCAAATCAAGAACACTCCCATTTTGGTGCGGGTTCAGCACATCGGTAAGTGGAGAAGCTCAACACATAGGTAAGTGAA
>ENA-UOJE01002615-UOJE01002615.1-human-gut-metagenome-genome-assembly--contig:-C23-NODE-2615-length-13337-cov-175.200723_pt1 | contig 13337 bp, 20 predicted proteins | sample MGYA00242341_ERZ723888 | MGnify/ENA metagenome assembly ERZ723888 | reverse complement strand
ATATTTACGTGCGATGTCAGATACTACTTGAAATGAAATAGCATATGCTCCGTCTGTTTTCATACAAATATTATGTTGGTACTTTAGACTTGTAGGCACATCGAAAGTACCTGCTGTCCAGTCGGAACCATCGGTGTATTTCCCCTTTAATTCAAATTTTGCCATAATTACACCTCAACTACTTGTACGGACGCGATGCCTTTTCCCGTAGCACCTGGCGAACCTGTTGCACCCGTTGCGCCTTTAATAGATGTACGGTATTGCGCGGAAACAATTGTACCGCTTATTTCACTAACTTGGCATACTTTTCCGTTTGCATTCACGAGAAAATCATCTACCTTTATTCCGCTCGGCATAATATATGAAAGCAATGTAGATATCCCGCTCGTTCCTGTCGATTCGTCCGTGGTGTAATAGAACCCTACACCGTCATTACCGTTTTTACCATCGGTACCGTTTTTCCCGGGCGAACCTGTTGCACCCGTTGTAATAATAAATGAAATAAGAACACAATTCACGTTACTTTCTACAACGGATTTAACAACCCATATTCCTATATAAGATTTATCCGTATCGTATTTGCATACCGAAAAAAATGTATCGTTAAATTCTAATTCTTGCGATGAAAAATTTTCTAAAAGCAACGTTTTTTGTGCACCTTGGAAGGGTTGTTCTGTTTCAATAGTTAATAAATATGTTATCGCACTTTTCCCGTTCGTACCGTTGGTTCCGTTCGTACCGTCTGAAACTGTAAACGTACCCGCGGTATAATCAGTGCCGTCCGTGTATTTACCTTTTATTTCATAAGTTCTTGTAGCCATTTATTATACCTCTACAATTTGTACTGATTGAACGCCGCGTCCGTCTTTCCCGGGAACACCGGGCACGCCGCTTACATAGATTTCCCATACGCTTGTATCTGTAGGAGGAACGCCTTTAGTATCGGTTTCCCCTACGTGTACATAGCCTTGCCCGTCTTCGGAATATACAACAGCGTCGTTTTTGCTGTATACTGTTGCGCTATCGTATATTCCTTTATAGTTTAACCCTCCGAGCAATAACGCCTGTTTCAGCATCAATTCCATGCGGTACAGCAGTTCTGCGACGGTTTTAGGCTCATGTTCCGATGCCGAATAGGTCTTGTCATTTATTGTAGCCATCGAGATATCTCCTATAGAAATTTTGTATCGTAACGGTATTTATGAATATGGGATTGAAACTATCCACGAATTTATAAATAATGTTACGGTTCCGCTCCGAGTACGCGAGCCATTTTTCGAACGGGTTCCCTGTTTTGGTCGAGTTAAACGTACGTTCCCCTGAACCTGAACTTTGACCCGTTCCCTCGGAAGTATTCATATTCCTCGAGGTAAGCCCTGCGTCAGTATCCTTTTTGTACTGGTTCGGTACGTTCGTAAACTTGCTGTCCCCGCTCGCGTTCGTCGTTGAAGTAGATGTTGCGCTCGTGTTTTCGGTATAATCTTCGGATTGGTCTTGGAATGTCATTTTCTGCGCGTTCTCTACGTTTTGTTTCATGATATAGAACCCACGGTGCCATATGTTTGTGAAATACTGCTGAAACTCTTCAATGGTTTCGAATGCCATTTCACGGAACGCATACTCGTTCATGATGAGCGTTTCGATATCGGAAGTACCCCAGTTTTCCCCGAGGTACTCCACGTTGATATCGCCCGAGCACATATCGAATACACCTTGATGCGGTTCACGGGGAGAAGTAATTCCGCCGATAATCAAATCAATCTCTTTCAGCGTCAGCGTCAAATTCGCCATCTTTCTGCTCCTCCTTTTCGTTGAACCCGTTCAGGTTTACCTTTATGTTCACGCCGCCCCAATCTTCAGGCCAAAGCCTTTTCGCCTGTTCCAACGCATCGGTACGGTTTTTCAGGCGTTTGGTTATATTCATGTTGTATTGGTCTGCCGTGACTTCGATTTCGGAAGTTATCTGCCGTTCTTTCTTTTCGTTTTGGTTATGCGCTATGCCGAGGAACTCGAACATTTCGTTTTTGTAGTTCTTGATTTCCTCGGATAATTCTTTCCCGAAATACTGCGCGTTGGTGCTCAGCGTCTTGAGATACGGCACGACACGGGAGACGAAAGCGTCCTCGTTATCCTCGGTCGCAAGCAGTAACTGTTTGATTTCCAAAGACAATGCGTTGGCGGTCTTGATAGTGTCCTCGTCGCTCGTGTCGATACCGAACAGCATCGGGAGTTTTATCCAGTTTCGGTTGACCTTTTTCGCTACTTCGCAGTCGGCTACCATCGCGGCGTACAGTTCTATCGCCTGAAATACTGTGAACGATGTGTTACCCGCCGTAAGCGTAGGAAAGAAGAAGTCTGAAACGATAACGCAGTCCTTATTGACTATCATGTCTTTGAAATACTGCGACCCGCCGAACGCCGCGTAAGGACGCACCACGCCGAACTCACCGTAACAGTCCAGACCGTAAGAGCCAGTAAACGGTAACACGAGGTATGTCTTTTTCCGTACCATATGCCCGTCAAGATTTGGGAACGAGTAATAATACGGGAATATCGCCACGCGTCCGCACCGTGCAATCATGCTTTCGATACGTTTACTGTCGAACCTTGTACCGCCTACGATTTCCTTTGGCTCAGGTAAGTTCTGCCAATCGAAAATGGATATAGCCGTTTCCTGGAACGAGTTCATGTATAGCCGTTTCACATGATTGCGGAGTTTCGCCCTATCGCTTTTCTCGACCTTTGCGCGCGCCGCCTGTGCGGTCAGTTTAAATATTTGCTCGCGCAGGATTTGGTTATCCTTTTGCGATTTATTATTGGCGGCCTCGAGTTGCATAAGCCTGTCGTTTAGTTTTCCCATTTTACACCGCCTTTTCTGGATTTTCTATAGTAAAGTTTTTCATGTTGTTATAGTCATACCACACGCGCACACCTTTCGAAAACGTATCTTCTACCTGACTGCGTTCCATCTCATCGAGGAAAACCTCATCGGTGTTCAATACGGTATCGTCCGCGCGGTAGTAATCGAAAATAGTATGCTGTTGGAAACTGTCGGAAATATCAATCATGCTTTCGAAACCGTAAGCCTTGTGGTATGCTTTTATTTGATCTAAAAATACGTTTTCATATCTCATAAGCCTTACGTATTGTTTCGTTCTGATATATACTCCCAATGAAGAATTAAACGATACGTTATCAGGCGTATTCCGTATATCTTGTATTTGGAGTTCCTGTAGTTTCCTTTCTTTCGCTTGGTTGTTGTTCAGCGTCATATAATTTCCCATGGTATCGAGCGCAAAATTTCCCGCTTGTTTTATCGCGTTTAATCCCGCAACTGGCGGTGCTGCCATGTTTTTATTTATACTTGCTGAAATATTTCCGCCTACTAATGTAGTCCCTATTCCTAATATAGTAGATGCTAAGCCTGTTGCCGTACGTATTCCAAGATTTCCCTGTTCCGTCTGTTGTTTTACTTTTAATCCTGTTATCTGCGCATTATAGTTAGAGCGGTACCATTCTGCGTACTGTTCTTTATAATCCATGAACGCAGTATCAGTTTGACCTTGGTTAAAGTTATTCGCCGTATATTGGTTCGCTTCGTCTACCCACGATACCGTGTATACGTATGGCGGGAGCAAAGACTGTTCAAAGTAAATCGGTGTCGCTTGGTTTATACGCCTTAAATCGAGTTCGATGGTTGAACTTCCCGCAAGAATATTCGCTTTTTTATAGGCGGGCACACTGTATTCGTCTATCGAAAGAGAGTTCAGCAAAACTTGCGTGGTATTCCCTTTTTTTACAGTGAGTGCTTTAACGCTTGTCGGCTGTGGGTTATCACCGCCCGTTGTCAACGGTTGTAGTTTAAATTCGTATCCATCGTTTACTTGATTTATAACAATTTTTGTCGGGTCTGAAGTACTGTTTATTGAAAATCCCGCAAGACCTTTTGTACTTGTAGTAATCATCGACGAAATTATCTTGAACCCTGCTAAAAGGTTTGATGCGAACTCTTGAAAATGCGAGATATTAAAAATTTCAGTTTCAGTTCCGTTTGAATTTTGAAAATAAAATTGCGGCTGTTCTCTTCCCTGTATGATACTTTCGGTCTGTGTATCATAGATAAACGGTAGTATCACATTATAAAACGGGTACATCAATCCATTTTCTGTATAAGTATCAAATTCAGGGTCCCAATATGTTTGAAATTTATCTACTAAACATGAGAATATCACAAATCCCAAAGCATATTTAGAATTTTTCAATAAAAGGTTGTTTTCCGATACAGTATTAAATAATTCTGTTGTTTCGATTTCTTTATACGTTCTCTTTTTCGCCGTCAGTTTATTGCTGTTATACGTACACATAGACGGATAGAACCTTGCGAATTTCAACTGCCAGAATATATTGGATACTAAATCCTCGTCGCAAACCATACGGCATACCATATCGTTTACGTACTCGAAATCCCGTATGAAATAATACCTCGTCACGCTCGGCTCGGTATCGTCGTTATTCACGTAATACTTAAACCGCGCATAGTTATACTTCCGTTGGTATTCGAGATAGTTCCCTCCCAATCTGAACGGGTCTGTAGGATTGAACGGTGCTTTTATGATTTCCGTTTGAACTCTTAAACTGTTGAGGGAGAGTTCACGGTTTTCTTGTGAACTCCCCACAAACAGATTTTCTTCGTCAATCGTAGTCATATAAAGTTTGATGTCTACAAACATATTTGACTACTCCTTTTTAATTTATTACGCGCCTGCGGCTACGTTGGAAACGCTGATGATACGGTCGGACTTGAAGTCGTCTGCAATGACCAGCGGAACGTTTACGTACGCGGGGCACATATCGAAACAGTAATCCTGAATCTCGTTGTAGTACGTGGTACGCGCGTTCAACGGTTTAGAGATAGCGGACTTGAACCCGAGCCCGAACTTCACGGCGTTGAAGTCTACGATACGCCCGATGAGTTTACCGCCCGTAATAGTCGCTTTCGTCATGTTCATGGGGTCGAGGTTGGTATTCGCGGCAATCGTCGTAGGATTGAGCGCGTCTACCTCGATGATACGGGAACGCTCTTCCTGCATACCGTATTTATCGCTGTCCTCGTAACGGAACAGGAACGGTTTCAGATACTGCTTGTAGGTGAACTTCTGCGCGAAGTCAAACGCGAACTGCGTATCGATGATAAGCACGAAATCGCCCGTACCTCTCGTGGTGTTGAACTTGACTTTCTTGTACTGCATGTTCGATTCGGGGTATCTCTGCATTGCAAACACTTTATGCATGAACGCATTGAGGGACGCCGCATCGCTGAATTTCTGTACGTTGGCGTAGGTATCGTACTGATACTCTTCGCAGTTCAGAACGTTGTTTTCCATGGCATACTCAGCCGCGTTATTCTCGGACTGGAGCACCGCAAGTTTGCCCATGATAAAATCATCGAGCGAATTGTTTTTGAGCGCCATCAACATATCAGCCGCATCGTAGTCAATCATACGCTCCATTTTCGCGTTGATTTTATAGATAAACGAAAGCGGGTCTTTGCCGTAATCGAATGTTACGTAAGGGTTCGTAATGGTCTTAGGCGCATATTTCTTCCCGCCGTACAGATTATCCGCACCTTTATCTCGCGCCTGTACAAGGACTTCCTGGAACATACCGTTCAGGCTCCCGCCGTTCATTGCGGCATATCCTTTTTCAAGCCCGCGCAAAGGGTTATCAAGTCTTGCAACCTCCACGCGCTGGATCTGTACGTACGACATCAGTTTGTTGAAGATAGGCTCCAACGTGTTTACGATTACGTTCGCGTCTGCGGTATTGATGGAGGTGATTTCCTCATCGGTCACTCCCGCGGCTTTCAATACCTTTTCATTACTCATCAAATGCGACATTGTTTATACTCTCCTGTTTTTAAAATATTCGGCAACTTGTTTTGCCTCTTCCTCGTCTTTCTTTTTCTGCTCGTCCTCGGGCGTTACTTTCGCCTGTGCGCCGAGCAGTGCGTTCTGCTGTCTGAGCAGTAGTATTTCATCTTCCAACGCTTTTATTTTCGCGTCTTTCTCATCATCTGTTGCGGGGGGCTCAGGCTCTGAAGTGGCGGCAGGCTTGAACCCCTTATCCGCAAGCCGAGTAAGCAGTTCGTTAAATTCTTCGTCCGTCATTATTCATGCTCCACTTGGTCTTTACGCTGTTTCAGTTCCGCGAGCACGCGTTCATACTCCGCAATCTGCGCGTCCAACTGTTTCAATTCACCGTCTTTGCGGTTGAGTTTATCATAGCATGCCGCGCATACATCGAAATCATTGTACTGTTTCGCATCAGATACTTTTACCTGTGTACCGCACTTATCGCATAGAAATACTGCCATAGGTTCCAACTCCTTTTCTTCTTTTTTCTGCTTTTCTTTATTTATATTCATCACCTTTTCGGTGTTTTTGCTGCGCGCTTCTTTGAACGCTTTCCGTAGTTGCGCTATCAATAGCAATATCCACGTTGCAAGGCAAGCGGCGTAGGTCGCTATCCTGAACCCGAAATCTAACCATTCACTCATTTCTTACTCCTTTTTGTCGGTAATATATTTACAAAGGTATCGAAGACCTTTGCATTCTCGAACTCGATAAGCCCGCTTTCAAATATCTCCACAATAGCCGTTTCAAGGCTTTTCAGTATCAACCTGTTATCGGGGCGACATAACTTGATATCGAATACGTAAGTCGTATAATTATTCCGCGTCGGTTCCGTGATATAATACTTGTTCCGCTCCAAAGACTTCCAGAACGTGACGCGCCGTTCTCCGTCCGAGAGATTATACATCGCCTTGCGCTTGTCGGGTTTGCCCGTAATATACCTTACATCGGTATTCACGTACGCATTACCCGTCGAGAACATATCCTCTTCCTTTCCTCGGGTAATCATGCCTACGATGCTCTCCTCTCGTGCCGCGAGCCACTTCGGGTTCGGCTTGATATGGCACCATACCGCAAGCGGCTTTATCGGATAACTCGGCTTATAAATCGTATAAGATTTTTTGATTCCGTAGGAAATATCGAGCGGCTGTTTGAAATTGAAATTTTCAAGAAATATATCGTACGGCTTTGTAATGTTGCCGCATAGTATAACCATACAATTGCGACGAAATCGAAAAACTGTTTCCAAAAAGTGTAGAAATCCATGGTATCTTTTATCGTCCGACATTTTCGGGGTAAGCGGGATAAACTCGTCGAAGAACGCGGTGGTGGTCTTTTCGATATTGTTCTTGACGAACTCTTCCATTTCCTCGATCTGTTCCTCGAGTTCCTGTTCGCGCCTCGACTTTACGGCACGCTGTCCTACGGGCGATACCGCGCCGCGGAACTTCCCATACGTGGAAAGAGCGACCGCATATCCTACAATGATACCGTCGATTATCACTTTATTGCCCATGGTCGTGTATTGGTGACCTTTGTACTTTTTATCGTCCAATAGATAACTGTCCCAAAACGCGCCCGCGAGCATATTATCCACTTCTTCTTGCGTTTCGCGCACGAGTACGAAGTACTCGCCTTTCTTGAAATACTTATTCAAGATATGCTCATGCACGGGGTAGGTTTTACCCGCTCCGCGCACGCCCGTCAATATTTTTATTCTGAATTGGTTATAGTCAAACACTTTCCGTGCCTGGCTCTCGTAAATGCTGTTTCCCATGGATAGATAGGGGGGCGGGTAGCCTGGTCTTTCGGACACTATGGGACGGCTCGCGCCGATTAAAATTGCGATAAAACCCAAACAGTACTACTTTGTCGCCCCCTCTCCCTGTTTATATTATATTACATTTATGTGAATTTGTCAATAGTAAAAACTAATCTTCATCTGTTTAAATTCCCCCAACCCTACCTCAATTGTCTTTTTCCCGCTTGCGATCAGCTCGCACCATTTCGGCTGGATCGATATCAATACTGCTTTCATCTCTGTGCCTCCATATCAAACAGTGATTCACCCTTCGGGAACTCTTCATATAGCCAGCAATTAAAATACTCTGTTCCGTTTTTAAATCCGTATTTGTTGGATAGGTTTTCTCGTTTCCTCTGTTCCATGATATCATCGCAAAGTTTTATAAATCTTGCCTTGTATTTCGGGTATCTCTCAAATTCGAAGAGACGATATAATCGTGCCATCGGACAGCCGACACAACCCACTCTGTCAAACCCTTGCGAGTATAAAGGATTTATTTCTATCCGTTCGCTATGGATATAATTCCACAAGTAATTGTCGTTCCAATATGCCAGAGGATTTACTATAAAGTAATTCTTTGTATAGCAGGTATCTGTCTGCAGCACTTCTTCGCTCTTGTCAAAATGGAATAACTGAATATCCTTATAATTTTTCTTATCCCGCATCTCAATACTGTCACGGTTCAAGGAACGTCTTACACTTTCCGATTTTCTTACACCGAATGAATGCGTTGCAAATTTCAGTTCGGGTATATCCCGCTCTTTCAATTCACTGCAACAAAATCGGGCCATCCTTAACGGAAGCATTTTCTTTTTCAGGCATAACGACCAAAACGACATCTCAGGGTAATAGATTTTACAAGGAATTCCCTGCGCTTTCCATTCTGCAAACTTCCTACGCACGTAATATACCGTCTCGGGAGCATCCAGCGTTGTATGGCTATGCATGACCATAAATTTAACGCCGGACTTACGGAACAGGTCAACAAGTACATCGCTATCCTTTCCACCGCTGTATCCTACGACATACCCGACAGGGTTCCTTTGCAGCGCTACTTCCTCAAAGGTCTTGATCAGCTCGATAGACTGGTTGTACATCGACTGTTCTGTACCGTCGAATATAGATTGTTGGTAATGGTCTATCATTCCTACTCTCCTTTCATTTCTGCAAGCCGCGCTTCGGCTTCTTTTCCCCTCATTTCTTTATCAATAACTCTTTCCCAGCAAACCGCGTCTTCCATATCTACCGAATATACTTTTTCCTTCTGTTTAGTTTCACTAAATCTTTTTAATTCTTCTTTTCCAATCCATTTATGCCAAAAACCACATTTTGCACAGTATAATCCGTGTGCTATACCCGTACCATTTGATTTATCTTTTATTTCATATTCGATAGAGCCACATTTTTTACAAATAAAATCAAGTTTCATTTCCCTTTCCTCCGACAACTCTTTTTCGGCTTGCTGCATATGGTCATTATTCATTTATTTCTTCCTCCCGAATAATCCACCGAACATACCGCCGCCGCCCTCGTAATTCATGCCGTGCGCCGTGCGATAGTCGTTGGCGAACTCGTTCAATGCTTTTACAAGTTCTTTTAACGTGCCTTGAAACTCAAAAATCATTTTGTCTTTATCTATTGGGCTGTTTTCTTTTTCGGGAATGTCTGGACATTTATCAAAAATATCTATGACTTCTTTCGCATAAAACTCGCCTTGTGCTTTCGTAAGTTCAAAATTATATTCTAAATATCTTTTTAACGTTTCATATAATATATTTCTATTTTTCATTTTCTGTCCCTCTCCTCTATCAACTGATAATATTTCAAACTCTGTTCCACGAACACTACGGGCTTGATAAAACCGTAATCCGATTGTTGCAGTAATAACGTTTCGAACCCGCCATCGATGAATTGTTGATGCGTAGGCGGCTCCATAATGCGTCGGCCTGACAATCTTATGTCTTGCATGATTTCGCCGTCCTCGTTGGCAAATATCGCGCTGTAATTGGATATTTCCTTTACCGCAAACTCAAGATAGTATTGACGGAGTTCCACTTTCCCGACCACATCGGAGTACCTGGAATTAAATCTTAAATCCATTTCGATGGGGGCATCGGATACGAAACCGTCCGTGTTGGCGTATATGATATGCTCCCAGTTCGATTGCAATAACCTGCAAATCTTGACTTTGGCCGAGCCGTTCACGTACAGATACAATGGATAAAACGCTTTCTTGTCTTTCGTTTCATACGTTATCGTCGCGTTTACCCTGTTTTTCTTGTCCCCGCCTATCATGTATTCGTATACTGGATATTGGTCGTTTGCTCCGAACGAGCCTATCAGCGTATTGTTTTTCGCCTTGTTATACTTACGTATAGGCTTGTTAGGCGTATAGATATTGTCCTCGATAAACTTATCGAATATACTTTTCTGCATCTTGTACGAGTACTTAAACTGAATCGCGTATTCCACGTCGTAGAACTCTTCCAAACATTCCAACATATCCTTTGTAAGGTACGTATTAAACGGCTGTCTTTGGTTCTCGATGAATTTATCGAACAATCCGAAAAAGTCGTATACGATGGGAATACAGCGGTATACTCGTATCTTGGCAATGTACCAATGCTTTACGGGTACTTCTATCAATCCTCTTGTGCCTTTCCCTTGCGGAAATAACGAGTTATATAATTCAGACGGGAACGACGCGCGTATATCATAACTGTATACGTCTTTATAATTCCCCGCCTTTCTCAGGTACATGAACGCGTTCACGCTTTCTTTCGTTTTCTTCCACGTGATGAATTCTTCCTCTTCAGGCTGCGGGAATATCTTGTCGAATTTGTATCGGTTGATGAATTCGTTCTTGCAACCAGTTACGCACTCCATGAACTCCGCTTTTGCCGTCTGCGTGCACGTGGGTTTGAAATATGTATCCGTAAGCATCAGGCGCTTTGCCGTTTCCGCGTCCGTATAGTCTTGCAAAAACTTCTTTTCGTAGGAGCATATCGTTATCTTTTCTTTTTTTGTGCGGTAGATTTCCATATAATCGCCGTATACGTTCCACGACATGGTTTTGTCCGAAGGGTCGCGTTGCTGATGGAATTCGGGATTATTCAGCAAACACCATATCAGCGACGGCTTGCAGATGGAAAACGATACGAGGATAATAAAGGAATTTTCAGGGTCGTATTCGTTAAATCCGAGTAAGTCCTCTATTCCTATTATCCCATAACTTTCATCTGACTCATCATAAAAAAATACCGTGGTTTCCAATCCTCTTTCGGTTGTTTTTATATCTGGATAAAATAATTTCATGCCAACTCCCTCGCCTGAATATATGTCTGCGCGATTTTTTTCAATTCCTCAAGGTCGTTTATTCTTCTGATCTGGCTTTCGTCAAGTTCTGTGTTCTTGATTATCCAATCCTGTAGAGGTACAGGGTCGGACGGTTTATGCGAGTAATCGTAAGGAACGTACATAAACGTACCTTTTTTCAGTAATATTTCGGTCTGTTTTACATCGAAATTTGTGCCATAGTATTTGTTTACCTCGTTATAAAATTCTCGCTTAAAACTCTCCTCGTCGGTCGCAATGCCTTTCAGGTATTTCAACGCTTCCAATATCTGTTGCGGCTCGTAGTGCCCTTTCTTTTCTATAACATCGCTCAATTTATACGGGATTTCCCGAAGTATCTTCGTATATTCTTTGTCCATGCCGAGAAAATCGGGAAACTTCGCGTTTTTGCTGTATTCCATCGATAATTTTATCGATTGCTGTTGTACCTTTGAAACATTTGCCACTATATCTTTTATTTCAAATACGCTCTTTGCCTGACCTTTTATTCCGACCGTGAGGTTGGATTTGTTTCTATGGATATAGTTATATCTTGAAATTGCCATTTCATACGCTCCTTATATGCCTTTCGATACTTCTGAAAATGTGCTCCGTCTATATATCCCGCAAGGATAATCAAAGTATTGCGCAACTCTTTCAAATCCGTTGACGAAAGGGCTTAAAAAAGCCCCTCCGCCATCGTTTCATAATCTACTACTATATTCATATTAAAAAGGGCAATCTTCATTCGTCACATCGAAATTTTTCGGTGCTTTATCGTTCCCTTTCTTAGGCTCGATGAGTTCCAAATCACGTACAAGCACGTTCACAGACCTGCCCTTGCTACCGTCCTCGCGCGTGAAATCACGGATACGCAGTTCTCCGTTCACCGCTACTTTATCGCCTTTTTCTACGTAAAGTTTAAAGATTTCTGCCGTCTTATCGAAGAGCGTGATATCCACAAACATCGTCTGTTTATTTCCCTCGGCATCCTTTCCGCAATCGATTACCAAACTATTATTCACCATCTTTTTCTCGGTTTTCGTCTGGACGCATTCGACGTCGCGCACCACTCTTCCAATCAGATAAATTTTGTTCATTGCTAAAAAAACTCCTTTAAAAATTATTTATTATACAACGCATCAAACTCCGCGTTATATTCCTCGATTTTAGATTTAAACGGTTCTTTATCACCGTCTTTATCTGCAAGCCCGCTCAAAATAAGTCCGTATAAATATATCATTTTATATTTCCTATGCTCTTTCAGTCTATGTTTATTCAAAATCATGCTCCAAAAGTTTTTTATTTTTGAATAAAATACGAAATCCTCCATTTTATCGAAAAGCACCACTTCCATGTTTTCGAAATCGTTAAAAAGCCTGAAAATTTCCTCATACTGCAATGTCTTGAAATACAGAACATCTGCTTTTATGCTATCTGTCATCCCAAACTCTCCTACAGCCTCCTACACTTAATACGTTGGCAACGTAATCGATGATTTCCCGTACCTCTTCTTCTTTCGTCTTGGCACTTGCCATTCCGAGCAATTTTAAAATCTCAATCTCTTTCACGTTCGCAATCCGTACCCGATACCCGTTATACTTGGTATATCTATACACCATATTCTTTGCGCTTGGCTCGTTCTCGGAATATACGTGAAATGTGTATTTCAATGCGCTTTCCTCTCCTGGTCTGAATGCCTCTACCTTGTAAAATTTCTTCATGGTTAATCCTCCTGTATATATCCTATTATTTTTTCACCATAAGGGATACAAAAATATACAACACCGAATTCACTGTTGTAAAAACCATTATACTTTTTTCTTTCGGTAACAACCACGCAATCCCCATCTTTTAATTGATTTACTTGTTTTAATTCCATTTTACACCTCTTAAATTTTATTTGCGCGGTATTGACCGACCGCGCGCGGTTTCGTTCGTTATAAGTTATTTATCAGAAGTTTGATTTGTTGCAGCACATTGTACCAAAATCTCTCCAGAGTGTCTACCTCTTCATCATCTTCAACTACCGAGCGTTCGTACCAATATTCCCAACGCTTTTGGACTTGCAAGTATTCCTCTTTCAATAGGTTCTGCGCCTTGTTCATGTTTACCACCTCTATTGTTTATGTACCTATATTATATCATACATTATTTGATTTGTCAATATCATTTGAAATATTTTTTTGTGAAATATTGTTAAATTATTTTTCGCTAAATTTTCACATAACTATCACATTTAGAAAACGGGGAGTTGTAACCCTCACCGTTACATCCCATCCATCCGC
>ENA-UOJE01002602-UOJE01002602.1-human-gut-metagenome-genome-assembly--contig:-C23-NODE-2602-length-13376-cov-17.737482_pt1 | contig 13376 bp, 9 predicted proteins | sample MGYA00242341_ERZ723888 | MGnify/ENA metagenome assembly ERZ723888 | reverse complement strand
CGTGGCGTTTTCCTGTTTTTGAGGCGTTTCAGCACCCGTTTTGACTAATAAGTCTTTATTTCACCGCGATGTAGAACAGGTCGAAACAACCGTCTCCCACCGGTTCGATGCGGTAGTCGTCCATGCGGATCGAGGTCGTCAGCCCGGTGTTTTCCCGGAGGAGCTTGCGGCGGTTCATGCGGTTGAGGATGTCGTAGGGGATTTGCAGCATCCAGCGCGGCAGGTGGTGCTGGAGGTCGAGAATGTCGAAGCGCGTGATGCGTTCGACGCCGCGGCGGTTTTCCGCATAGTAGTCCATCACCTTTTCGTTGCCGAAGACCCCGAGGGTTTCGATCTCCGAAAACCGTGCGGCGAGCAGCCTGCGGAGTTGTTCGGCCGTGTATTCGCGCACGTGCCACGGGTTGCGGGTGAGCGACATCGGGGCGTTGGGGGTCGTCACGATGAACCGTCCCCCGGGGCGCAGTACCCGGTGTATTTCGCGCACGAACTCCGCATCGCGTTTGATATGCTCGATCACCTGGAACGAGATCACGCAGTCGAAACTTCGGTCGGGGAAGTCCAGCGGCGGGACCACTGCCTGCCGGAACTCGACGTTGGGGCGGTCGAGCAGCTCCGGCGCCGGGGCGTGCTTGTCGACGGTGACGAACCGCCGCGCCCGGGGCGCCGCTACCTCGATGCCGTAGCCGGCTCCGGTTCCGATTTCGAGCACGTCGCCCGCGATGCGCGCCGAGGCGGCGTGGTAGGCCAGCAGCGAGCGCTGGAAAACGAAATTGTCCGAGGCTTCCGCCGAAACGCGCTCCGCGGTGTTAATCTTCGCCATGTTTCCGGATTTTGATGCCTTTTTCGCCGGCTTCGACCGCGCCGCGCTTGAGGAGCATGCCCAGCGAGCGTTTGAAAACCTTTTTGCTCGTTCCCGTGAGGCGCGTCACCTCCTCGGGGGCGCTGTCGTCGTTCAGGGGCAGGAATCCGCCGTTGTCGCGGACCAGCTGGAGCAGCACCTCCGCCGAGTCCTTCACCTGTGCGAATCCCGTCTGCTGGAGGCTCACGTCGATGCGGTTGTCCTCGGTGATACGCCTGACGTAGCCTTTCAGCCGGTCGCCGACGGCCACGGGACGGAAGATCTGGTTGCGGTAGATCATGCCCCAGTGGCGGTTGTTGACGATCACGCGGAAGCCGATTTCGCTCTCCGAGGCCACCAGCAGCGAGACCTCCTCGCGGGGTTTCACCGTGATCAGGTCGTTGTTTATGAAACTCTTGAGTTTGGTCGTGGCCACGCAGCGGCCCGTGATGTTGTCTTCGTAGAGGTAGACGATGTAGCTGTGTCCGGCCAGGATGCCGCCCTGCTGGTTGCGGTTGGGGAGGAACAGGTCCTTGCCGTGCAGTCCCCAGTCGAGGAAAGCCCCGTGGGCCGTCTTGTCCACCACGCGCAGATAGCCCGCTTCGCCTTCGCGCAGCAGCGGCGTTTCGGTCGTCGCCACGAGGCGGTCCTCCGAGTCGTGGTAGAGGAAGACCTCTTTCCGGTCGCCGACCTTGTCCGTCAGCGAAGTGTAGCGGTTGGGGAGCAGCACTTCGTTCTGCTCCTCGTCGGCGAGGTATAGGCCGTATTCCGATACGCGGCTTACGGTGAGGGTTTGTATGCGTCCTGCTTTCAACATGGTTTTTCCGGTATATACGCTGCAAAAGTACGTTTATTTTCGTCCGAATCCAAACTTCGCGGGCCGTACTGCCGGAAGATGCGGCGGATTTGCCGGCTTGCGGAGCGAAAGTTTTGCGGATTGGCCGAAAAACCGTATCTTTACGAAACGTAAAAATCTCCCGAAATGATGAAACTACGCCGATTTCTGTTCCTGCTCTGGGCGGGATTGCTGGTAGCGGCCGCCGCGTGCGCCCAGCCTGTCAGCACGCTTTACGACAAGACCGAATACCGTATCGCCATGCGCGACAGCGTGCGCCTGCACACCTCGGTCTTCACGCCCAAGGCCCCCGGCAAGGCCCCGATAATCATTTTCCGGACGCCTTACGGTACGGGACCTTACGGCGAGGGACAGTTTCCCGGCAGTTTCGAAAAAGGCTACATGCGCAGCTACGTCGACCGCGGCTACATCATCGTCCAGCAGGACGTCCGGGGCCGCTACATGAGCGAGGGCGAGTTCATGCACGTGCGTCCCGCGGGCTTCGGCAGCGTGGACGAGACGACGGACAGCTACGATACGGTGGACTGGCTGGTGAAGAACATTCCCGGCAACAACGGCCGTGTGGGTTTCGCGGGATGCTCCTACCCGGGATTCTACGCCCTGATGGGCGGTTTGAGCGGGCATCCGGCCGTGAAGGCCGTTTCGCCGCAGGCCCCCGTTACGGACTGGTACATGGGCGACGACGTGCACCACAACGGCGTGCTGATGCTGAGCGACGCCGTGCGGTTCCTCAATTCGATGAACACGCCCGCTGGACACGAGCCGATCGACAAGATGCCGCGGCGCGGGCTGACGATCTCGCCCGACGAACGCACGTTCTTCCTCACGGAGCGCCCCACGCGGGCTGACCTGACGAAACTGCTGGCACCCAATGCGTTCTGGGAGGAGATGGCCGAACATCCCGACTACGACGAGTGGTGGCGCGCGCGCGACACGCGCCGGGCCTGCTACAACATCCGTCCCGCGATGCTGGTCGTGGGCGGCACGTTCGACGCCGAGGATTGCTACGGGGCCTGGAACCTTTACAAAGCCGTCCTGCGCCAGAGCGCCCGGACTCCGCTCCATCTGGTCGTCGGGCCGTGGGCCCACGGGGCATGGCGCGGCGACGGGCGTACGCTGGGCGACTTCGATTTCGGAGAGGAGGCCTCCGGAGCCTACTATATGGAACATTTCGAGGCGCCCTTTTTCGACTGCTATCTCTGGGCGCGCGATACGGTCGACCGGCTGCCGCCCGTGGCGGCTTTCTCGTCGGGCGACAACCGCTGGCATACGTTCGGGCGGTGGACGCCTTCCGAGGCCCGCAAACTGACTCTTTACCTCGCCGACGGCGGCCGCATCACGACCGAAAAACCGACGGTGAAAAACTCCTCGACGAGCTATACATCCGATCCTGCCGACCCCGTGCCGTATATCGCAACCTCCGGCATGCGGCGTCCCAAGGAGTATATGATCGCCGACCAGCGGTTTCTGGAGGGCCGCAAGGACGTGCTGACGTTCGTGACCGAACCGCTTGCGGAAGACGTGACCCTTGCCGGTCCGGTCGAGGCTTCGCTGAAAGTGGCCCTTTCGACCTCGGATGCCGATTTCGTCGTGAAACTGATCGACGTTTACCCCGACGAGGGTGAAAAGGCCGGCATGCAGATGCTCGTCCGCGGCGACGTGGTGCGCGGCCGTTACCGCGACGGCTTCACGCGCCCGAAAGCCTTCGTGCCGGGCAGCCCCGAGACTGTGCCTTTCCGCACGACCGACATCGCCCACACCTTCCGCGCCGGACACCGGATCATGGTGCAGGTGCAGAGTTCGTGGTTCCCGCTCACGGAGCGCAATCCCCAGCAGTTCATCGACCTGTGGCGCTGTGCAGCGTCGGATTTCGTGCCCTGCCGGGTGACGCTTTTCCACCAGCGCGACCGCGCTTCGTCGCTGACCGTCTATAAGCTCTGATTTTCGTGGAACTCCGCATCGCCCTCTGCCAGTGCGACATCGCCTGGGAACAGCCCGCGCAGAACCTCGCGCGGCTCGAACCGATGGTCGCTGCCGCCGAAGCGGATGTCGTGCTGCTGCCCGAACTGTTCGCCACGGGCTTCACGCTCGACCCCGCCGGAGTGGCCGACGGGGCCGGCGGGGCGGTCGTCACGGCCCTGCGCCGCTGGGCCGCCCGATACGGCAAGGCGGTCGCAGGCAGCGTCGCCGTTGCCGAAAACGGACGTTTCTACAACCGGATGTATTTCGTGAAACCCTCGGGCGAATTTATCGGCTATGATAAACGCCATCTGTTTGCACCCGGCGGCGAAGCGCGCCAGTACACGCCCGGCGACAGCCGTGCGGTGGTCGAATACGGAGGCGTGCGGTTCTTGCTGCTCGTCTGTTACGATTTGCGTTTTCCGGTCTGGAGCCGTTGCCGGGGCGATTACGACGCCATTCTGTGCTGCGCCTTGTGGCCTGCGCCGCGGCGCGAAGTGTGGCGGACGCTGCTGCGCGCCCGGGCCATCGAAAACCAGTGCTATGCGGCCGGGGTGAATCGGGTGGGGGATGACCCTGCGGCCCGTTACGCCGGGGATTCGGCGTTGGTCGACTTCAAGGGCCGCACGATGGTCGAAGCCGGCGGCGGGGAACGAATTCTGACGGGCGTGTTCGACACGGGGGCGCTGGCGGCGTTCCGCGAAAAATTCCCCGCGTGGCGGGATGCCGACGAATTCGTTTTAAAATAGACGTGTCATGCGCGCGGGGGACGCCAATGCCTGTTATTTTTCCCTTCAGACGATTATTTCCGCTGATTTATTTTGAATTCAGCGGAATTTGAATACCTTTGTTTTCAGCTATGAAACGATCTGACAGCGATAGAACGGGTTTTCGTTCGGGAAATGAAACGGGAGGTAAATTTCTTCCCCATTGGCTCTCGGCTGTCGATCGACTTACCCCCCCCCTCGCGCTGTTCCGGTTGAATTTCTGAATCCGGCTTTCCGCGATTATATAATGACTCTGACAAGGGGTTGTTGTGTTTTGTCGTGTCGTATCTCGAAATCACTCTCATCCAATAAAAAATGCGTATGAAATCCAAAATCTTTACATCGTTCCTGTTGGCGGCAGTGCTGCTGTCGGGATGCAAGAAGGACGATCCGGCTCCGGATAAGGCGACTTTGTCGGTCAGTCCCCAAACTGCGATTGCCTTTACGGCTGCGGCGACGGAGACCTTCACCGTAAAGGTCGTCACCAATCAACCGGCGTGGAAAGCCGAGTCTTCGCAAAGCTGGTGCAAGGTCGCTGCGGGGGAGGGTCAGTTTACGGTTTCCGCCGATCCCAATACGTCGGAAACAGCTCCGACGCCGGCGGTGATTACGGTGACGGCCGGGAGTGAAAAGGCGACGATTGATGTCACGCAGTCCGCCGCCGGGAAGGAGCAATATCCCGATACCGAGGCCAAACTGAAGCAGGCTATCGCCAAAGTGTGGACTTTTGCGGAGAGTTCGAACTATGTTTCGCTCGAGTTCACGACCGACGGCCTTTATACGTTTTTATCCAAAACGCCCTTTACCCGGGCTGCGGAGAATAATATCTACCTGCTGTCGGGCGCCTATTCCGTTGCTGCCGATCTGCACGAACTCACGTTGAGCGATTTCGGCAAAATCACCATCAGCGACGTGGGGAACGGCAAAGCCTCCATGACGATCGCCCCGACCGGCGGAACTCCCTCCACGGCGGAACTCGACGAGCAGCGTTTCGTAACTCCCCCGGCGTCGGCGGATAAGAAGATCAAAAGGGTCGAGTCGAAAGAACCTACGGAGGGAAACGGCGCCATCGAATACAGTTACGATGCGAATCGGCGGATGTCGAAGATTAAGATTTCACAGGGCGGCCTGACGCTGGAAATTCCGATCAATTACGAGGATGGCAAAGTCTGGTATCAGTTCGAAGGCGGCGAAACCCTCGGAGAGCCGGGCGTGTTTAAGGTTACCTATACGCTCAATGCGGCGGGGCTGGCCCGCTCTTCGGTTATTCAGCACAAAGGCGTCGTGCTCTATAAGATATACTATACTTATAACAACCAGAGGCAGCTGGTCTCCTATCGGATGACGGACAATGCCGGGAAACTCGACGGGTTTTGCAATGCCACGTGGGTGAACGGGAATGTGGTGAGCACTTATTCCGAGAGCGTGCACACCTGTGACGGCAGTTATGATGAGTATGACGGGCATAAATATTACCATCACGACCATAACGGCGACGGCATTTTCAACCAGGAAGATATTATCACCCGCGAGACGGACCATAGCACGTACAGCTATTCGGCCCGGGAGAACAAGGGCGGCTACATGTATCCGATCGTTACACCCGATATATTCGGCTCTTCCGATGTTTTCGATCAGTTGGGTCAGTGGATCGGCGTGCTCGGCGTCTCCTGCAAGCACCTGATGTCGGTACATGCGGATGCCGACGGTGCGTTGACCTACCAATTCGACGCCGAAGGGTATCCTACGCGCATCGACGTGTCGTTCCCGGAGAATCCTTCCGATAACTGGTACATCCTCCAGACCTACGAGTAGGGGCGTTAATACCGGTGATTCGTGTAAAGTCCGTCCGAAATGCCGCAAGGCATTCGGGCGGACTTCGTTTTTTCAGCGTCGGAACCCTGACCGCGACAACTGCGGAGAAGACAATGTATTGAAAAAAAACGTATCTTTGCACGTTGCTGATTTGCGATCCAATAAACCGGACGTTCCGCACGTTTACATACCTGAAATGGAAGATACGATCAAAATACTGGGCGCCCGGGTTCACAACCTCAAGAACGTGGACCTCGAAATTCCGCGCCGCAAACTGGTAGTCGTCACCGGCCTCTCGGGGTCGGGCAAATCGTCGCTGGCCTTCGACACGATCTACGCCGAGGGGCAGCGGCGCTACATGGAGACGCTGTCGACCTACGCGCGGCAGTTCGTGGGGACGATGGAGCGTCCCGATGTGGACAAGATCACGGGGTTAAGCCCCGTGGTGGCCATCGAACAGAAGACGACCAACAAGAATCCCCGCTCGACGGTGGGCACCGTGACCGAGATCAACGACTTCCTGCGCCTGCTTTACGCGCGGGCGTCGCGGGCCTATTCGCCCGTGACGGGCGAGGAGATGGTCCACTATACCGACGACCAGATCGCCGAGCTGATTCTCACGGGCTTCGCCGGGCGTAAGATCGCCCTGATGGCCCCCATCGTCAAGGGCCGCAAGGGCCACTACCGCGAACTGTTCGAGTCGCTGGCCAAGAAGGGGTACATCTATGCGCGCATCGACGGCGAGATCCGCGAAATATCGTCGGGCATGCGCCTCGACCGCTACAAGATACACACCATCGACCTGGTGGTCGACCGCCTCGTGGTCAGCGAGGAGTCCCGCGAAAGGCTGATGACCTCGCTGAAGGAGTCGATGCGCCAGGGCAAGGGCACGATGGCCGTCCACGACTACGGGACCGGGCAGCAGCGTTTCTACTCGCGCCACCTGATGTGCCCCTCGACGGGCGTGGCCTTCGAGGACCCCGCGCCGCACACCTTCTCGTTCAACTCGCCCAAGGGCGCCTGCCCCCATTGCAACGGACTGGGCGAGGAGGCGGTTTTCGACGTGGGGAAGATCATTCCCGATGCCCGCCTCTCGCTGCGCGAAGGGGCCGTCGGACCGCTGGGCAAGTACCGCAACAACATGCTTTTCGCCATTCTGGAGATGCTGGGCCGCCGTTACGATTTCACGCTCGACGATCCTGTCGAAAGTTTCTCCGAGGAGGCGCTGAACGCCGTGCTCTACGGCGATTCCGAGCCGCTGACGGTCGACCTGCAGGAGTTCTCGTCTTCGGGCGGACGCCAGTTCCTCTCGTGGGAGGGCGTGGCCGAGTACATCGGCCGCACCGAGGACGACGATTCGAAGCACGGCCAGAAGTGGCGCGACCAGTTCCTCGTCTACCGCAAATGTTCGGTCTGCGGCGGTTCGCGCCTGCGGAAGGAGTCGTTGCAGTTCCGCGTCGCCGGGAAGAACATCGCCGAGGTGTCGGCCATGTCGATTTCCGAGTTCTCGGAGTGGGTTCCCACCATCGAAAAACAGCTCTCGGAGAAGGAGTGGAAGATTGCCCAGGAGATCGTCAAGGAGATCCGCGAACGCCTGCGGTTCCTGATGGACGTGGGGCTGGGCTACCTCTCGCTGGCGCGTTCGTCGCGTTCGCTGTCGGGCGGCGAGAGCCAGCGCATCCGCCTCGCCACGCAGATCGGCTCGAAACTCGTCAACGTGCTCTATATCCTCGACGAGCCGTCGATCGGCCTGCACCAGCGCGATAACCAGCGGCTGATCCGCAGCCTCGAAGAGCTGCGCGACGCGGGCAACTCGGTGATCGTCGTCGAGCACGACGAGGACATGATGCGCGCCGCCGACTTCATCGTCGACGTGGGACCCCGCGCCGGGCGCAAGGGCGGCAACATCGTGGCCGCCGGGACGTTCGACGACATCCTCCGGTCCGACACCATCACCGCCGATTACCTGATGGGACGCCGGCGGATCGAAATTCCCGAAACGTTGCGCAAGGGAACGGGCGGGCGCATCGTGATCCGCGGCGCGCGGGGCAACAACCTCAAGAACGTCACGGCGGAATTTCCGCTGGGCAAGTTCATCTGCGTGACGGGCGTCAGCGGCTCGGGCAAGTCGACGCTCGTCAACGAAACCCTGCGGCCGATTCTCGCCAGAGAGCTTTACCGCTCCTTCGACCAGCCGCTGGAGTACGACGGGGCGGAGGGCCTCGAACATATCGACAAACTGGTCGTTGTCGACCAGTCGCCCATCGGGCGCACTCCGCGGTCGAATCCCGCGACCTATTCGAACGTCTTTTCCGACATCCGCAAGCTGTTCGAGATGACGCCCGACGCCCAGATCCGCGGCTTCAAGGCCGGGCGTTTCTCGTTCAACGTCAAGGGCGGCCGCTGCGAGGAGTGCCGCGGGGCGGGCGTGCAGACCATCGAGATGAACTTCCTGCCCGACGTCTACGTGCGCTGCAAGGCGTGCGGCGGCCACCGCTACAACCGCGAGACGCTCGAAGTGAAGTACAAGGGCAAAAATATCGACGACGTGCTGAACATGACGGTCAACATGGCCGTGGAGTTCTTCGAGAACATCCCCAATATCTACCAGAAACTCCGGGCTATTCAGGAGGTGGGCCTCGGCTACCTGACGCTCGGCCAGCCCTGCACGACGCTGTCGGGCGGCGAGAGCCAGCGCATCAAGCTCTCGTCCGAGCTTTCGAAGCGCGACACGGGCCGCACGCTCTACATCCTGGACGAACCCACGACGGGGCTTCATTTCGAGGACATCCGTCTGCTGCTGGAGGTGCTGAACAAGCTCGTCGACCGCGGCAATACGGTCATCGTCATCGAACACAACCTCGACGTCATCAAGGTCGCCGACCATATTATAGATATAGGTCCCGAGGGCGGGGCGGCCGGCGGGGAGATCATCGTCGCGGGCACGCCGCACGAGGTGGCGCAGTGCGAGGGCAGCTACACGGGTCAGTTCCTCAAAAAACTGGGGTTGTAGCGTCTCCGTCTGTCCGGCGGGGCGCTCTGCCGTGAGGCTCTGAAACTCGTCCCGAGGGAGGGCGGCGTATGCAAACGCCGACGCCCGTGACGGCAACGGTGTCCGGAAGCGGAAAGTGGCCCATGATCCCGCTTCCGGCACAAAACTTGCTTTCATAGCCGTAACAAACCTTATGTGCTATGAAAAAAACAGTCATTATCGTTGTGGGCCTGCTGCTCTGTGCGGCGGCCGTTACCGTGATCGGACAGAAAAAAGTGCTGTCGCCCAAGGAAGAACGCCGCGAGGTGCGCGAGAAACGCCGTGCGGAACGTATTGCCAACTACGAGAAGTTCATGGACTCGCTCGTGCTGTCGCGCAACTTCCAGTTCAACCCGACGACCTTCCAGCGTCAGCCCGCAGGTCCGATGCGCCAGATTATGAACCCCGCGTTCAACGTCGGCATGTGGGACGGAACGGCGGACATCACGCTTCCCTACATCAAGGGTTACGTGCCGCCTTACTATGTGACGATCATCAATTACACCGTTTCCGATTTGCAGGGCTATATCACCGAGCAGACGCACGAAGGCTGGATGGTGACCTTCTCGACCTCGCTGTTCTCGGCGTCGACCTACACGTTCACCTTCGAAATCTTCTCCCGCACGGGCGGGGCTACGCTGACGATCACCAATCCGTGGTATAACCCCGTGCAGTATACGGGTTCGATTTCGCAGCTCTATTGACGTAAATTCATTTTGCCGGACCCATCCCGGGCAGCCGTATCTGCTGCGCTGTCCGTTTGCCGCTCCGGCGATCCCCGAACCCCCGCCTCAGGCGGGGGCTTTTTCCCCGTTCAATCCGATGTCCGACTTATGAAACACTCCGTTTTTTCCACCTGCGGCGCACTCTCTTTCATTGCCTGCGCCGCCGTCGCGCAGACCCCGCAGTATACGCTCGAAACTTCCGCCGCGGACAGCGTGCCGCAGACGACGATCGTTCCCGTGCAGCAGGCCCCGGTGCAGGTCGTGGAGCATACGACCGTCTACGAGGAGCCTGCGGCGGGGATGGACCGCGCCCAGCGCAGGGCTTATAAGGCCCGGGTCTACGCCGCGAAGATCGACTCGCTGGTGCAGTCGCGCGACTATATGTTCTTCCCCAACTCGATGCAGCAGCTGCCCGGCGGAATGATCCGTTCGATCTATGCCGACTACTTCTTTTTCGGGGTGTTCGTCGACCATGTCGAGGTGCACCTGCCTACCGAACGGGGCATCACCCAGTATGTCGAGATGCTGAATTTCGATTCGATGTCGGTCCGCGACTACCGGGCGGCCCGCGTGCAGTGGGGCTGGTCGGTCTCCTTCAATATTTCGGACGGCAACACGCTCTACCACGCCGATTTCGCCGTCTCGACCGCCACGGGCGAAACGGTGCTGACGCTCCTGACGCCCGACGTCACGATGCGCTACGTCGGCTGGCTGTGGAACAAGCGGGCCGGCGATCCGCGGTATCGCAGGATGGATTGATGAACGGCAGCCCGCGGGCTGCCGTTCATCAATCCAACAACGAGGAACTGTCATTGCAGAACCTGATATTTGACTTTTGCAGAATTATTACCAACCTGTTCCGCGTAAAGTTTGATATGGGTCGTATAGATTTGCGGAGCGATATTATGGCCTTTCAGCTCTGCGTATGTCGTGCATTTGACAACATATCCACAGCCGGCTTCCAATGCCGTATTTACTCGGTAGCTCATCGGCGTGAATCCCGATTCGGGAATAGATGTGATTGCTCCCAAGCCGTTTACCTTACCCAAGGAACAGATTGCAACGCTCGAAGGGTTGATGGAAACATCGTCGGTGTACATGTTTCTGTATCCATCCACCCAAATAGTGGAAGGGGTAGTCCACGACAGGGTGCAGGCATGCCATGAATAGACCCCTGCAAGTGAGATTCCTACCGGATATTCATAATCTTCGGCCATATTTTGCGTGATGGTTCCCGGAGGATCGGGTTGCGATCCTCCCTCTTTTTCGCAGGAAGAGGCGATCGGTATCAGCAGAATAAGCAATAATGTTTTTTGCAGGAGTTCGGCGATTGAATGACATTTGGCGAAAATGATAGCGTTTTTCATCATTTGAATTTTTAAGGAAAGGTTCATTTTGAATTCGGGACACAAAAAAACGCGGACAAATTCCTTTATCCACGTCGGAGGTATTGGACGACCTACAAGTAAGATGAAAGAAATGCCCGCGCCGTAAAACAGCACGAGCATCGCCTTTAGTCCCTTACTTGTTAGAAAGTGTCCAATTTTCCGACGTAAGAAGAAAAGCCGATGCACTTTTTATATGTCGTGTGCCCGCAGGCACGGAGTTGAAAGGTTGTTTTCTACTGCTTCATAGGCGTCGCGGTTTGGTGTTTGATCGTACAAATATAAGCAATTCTGAATTCTGAATTGTAAATTCTGAATTATTTCCTGTCCGCAGGACGGTAAATAAGCGCCACGGCGGAGACGGAGATGCCTTCCTCGCGCCCCTCGAAGCCCAGATGCTCCGTGGTCGTGGCCTTGACCGACACCCGGTCGTCGTCTACGCCCATTGCGCCGGCCATCGCACGGCGCATGGCGTCGATGTGTGGCCGCAACCTGGGCTGCTGGGCGCGGATCGTGCAGTCCACGTTCCCGATCTCGTAGCCCTTTTCTCGCAGCAGTTCCGCCACGCGGCGCAGCAGGATCTTCGAGTCGATGCCCGCAAAATCGACCGACGTGTCGGGAAAGTGCAGCCCGATGTCGCCCAGCGCCGCGGCGCCCAGCAGAGCGTCGCACAGGGCGTGGATCGCCACGTCTCCGTCCGAGTGGGCGACGCACCCTTTCGTGTGGGCGATCTCCACGCCTCCCAGAACCAGCGGCAGGCCGTCGGCCAGAGCGTGTACGTCGTATCCGTGTCCTATTCTGAAATCCATTCGTTCCCGTATTTTATATTGTCAAAGTTACGGATTTTTTCCTAACTTTGCAAAAATGCAAAAATCTATGTCGGAAATAACCTCTTTGGAACCGCGTCTTGTCTGGGAACAGTTCGACGCCATCACGCGTGTGCCGCGTCCTTCGAAGAAGGAGGGCAAAATCATTGATTTTCTGGTCGATTTCGCCAAAAAGCACCATATCGAATATAAAAAGGACGCCATCGGCAACGTCGTGATGCGCAAGCCCGCCACGCCGGGCATGGAGGAGCGCGCAGCCGTGATCCTCCAGTCGCACATGGACATGGTCTGCGAAAAGAACTCCGATGTGGAGTTCGACTTCGACAACGATCCCATCCGCACGCGTATCGACGGCGAGTGGGTCCGGGCCGAAGGTACGACGCTGGGCGCCGACTGCGGTATCGGCATGGCCGCCGCGCTGGCCGTGATGCTCGACGAGACGGTGGAGCACGGTCCCGTCGAAGCGCTGTTCACCGTCGACGAGGAGACGGGCCTCACGGGTGCGTTCGAGCTGGGCGAGGGGATGCTCACGGGCAAATACCTCGTCAACCTCGATTCGGAGGACGAGGGCGAAATCTTCATCGGCTGTGCGGGCGGCATCGACACCATCGCCACGTTCCACTACACGATGGAGCCGTCGCCGAAGAACTACACGTTCTTCCGTGTCGACGTGTCGGACCTTCAGGGCGGACACTCGGGCGACGACATCGACAAGGGCCGCGTCAACTCGAACAAGACCGTGGCGCGCCTGCTGTGGGACGGCATGCAGTCGTTCGAACTCAAACTGTGCTATTTCAACGGCGGCAACCTCCGCAATGCCATTCCCCGCGAGGCTTACGCCATCTTCGGCGTTCCGGCCCGCTTCAAGGAGGAGTTCGTCAAGCGTTACAACCTTTTCGCCGCGGACCTCGAAGCCGAATTCCGCTTCCGCGAACCCAATTTCAAAATCACGCTCAACGAGATGCCCCACGTCGACGAGGTGCTCGACAGCAGGACGCAGTCGGCGCTGGTCTACTCGTTGGTGGGCGTTCCCAACGGGGTCGTGGCCATGTCGTTCGCCGTTCCGGGGCTGGTCGAGACCTCGACGAACCTCGCTTCGGTGAAGTTCGCGGAGGGCAACCGCATCGTCGTCACCTCGTCGCAGCGGTCGTCGGTCGAGAGCGCCAAGACCTA